>Ga0055542_1000023_pt1 | contig 292964 bp, 274 predicted proteins | sample AraplaCol_mMF_r2_2_FD_55026 | JGI IMG/M metagenome (GOLD analysis project Ga0055542, IMG submission 55026) | Arabidopsis root microbial communities from North Carolina, USA - plate scrape CL_Col_mMF_r2 | ecosystem: Host-associated > Plants > Roots > Endosphere | place: USA: North Carolina
GCATCGAAAACCGCTCAACCACCACAACACCCACCCTTTCAACACCGGATGTTGCAACCACCGCTAGAACCCGCCCGCGTTTTAGGGGCGTTTACGTGCCCTTCGGCGTCAGGCGTGGCGGAAGTGGACGGCCTGGCCGGGGCGGAGCTGCGCGAAGGCGTCGAGCGAGCGCGCGGCGACGACGGCGATCACCGGGTAGCCTCCCGTCACCGGGTGGTCGGCCAGCAGCACGGTGGGGCGGCCGTCCGGCGACACCTGCACCGCGCCGGCGACCATCGGCTCGCTCGGGAGCTCGTCGCGCACGGCGCGTTCGAGGAGCAGCGGCGGGGCCGGATCCACGCCCCGCGCGTGCGCCGGGATCCGCGGCGGGTCGAGCCGCACCCCCACCCGGTCGCCGTCCGCGCTCGCCCGCCACTCCACTGTGAAGAACGCGTCGAGGGCGGCGGGGGTGAACCAGTCCGCGCGCGGACCGCGGTGGGCGCGGACCTCCAGGGGGCCGTCGCCGAGGTCGGCGGTGGGGACGAAATCGACCGAGGGCACCGGGTCGGCGGGCTCGAGGCCGAACGGGAGGAGGTCGCCCTCCGCGAGCGGGGCAGGGCCGAGGCGGGCGAGGGTGTCGCGCGAGCGGGAGCCGAGCACAGCCTCCACCGCGATTCCGCCGCGCACCGCGAGGTAGCTGCGGACGCCGACCACCGGCGGCGCGATCCGGAGCTCGGCGCCGGCGCCGGCGTGCACCGCGGTGTCGGGGTCGACCGGGTGGCCGTCGAGGGTGACGCGGGTCGCCGCTCCGGTCACGGCGAACCACGCCGCCGACTCGAACCGCGCGGCGAACCCGCCGAGCAGGAGCTCCAGCCCGGCCGTGTCCGTGGGGTTGCCGACGAGCCGGTTGGCGAGCCCGAGCGCGCCGCGATCGAGAGCGCCGGACGGGCTCACGCCGACCGCGGCGAGACCGGGGCGGCCGAGGTCCTCGACCAGGGCGAGCGGGCCGGTCCGGAGGATGCGGAGGCCGCTCATCCCGTCACCGCCGTGAACCGCACCACGACGCCGGGACGGAGGAGCGCAGGCGGGTCGGCCGTCGCGTCCCACAGCGTCGCGTCGGTGCGGCCGATGAGCTGCCAGCCGCCGGGGCTCGACCGCGGGTAGACCCCGCTGAACTCGCCGGCGAGGCCGACCGAGCCGGCCGGCACCGCAGTGCGCGGGGTCGCACGGCGCGGGACGACGAGTCCGTCGTGGTCGGTGACGAGGTACGCGAAGCCGGGCGCGAAGCCGCCGAACGCGACCCGCCACCGGGAGGCCGTGTGCCGCTCCACGACCTCGGCCGGCGTGATGCCGAGGAGCCCGGCCACCTCGGCGAGGTCCTCGCCGTCGTAGCGGACGGGGAGCTCGACGACCTCCTCGTCGGCGGTCCGGGCCGGCTCGGGGACTGTGCGCTCGACCCAGCCGCTCGCGGAGGCCGGGCTCAGCACGTGCGGGTCGAGCACGATCGCGATGGTGCGCGCCGCGGGGACCAGGTCGAGCACGCCCGCCGGACGGGTGCGCTGGAGGGCGGGCAGCATCCCGAGCACGTCGTCCAGCGAGCCGAACTCCACGAGCAGGGCGCTGTCGCCGTACGGAATCACCCGGCCGCTCACGCGAACGGCCTCACCGCGATGCCGGCCTCGTCCAGGCCCCGGCGCACGGCCTCCGCCATCCGCACCGCGCCAGGGGTGTCGCCGTGCACGCACAGGGAGTCGGCGGCGACGGCGACCAAGGCGCCGTCGGCGGCCTCCACCACGCCCTCGCGCGCGATGCGCACCGCGCGGGCGGCGATGGCGGCCACGTCGGAGAGCACGGCGCCGGGCTCCGTGCGCGGGACGAGGGTGCCGTCGGCGCGGTAGCCGCGGTCCACGAACGCCTCGCGGACGAACCGGAGGCCGCGCGCGCCGGCCGCGCGCTCGACGGCCGAACCGGGGAGGCCGAGCAGCGGCAGCGACGGGTCGAACCCGGCCACGGCCTCCGCTACCGCCGCGGCCTGCGCCTCGTCGTGGACGATCCGGTTGTAGAGGGCGCCGTGCGGCTTGACGTAGCGCACGGCGGTTCCGGCGACGCGCGCCATCCCGGCGAGCGCGGCGAGCTGGTAAAGCAGCTCGTCGCGCAGCTCCACGGCCGGGATGTCCATGCTGCGCCGCCCGAAGCCCGCGAGGTCCCGGTACGAGACGTGCGCGCCGACGGCGACGCCGTTCTCGGCGGCCAGACGGCAGGTGGCGAGCATCGTGGACGGGTCGCCGGCGTGGAAGCCGCACGCGACGTTGGCGCTGGTCACCAGCCGCAGCATCGCGGCGTCGTCGCCCATCCTCCAGGCGCCGAAGGACTCGCCGAGGTCGCTGTTGAGGTCGACGCTCGCATGCTCGACACGGGCCGGATCGGGGCTGGGCTCCATCCGCCTATTCTGCGATACCCGCGCCGACACCCGCACGCCGCCCGGCCGCGCGGGCGCGGTGCGCACGCACCTTCGCCCGGTTGCCGCAGCGCTGCATCGAGCACCAGCGCCGGTTGCCGCTGCGGGAGGTGTCCAGGTACACCAGTCCGCAGTCGTCGGCGGAGCACTCGCGGATGCGGCCGTCGGCGTCCGGTCCGAACAGGCGGACTGCGTCGCGCGCAACGGTGCCGAGCGCCTGGTGCGGGCGGGCGAGAGTGCGCCCGGCCTGGCGGCCGCCGCCGGCCAGCACCGGCGGGATGTCGGGGGTCGCGGCGAACAGGTTCACCACATCCACGTCGGCCGGGCCGAGGGTCTCCGCGCGGCTGGCCTGGCGGGCGAGCCGGCCGATCGCCGCGCGCAGCATCTCGGCGTCGCGGAACTCGCGCTCGCCGGTCGTCGCGGCCACCTCCGGGAAGCGGGACTGCAGCCACGCGCCGAGCTGGCCGGCGTCGTCCACCGACCGCCATTGGGTGGTGTCATCCGCCGCCCCGTCGACGCCGCCCAGGACGTCGGCCCCCCCGGTGTAGGCGAAGTCGAGAGCGAGCGCGCCGGAGTCGAACCACCAGCGCAGACCGTCCGCGTCATCCATCCACTGCCCGGTCTCGCGGGGCAGGAGGGCGTCGGTAGGCACCGAACCAACTTAGTGGGTTTCCGGAGCCGCCGCAGGCGCCGCGGCTCCCAGGGCCTGCTGCGATACTGGGCGGATGACAGCGACCCGTCCAGATCCCGGTGCCGTGCTGGAGGGCGCGACAGTCCGCCTGCGGGCGCTCACCCACGACGACCTCCCCGACCTGCACGACGCGATCGGCCACCCCGCGGTGTTCGAGGGCGGCTGGGGCGGCGGCCTCGCGGCATACCGCGACACCTACGAGGAGTGGCGGGAGTTCATCCTCCGCTACCTGGCCTGGGACACCGCCAATGTCACCGCGGTCTGCCTCCGCGAGGGCGACCGCATCGTCGGGACCACGACGCTCGGCGACTTCGACATCCCGAACGGCTCGGCGCACATCGGCTGGACCGCCTACGCGCCGGAGGTCTGGGGCACGCGCGTCAACGCCGAGACCAAGCGCCTGCTGCTCGGCACGGCCTTCGACCACGGGTTCGAGCGCGTCAAGCTGCAGGCCGACGTGCTCAACGAGCGCTCGAGGGCCGCGATCCTGCGGCTCGGGGCGACGTTCGAGGGCGTGCTGCGGCACACCCAGCCGCGGGCGGACGGCACCTGGCGCGACACCGCGGTGTACTCGGTGCTGCGCGAGGAGTGGCCCGCCGTGCGCGACGGGCTGGATGCCCGGCTCGCGGTGGCGACGGCGTAGCCGAGCCCGCGCCTAGTCCGCGTCGAGCGCTTCGGTCGCCGCAGCCGCGGCCATCCGCCGCTGAGCCGTCGAGACCTCCCGGTGCACCCAGGAGATGAGGTTCGCCGAGTCGAACCGCCTGCTGCACGCCCCGCACGCGAGCGCACGCGCCGGCTTGCGGTAGCGGTAGTGCGTGTGGCCCTGCGGGCAGGTGCCCACCCAGGGCGCCAGGTCGTCCGCGATCGCACCGCCGTGCAGCCGCTTGCCCTCGTAGCCGAGGTCGAGCGCGATCGCCCGCCAGCGCGGACCGTGGCCGGCGCGGGAGCCCGCCAGAGCGTGGGCGACCTCGTGCAGCAGGATCTGGTGGATGTCGTCGTCCTCGTAGCGGGCCGCGAGGTAGCGGGAGACCGTGATGCGCTTGGCGGTGTAGTTGCACAGCCCGGCGCGCGTCTTCGCGTTGTCGAAGTCGAAGCTCCAGGTGGCCGGGTCGAGATGCAGGGCGATGAGCGCCTCGGCCCAGCGGCGCACGCGATCGAGCTCTGCCATCAGCGTCGGCTCCCAGGTCGGCTCATGCGAGGAATCCTACGCCGGAGAGCCGACGCCGTCTCCGCCGCCGAGGTCGCCCTCGCCGGAGCCCGCGGCGGCGCGCTGCGCCTCCAGGAACCGCTGCACCACGGCCACCGCCGTGAGCGCTCCCTCGATCTCCGCGGGAGACGCGCCGAGCTTTTCGCGCAGGAACACGGCGGCCGTCATGTCGGACAGCGCGCTCTCGTACTCCTTCATATCGAAGTGCACCTTGCCGCGGTTCTGCACCGCGAACGCCTCCAGGGCCGTCCAGTCGCGACCGCGCGCCTCGTCGACGCAGCCGGTCAGCTCCACGATCGCCTCGTCGAACTTGCCCTGGTACTGCAGCACCTGGCCGCGGCGGATGCGCGCGCCGAGCAGCTGCTCGCGGTCGCCGGTGAAGCGCGCCTGCCGCACCGCCTCGTTGGCGAGCGTGTACGCCTCGTCCAGCCGGCCGAGCAGCCGGAGCAGCACGGTCTTCTCGTTGAGCGCGCTCAAGCTGCGCAGGCTGCCGAGCTCGTCGAGCCGCTCATCGGCAGCCCGCAGGTCGACACGCTCGCGCAGCGTGGACGGATCGTATCCGAGGATGATGCTCAGGGTCGGCTCCCAGGTCGTGCGGTTCACGACAAGCGTAGTCGGCAAACCTGCATCAGCCCGGTTACCGCGTGTTCGCCAGCCGTCAGTCGACGACGCGCACGTCCTTCCAGAACGCGACGTAGTTGCTGTAGTCCTTGCCGACACGGTCGAACGAGCTCGGGTACGGCGTGGGATAGCTCCACGCGCGGTCCTGGAGCACGGCCTCGCCGTTCTTGACGGAGAAGTACTGGCACTCGCCCTTCCACGGGCATGTGTACGGAGTCGCCGACTCCACGAGGTGCTCGGAGTTGACGCTCTGCGGCGGGAAGTACCAGTTGCCCTCGATGCGGATGAGGTCCTCGGTCGGGGCCTCGGCGATGACGGTGTCGTTCAGAATTGCTTTCATGGGTGCAAAACCTCCTGACTGCACTGAACACCCGTTCGCGCGGGATCATTCCGATGCAGGGGACTTCGTACCGAGCGCTCAGGCGGCTCGCAGCACGCGGACCTCGGCGACCGTGCCGAGCCGCCCGGAGGCGGCGAGCGCCGCGACGTCCTCCCCCGCGGCGATGCGCTCCTGACCGGAGGCCGACGCCGTGAGCAGGTGCGCGACGGCGCCGCGCAGCCCGGTGAATGCGGCACAGGCGGCCGCGGCCTCCGGCGAGCTGTAGTCGATCCCGAGCGTCGCGAGGGCGTCCACCACTGCGCCGGCGGCGAGGAGGTCCTCCACCGCGAAGCGCGTGCCACCGCCGGCCGAGGTGCCGCCCGCGGCGACGAGCGCCACCATCGCGCGGCGGCCGAGACGCACCTGCTCGGCGAGGATCCACTCCGCCACCGCGGCGGCGTCGGCGAGCCCGGAGGCGACGACGGCGCCCGTCCCGGGCAGCGCGGCGGCCTCCGCGACCGGCCGGTCTTCGATCGCGTCGACCCAGACCACCACGTCGGCGTCCGCCGCGACGGCGGCGGCCCCGTCCGCGGCCCAGTCGAAGCGCACCTGGTACTTGGTCTGGCGGTGGGCGGCGGGGACGGTCGAGGGGTCGGTCTGCGAGCTCACCGGATCAGCGTAACTCGGCGCTGAACGCAGTTCTCCCGTGTTGCCCCGTGCGACGAGACCCGTCGGCGCGGCGCGCGGTGGAGGGCCGCTGCTCACCGGGGGTGTGCCGCAGCTGGTCGCGGATCAGCTCGAAGTCGTGCCGTGTCAGCTCGATCAGGCCGGCGCGGAGCTGGTAGCCCCAGTCGCGCTTGTCGCGGGTGAAGTCGAGGGAGGGCAGCAGCGGGCGGATCGGCGTCGCGACCGCATCGTGGTCCCAGTCGACGCGGCGACGCCAGGGCAGGAAGTCGCCGTTCGGGCCGCGCATCTGGGCTCCCTGGGTCGCCTGGAACACGTCCGCGTCGGCCAGCCTCCCGACCGCCGTGAACTGCTTGAGGGGCTCGCCGTCGAAGGACTCGCGCGGCGAGTAGAACACGAACCCGTCCGACGGTCCCATCCGCTCCAGCGGTGCGCGGGCACCGTGGTTGACCTGCGCGTAGCCGCCGGCGACGCCGCGGAGCACGTGATCGTGGTGCACCACGCCCAGCCAGTAGCGGATCGCCATGCTCCCGTTGTAGCGCACACGGCGGACATCCCGGGCCCGACATCCCAGCGGCACCGGCTGCGGTGTCGATTCCCGGCCCCCCGGCTCGACGTCTCTACGAGTGCTCGACCTGTGCCCCGACGGAAGGACCACGGATGCGCTACCTGCTCATGCTCAGCACGGACGGCCCCGCGCCGGCGGAGTCGATCCAGCGGTACACGGTCGAGCTGATCCGTGCGGGGGTGCTCCTGGTGGGCGAGGTCCTCGCGGACGACGACGGCACGCACGTCGAGCTGACCTTCGGCGGCCCCCGGACCGACGCCGACCTGCAGCCGCTGTCCCCGGTGCGCCCGGCCGCGGTGTGGATCGTGCAGACCTCCGATCGCGCCGAAGCCGTCGAATGGGCGCGACGCCTCCCCCTCGGCCGTGGCAGAGTCGAGGTGCGCCGCATCCTGACCGGGGCGGCGGACACGTGAGCGCGGGAGGAGCGGCCGTGGTGGAACGGGAGCGCACGGCTGCCGATCGGGCCGCCGCCGAGGCCGTGGAGGCCGTCTGGCGCATCGAGTCCGGCAAGCTCGTCGCCGGGCTCGCCCGGTGGACGGGCGACGTCGGCCTGGCCGAGGAGCTCGCCCAGGACGCACTCGTCGCTGCGCTCGAGCAGTGGCCGGAGGCCGGCATCCCGCGCACTCCCGGCGCCTGGCTGACCACCGTCGCCAAGCGCCGCGCGATCGACGGCTGGCGCCGCCGCGAACGCCTCGACGAGCGCTACGCCGCGCTCGCCCGCGATCTGGAGCAGCAGGACGACGACGACCCGGCCGCCGTCGTGGAGGAGGAGATCCAGGACGACCTGCTGCGCCTGGTGTTCGTCGCCTGCCACCCCGTGCTCGCGCCGCCCGCGCGGGTCGCCCTGACGCTCAAGCTGCTCGGCGGACTCACCACCGAGGAGATCGCGCGGGCGTTCCTCGTGCCCGTGCCGACCATCGCGCAGCGCATCGTGCGCGCCAAACGGACGCTGACCGCCGCGCACGTCCCGTTCGAGGTGCCCGACCGCGCCGAGTACCCCGAGCGGCTGGCGTCGGTGCTGGAGGTCGTCTACCTGATCTTCAACGAGGGCTACTCCGCCACCGCCGGCGACGACTGGATGCGCCCCGACCTCTGCCAGGAGGCCCTCCGCCTCGGCCGCGTGCTCGCCGAGCTCACCCCGCGCGAGCCGGAGGTGCACGGCCTGGTCGCGCTGATGGAGTTCCAGGCCTCCCGTCTCCCCGCGCGGGCGACCGCCGACGGCGAGCCGATCCTGCTGCAAGACCAGGACCGCACCCGCTGGGACCGCATCCTGATCGGCCGCGGAGTCGCAGCGCTCGCCCGCGCCGACCGGCTGGTGGGCTCGCGCGGCCGCGGCCCCTACGCGCTGCAGGCCGCGATCGCCGCCTGCCACGCGACCGCACCCGCGCCGGAGGACACCGACTGGGAGGAGATCGTCGCGCTCTACGGCGCTCTCGCCGCCCTCCAGCCGTCCGCCGTTGTGGAGCTCAACCGCGCGGTCGCCCTCTCGATGGCGTACGGCCCGGAGGCGGGCCTCGACGTGGTGGACCGGCTGGTGCTGGACGGCGCGCTGGAGTCGTACCACCTGCTCCCCTCGGTCCGGGCCGACTTCCTGCTGAAGCTGGGCCGGGCCGCTGAAGCCGAGGAGGAGTTCCGGCGGGCGGCGGCGATGACCGGGAACGAGCGGGAGCGGGCGCTGCTGCTGGCACGGGCGGAGGAGGCCGCTCGCGCGTAACGGGCTGGCACGCGCGTCCGGGAGTGCGCCGAGAGTGACTGCCCCCGGAGCAGTGGATGCGTGACACTGGGATGCGTGAGAGTCCTCCTGAAGCTCATCCTCGACTGCGACCCGGACGCGGCCTGGCGCGCCCTGCAGAGCCCCACCGCCTTCCGCGAGGTGGCGCTGCCGTGGGTGGACTTCCGGTCGGACGAGCCGGCGGGCTTCCCGACCGTGTGGGACACGGCGGAGCACCGGGTGAGCGTCCGCGCGCTCGGGGCCGTCACCGTCGGGACACAGGCCATCCGCCTCGACACGCTGCGCTCGACCGACCCGCGCGAGCGCGCGACGCGCATCCTCCGCGACAGCGGCGGCGGCGTCGGTGGCGTGCTGTCGGCCATCCCGCACCTCGACCACCGGATGGCCATCGCCCCCGACCCCGCAGGCCCGGATCAGGACGGCCGGGTACGCACCCTGTACCGCGACCGGCTGATCGTGCAGGCCGGCGTCGTGACGCCGCTCGCCTGGTACGGATTGTGGGCGTTCTGGCAGTGGCGCGGTCTCCGCCTGCGCCGCCTCGCACCCACCTGGGCATACGATCCACCCACGCCCGAACCGGACACAGCCACGACGGAGGCAGCAGCATGAGCACCATCACCCCCGAGCCCACCCCCGAGGTCGCCCCCGGCCGGGGCCGCGTCGCCACCGCCGTGCAGACCGCGGACTGGCGACGCAGCGTCTTCGCGCTGTACGCGTCGGTGCGCCGGATCGCCGCCTCCGACCCGGCCGCCGCCCACGCCCACTGGATCTCCTGCCGCAACGACCTGTTCTCGTCGCACCCGGCGTCCCCGCTCCTGGACGAGGACCGCGATCGCTTCACGGGCCTCCCGGTGTCGCCGTACGACCCGGACTGGCGCTTCGAGCTGCCGATCCATCCCGCCGAGGAGGCGACCCGGATGGACGTGGAGACCGGCACGGACGGCGTCGTGCCGTTCCAGCTGCTCGGCACGGTGCGGGTCCCGCTGGCGGGCTCGCTCGACGTCTGGAAGCTGGCCTCGTACGGCGGCGGCCTGTTCGTCCCCGTGAAGGACGCCCTGGCGGGCCGCCGCGGCGGCACGTACGGCGGCGGCCGCTACCTGATCGACACGATCAAGGGCTCCGACCTGGGGATGACGGCCGACGACGACGAGACGACGATCGTCCTCGACTTCAACTTCGCCTACAACCCGTCCTGCGCCTACGACCCGGCCTGGGCGTGCCCGCTCGCGCAGGCGGGCAACACGCTCCCGGTCGAGGTCCCGGTCGGCGAGCGCTACCCCGGGGAGTAGGTCGCATCCCCGTCATCCTGACACCGAGGGGCACGTCGTTGTCACTTGTGGGCGCCAGAAGTGACGACAACGTGCCCTTCGCTGGTCTGGAGGCGGGTGCGGGTCAGCGGGCGACGAGGGTGAGCCGCTGCGTCGGCCGGGTCATCGCCACGTACAGCGACGCCGCCCCGCGCACCGACTCCGCGGCGAGCGCCGCCGGGTCGGCCAGGACCACCGCGTCGAACTCCAGCCCCTTCGCCTCGTACCCGGTCAGGACCGAGATCGGCCGCGTGAGCCCCGCGGCGCCGCGCGCCGCCGCATCGCCGAACCGCGAGCGCACCGCCGCCGCCACGGCCTCCACCTCGGCGGCCGTCGCGATCACCGCGAGCGTCCCCTCGGCGTCGAGCGACCGGTCGTGCGCCACGGCCTCCGCCACGGCCTCCGCGAGCCCGGCGTCGTCCGCCGGCACGCGCCGGATGGGCCAGTCGCCCTCCCGCACCGCACGCGTCGGGGTGATCGGGAGGCCGGCCTCCGCCGCGATCCGCTCCGCCTCGCGCGTGATCTGCGCAGGCGTGCGGTAGTTGACCGTCAGCTCCTCCAGGCGCCAGGCGTCCTTGAACACCGGGCTGAGGGCCTCGTCCCAGCTCGTCGCGCCGGCCGCCGAGGCGACCTGGGCGATGTCGCCAACGATCGTGAACGACTTCATCGGGCAGCGGCGCACCAGCACGCGCCACTGCATCGCCGACAGCTCCTGCGCCTCGTCCACGACCACGTGGCCGTAGGTCCACGACCGGTCGGCGAGCGCGCGCTCGGCGGTCGTGCCGCGATCCTCCTGCTCGGCGAAGCCGTCGGCGAGCTGCTCGGCGCTCACCAGGCCCTGCACCCCCATGTTGCGGATGGCCGCCCGCGCGTTCTCCAGGTCGCGCTTGCGCTGACGGTCCCGCTCGCGCGAGGCGTAGTCCGCGCGGCCGGGGAAGTCGCCCAGCAGCTCGGCCGCCTCGTCCAGCAGCGGCACGTCGGAGATCGTGAACGGAGCCGTCCGGTCGCGCAGCAGGGCCTCCCGCTGCGCCGGCGTCCAGCGCGGCGTCAGCTCGGCCAGCCAGGACGGGCGCGCGTACAGGTCCTGCAGCAGCTTCTGCGGGGTGAGCGGCAGCCAGGCCGTGTTGAGGAGGACGCGGACGTCGTACGACGTGCGCAGGTCCTCCCGCAGCACCCGGAGGTCCGCCTCGTCGATCGTCGAGCCGCCGGCCCGGAGCTGGGCGGCGAGCTGGTCCGTCAGCTCGCCGAGCGCCTGCTTGACGAACGTGACGCGGGCGACGTTGTGCGGCTTGCCGGTGCGCTGCGCCTTCAAGAGCGCGCGCTGCACGAGGTCGGGCTGGACGACGAGGCGCTCGTTGTCGACCACGATCGTCTGCGGCTCGGCCGGCGCCTTCTGCCGCGACCGCACGGCGCGGGAGAGCAGCCGCGCCATCTGGATGGAGCCCTTCAGGCGCGCGGCCTCCGGCGCGTCCTCGGTCGTGGCCTCCACGCCGGGGAACAGCTCGCCCAGGGTCTGCATCACGACGCCGGTCTCACCGAGCGACGGGAGGACGGCCTCGATGTAGCGCAGGAACGCGGGCGAGGGCCCGACGACGAGCACGCCGGAGGCGCTCAGCCGCTGCCGGTTCGCATACAGGAGGTAGGCGGCGCGGTGCAGTGCGACCGCGGTCTTGCCGGTGCCGGGGCCGCCCTGGACCACCAGGGCGCCGCGCATGTCGGAGCGGATGATGCGGTCCTGCTCGGCCTGGATGGTCGCGACGATGTCGTGCATGCGCCCGGTGCGCTGGGCGGTGAGGGCCGCCAGCAGCGCACCCTCCCCCTGAACCTTCTCGCCGGACGCGTCGCCGTCGAGCAGCGCCTCGTCGAAGACCTCGTCGTCGATCCGGACGACCTGGCGGCCGTTCATGGTGAGGTGGCGACGGGCGCGCACGCCCATCCGCTCGTTCGCGGTCGCCTGGTAGAAGGCGCTCGCCTGCTGAGCACGCCAGTCCACGAGCAACGAGCGCTGGTCGTCGTCGCGCAGGCCGACGCGGCCGATGTAGCGGTGGTCGGTGCCGTCGACCTTCTCCTCCAGCAGCAGCCTCCCGAACACGAGCCGGGCGTCCACGTCGCGAAGCTGCACGAGCTGGTCCTCGTACAGGCGAGCGAAGGCGTCCCGTTCGCTGCGCGCCTGGTGGTTGCTCCCCACGCTCTCGCGGCGCACCCGCGTCAGCCGCTCCTCCGTCTCCGCCCGGAGCGTGTCGAGGCGCTCATACAGGCCGGAGACGACGGTGCGCTCACGATCGAGCTCGGATTCCTGCACGCGCGAACCACCTTCCGGGATTACGGGCCGATAGTCTACGACGTCCGGCTAGGAATGCGCTCCCAGCAATCATGCGGCGCGTACCACTAGACTCGGTGGACCAGCACTGCTGGCATGCCGGCGCCGCCGGCCTGCGCGAGCGCCGGGCGGACCCCCGCCGCGCACCACCCTCTTCTTTCCGGCGAAGACGTCGCCCTCTTGCGACGCCGCCGGACCAGCCCTCACGGGCGAACCCTGCCAGAAAGGCATTTGTGACCAACCAGACTTTCGCCGACTTCGGCGTGCCCGCTCCCCTCGTCGCCGTCCTCGCGGCCGACGGCAAGTCGGAGCCGTTCCCCATCCAGGCCGACACCCTGCCCGACACGCTCGCCGGACGCGACGTCCTCGGGCGCGGCAAGACGGGCTCGGGCAAGACGATCGCGTTCTCGCTGCCGATGGCCGCGCGCCTCGCGGCGTCCGTGGCGGGAGGCCGTCCCTCCCGCGGCTACCGCCGGCCCCGCGGCCTCGTGCTCGCGCCGACCCGCGAGCTCGCCACCCAGATCGACGCCACCCTCAAGCCGCTCGCGGCCGCGCTCGGCCTGACCACCACGACGATCTTCGGCGGCGTCTCCCAGAGCCGCCAGGTGACCGCACTGCAGGCCGGTGTCGACATCGTCGTCGCCTGCCCCGGGCGCCTCGAAGACCTGATGAAGCAGGGCATCGTCCACCTCGACAAGGTGGAGATCACGGTGCTGGACGAGGCCGACCACATGGCGGACCTCGGCTTCCTGCCGACCGTCACGCGCATCCTCAACGCCACGCCGGCCCGCGGTCAGCGCCTGCTGTTCTCGGCGACGCTGGACAACGGCGTCGACAAGCTCGTGGCGAAGTTCCTCACCAACGAGGTGCTGCACTCGGTGGACGACGCGACGAGCCACGTGGAGGCCATGACCCACCACGTCTTCGAGGTGAGCGACCAGGACGCCAAGAAGGACCTGATCGTGGCGCTCGCGTCCGGTCGCGGCCGCCGCATCATGTTCATGCGCACCAAGCACCAGGCCAAGCGGCTCGCCAAGCAGCTCACGTCGGCAGGCATCCCCGCGGTCGACCTCCACGGCAACCTCAGCCAGGGCGCGCGCGACCGCAACCTCGCGGCGTTCGGCAGCGGGGACGTGCGCGTGCTCGTGGCGACGGACGTCGCCGCCCGCGGCGTCCACGTCGACGATGTGGAGCTGGTCGTGCACGTCGACCCGCCCGCGGAGCACAAGGCGTACCTGCACCGCTCGGGTCGCACCGCGCGCGCCGGGAGCGCGGGCGACGTCGCGACCGTGATGCTGCCGGAGCAGGCGGGCGACGTGAAGTCGCTGCTGCGCGCGGCGGCCATCACGGCGACGCCGCAGCGGGTGACGGCGGAGTCGGCAGCGGTGGCTGCCCTGGTGGGCGAGCGCGCCGAGCGCGTCGCGCCGGCGCCGGTCGCCGCGGGCGGCAACGGCGGCGGCCGGGGCGGGAGCGGCGGCCGTAGCGCGGGCGCCGCGGGTGGCTCCGGTTCCGGTTCCGGGAACGGCGGGCGGCGGCGCCGCGGCGGCCAGAACCGGGCGGCCGGCGACGCCGGGCGCGACGGCGGCCAGGCCACGCGCGGCGACAGCGCCGGGAACCGTTCCGGCCAGAGCAACACGGGCCGCAACCGCCGGAACTCCGGCCGGGACGTCGCGGCTGCGACGGGCGACGGCGCGGGCCGCGGTCACGGCCGCGGAGGGCGCGCGGGCGGCGAGGGTCGCCCCGCTGCCGACCGCAACGGCGCGCCTCAGGCGTCCAATGGCCGCGGCGGATCGGGCCGCGCGGGCGCTCCGCGCCAGGGCCTCCGCGTCGGCGACGTCGTGAGCGGCAGCACCAGCCGGGGACGGGGCACCCGCCGCGCCCGCGGCTGACCCAGCCCACCAACCTCCAGCAACGGAGGAGATCCCGCCCAAACCGGGCCGGATCTCCTCCGTTGCCTGCTTAACGGCCACCCGCCCGGGGCGGCTCAGGGGTGGGCGGGGGTGAGGGTGGCGATGCCGGCCTCGATGCCGTCGATGAGGAGGCGGAAGCTGCGGTCGAGGTCGTCGGGGAGGCCGAAGCCGCCGCCGAGTTCGAGGGTGATGAAGCCGTGGAGGGCGCTGCGCAGCATCCGGATGGCGTCGACCGTCGCCTCCTCCGGCAGCCCGAAGCCACGCAGGGCCGCGGCCAGGACGGCGATGGTCTCGGCTGCGCGGGCCGCGAGCTCGGCGTCCTCCTCCGATCCCAGGTGGGGGGCGACCTGCGTCGCGGCGTAGCGCCCGGGATGGCGGTGGGCGTAGGCGCGGACGGCGTCCGCCGCCGAGTGGAGGGCGTCCGGACCGGAGCGGCCGATGGTCGCCTCGGCGAGCACGCCGGTCAGCTCGGTGACGCACTCGGTCGCGACGACGCGACGCAGGTCGTCGAGCGACGCGACGTGCTTGTAGAGGCTCGGCACCGCCACGCCGGCGCGGGAGGCCACGGCGGCGAGGGTCAGCTTGTCGAGGCCGCCTACGCCGCCGGCGTCCACGACGTCGAGGGCCACGGCGGCGACGGCGGCGCGGGTCAGGCCGGCCCTAGGCACGGGCGTCACCCGGGTGTGCGACCGCGCTCGTGGCGTCGTCCTGCGCGCTACGCACGCGCCGCACCCCATCCGCTCCCGCGCCGCTCCGCCAGGAACCGCAGCGTCGCCGGGACGATCACGTCGGGCCGCTGGGCCTGCGGGTAGTGGCCCGATTCGGGCACCCGGACCACCTCCGCGCCGAGGGACTCGATCCAATCGGCCTCCGCAGCCGGGTCCTTGTAGTCGGGGTCGAGGGCTCCGACGAAGGCGAGGATGGGCGCCTTCACCTCCGGGAGCCGGGGCTCGACGACCGAGTGGGTGAGCTGGAGGGTGAGGTGGCGGAAGGAGCGCAACCGGCCGGGTTCCTTCATGTTGCGCTTGAGGTCGGCGGTGTGCTCCCTCAGCCACGGGGCGGTGCGGCCCTTGTTGATCGAGCGGTAGTAGCCCGCCCAGAAGGCCGGGCCCCACGGGCCGGTGAACAGCACGCGGTACATGCCGTGGATGGAGGCGACGGCGAATCGGCTCATCGCGGGGTCCCGCAGAAGCGGGCCGTAGAGCACGAGTCCGGCGATCGCGTCGGGGCGCTCGGCGGCGGCCCAGGCGGCGGCCGCGGCGCCCATCGAGTTGCCGAGCACGACGGCGTCGCCGCCCAGCTCGTCGATCAGCGCGATCAGGTCGCGCGCGGTCGCGACGTCGCCGAACTCGCGGAAGGTGGTGTCCGACTCGCCGTGCGCCCGGAGGTCGGTGACGGCGACGCGGTAGCCGGCCTCCAGCAGCGGGCCGGTCAGCTCGCGGTAGGTGGAACGGAGATCGCCCATCCCGGGGACGGCGACGACGAGCGGGCCGGAGCCCTCGACGGTGTAGCTGATGCGTCCCTCGGGGCGCTGCAGGTACCGGACCTGCGAAGCGATGGAAGTGTTCATAGCCCTAAAGCTAATACCATTAGCTAACGAGCGCAAGCAGAAACAGAAAACCCGTCAGACGATCTTGCCGACGGACGCCATCGCCGCCTTCACCAGCACCCCGCGACCGCCTTCGAGCTCCTCGCAGACCGTGTGCGAGACCGCCTCCTCCGGCGTCATCCAGGTGATCTCCAGTGCGTCCTGCCGCGGTTCGCAGGTGCCGGTCACCGGAACGACGTACGCGAGCGAGACCGCGTGCTGCCGCTCGTCGGTGAACGCCGACACCCCCGGCAGCGGGAAGTACTCCGCGACCTGGAACGGCACAGGGCTCGCCGGCAGCAGCGGGAACGCCATCGGCCCGAGGTCCTTCTCCAGGTGCCGGAACAGCGCCTCCCGCAGCGTCTCGCCGTACATGACGCGGCCGGAGACGAGCGTGCGTGTGATCTCGCCGACCGCGTTCGCGCGCAGCAGGACGCCGACCTCGGTGACCTGGCCCAGGCCGTCGACCCGCACCGGCACGGCCTCCACGTAGAGCAGCGGCAGCCGCCGGCGGATCTGCTCCAGCTCGATGTCGCTCAGCCAGGCGGGACCAGGCTGGACGCCGTCGCCGTCGAGCGGGTCGGGGGTCGGGTCCGGGTCGGGGGTGCGCACGCTCATGCACTGATCCTACGGATGCCGCACCCCGCCGCCACCAGTACAGACCGATCTGTGGACTGCGCCGCGATCTGGGGGCTGTGGAGGACAACCGGACGTGCGCAGAATGGACCATGCCCTTCCCCGCCCCCGAGCTCCACCTCGACCACGAGGCCGTGCTCTGGTCCGCCGGCGAGACCGACCGCGTCGGCCGCCCCCGGCTGATCCTCCTGCATGGCTACGCCTCGGACGAGGCCGACCTGTTCGGGATCTCGGCGTACCTGCCGCTGGAGCCGGTGATCGCCTCGCTGCGGGCGCCGATCCCGGAAGGCCCCGGCTTCGCGTGGTTCTCGCGCTTCACCAACATCTCGGTCGACCCGCTCGCCGCCAACGCCGACGCGGCCGCTCGCGCCGTCCTCGACTGGCTGGACGCCCAGCCGGACGTGCCGACCGGCCTGCTCGGCTTCTCGCAGGGCGGCGCTCTCGCCATCCAGCTCATGCGCCTGGCGCCGGAGCGGTTCGACTTCGCGGTGACGCTGTCCGCGTTCGTCGTGCAGGGCGCGGAGGACGGGGACACGGCCCTCGCCGATCGCCGGCTGCCGGTGTTCTGGGGCCGCGGGACGCACGACGACACGATCCCCGCGGCCGGTGTCGCGCGCGCGGCCGCGTGGCTGGCCGCCCACACGGACCTGGACGCGCGCATCTACGAGGGGCTCGGCCACGGGATCTCGCCGCTCGAACTCGGCGACATCTCCTCCTTCATCCGCGCACACCTTCCACGCTGACGGCCCGCGGCCCTCGCGGCCTCCCCTTGGCGGTGTCGGTGGCGGGGAGCAGGATGGAAGCGATGAGCGACGTGCTCGACCGGTTCTCCCCCGCGACCCGTGAATGGTTCCGCGGGGCCTTCGCCGCGCCTACCGACGCCCAGACCGGCGCGTGGGAGGCCATCTCGCACGGGCGGCACGCGCTGGTCATCGCGCCGACCGGCTCGGGGAAGACGCTGGCCTCGTTCCTCTGGGCGATCGACCGGCTGGCGAGCGAGGAGCGGGCGCCCGACGCCCGCCGAGGCACGCGCGTCCTCTACATCTCGCCGCTGAAGGCTCTCGGTGTGGACGTGGAGCGCAACCTCCGTGCGCCGCTGGTCGGCGTCACGCAGACGGCGCGACGGCTCGGCGCCGAGCCTCCGCATGTCAGCGTCGGCGTCCGCTCCGGCGACACCTCGTCGTCCGACCGCCGCGCGCTGGTCGCCTCTCCGCCGGACATCCTGATCACCACGCCCGAGTCGCTGTTCCTCATGCTCACGTCGCAGGCGCGCGAGACGCTCACCAGCGTGGAGACCGTGATCGTGGACGAGGTGCACGCCGTCGCGGCCACCAAGCGCGGCGCGCACCTCGCGCTGTCGCTGGAGCGGCTGGACGCCCTGCTGGAGAAGCCGGCCCAGCGGATCGGCCTGTCCGCCACGGTGCGTCCGCCGGAGGAGGTCGCCCGGTTCCTCGGCGGCAGCTCACCCGTGGAGATCGTCGCGCCGCCCGCCGGCAAGCGGTTCGACCTCCGCGTGGTCGTGCCGGTCGAGGACATGAGCGAGCTCGGCACCTCCACCTACGCGAGCGACAACGACGACGGCTCCGCACCGCAGGCCGGCTCGATCTGGCCGCACGTGGAGGAGGCGATCGTCGACCGCGTGCTGGAGCACCGCTCCTCGATCGTGTTCGCGAACTCGCGCCGGCTGGCCGAACGGCTCACCGCTCGGCTCAATGAGCTGTACGAGGAGCGACTGCTCGGAGGGGAGGCGGGAGGCGCTTCCGCCCGGCCGCCGGCGGAGCTGATGGGCGGCTCCGGCCAGACCAAGGGCTCCGCCGCCGTCGCCGATCCGGAGTCGCTTGTCCTCGCCCGCGCGCACCACGGCTCGGTCAGCAAGGAGCAGCGCGCCCTGATCGAGGACGACCTCAAGTCCGGGCGGCTGCGCTGCGTCGTGGCGACCTCCAGCCTGGAGCTCGGCATCGACATGGGCGCCGTCGACCTCGTCGTGCAGGTGGAGGCCCCGCCCTCGGTCGCGAGCGGGTTGCAGCGCGTCGGCCGCGCCGGCCACCAGGTCGGCGAGGTGTCGCGCGGGGTGGTCTTCCCCAAGCACCGCGCCGACCTCATCCACTCGGCGGTCGCGACCGAGCGGATGGTCGGCGGGCTGATCGAGACGATGCGGATCCCGACGAATCCGCTCGACATCCTCGCGCAGCAGACCGTCGCGGCGACGGCGCTGGAACCGCTCGACGCCGACGACTGGTTCGACACCGTGCGCCGCAGCGCGCCGTTCGCGACGCTGCCGCGCAGCGCCTACGACGCGACCCTCGACCTGCTCGCCGGCCGATACCCGTCCGACGAGTTCGCCGAGCTGCGCCCGCGCATCGTCTGGGACCGTGACGCCGGCACGCTCACGGGCCGACCCGGCGCGCAACGGCTGGCCGTGACCAGCGGCGGCACCATCCCCGACCGCGGGATGTTCGCCGTCTACATGGTCGGCGAGCGCGCCAGCCGGGTGGGCGAGCTGGACGAGGAGATGGTCTACGAGTCGCGCGTCGGCGACGTATTCGCGCTCGGCTCCACGAGCTGGCGCATCCAGGAGATCACCCACGACCGGGTGCTGGTGTCGCCCGCGTTCGGCGAGCCCGGGCGGCTGCCGTTCTGGAAGGGCGACGGCATCGGGCGGCCGGCCGAGCTGGGCGCGGCGGTCGGTGCGTTCGTGCGCGAGCTGAGCGCGGCCTCCCCCGCCGACGCCGAGCTGCGCTGCGTGGAGGCCGGGCTCGACGCGTTCGCGACGGCCAACCTGCTGGCGTTCCTGCGCGAGCAGAAGGAGGCCACCGGGCACGTCCCGACCGACCGGACGCTGGTGGTCGAGCGGTTCCGCGACGAGCTCGGCGACTGGCGCGTCGTGCTGCATTCCCCGTACGGCATGCAGGTGCACTCGCCGTGGGCGCTGGCCGTGCAGGCGCGCGTCCGCGAGCGGTACGGGATCGACGCGGGCGCGATGGCGGCGGACGACGGGATCATCGTGCGTATTCCCGACACGGAATCCACACCTCCGGGCGGTGAGCTGTTCGTGTTCGAGCCGGCCGAGCTTGACGAGCTGGTGACCCTGGAGGTCGGCGGCTCCGCACTGTTCGCGTCCCGGTTCCGCGAGTGCGCGGCGCGTGCGCTGCTGCTGCCGAAGTACAACCCGGGCAAGCGGTCGCCGCTCTGGCAGCAGCGGCAGAAGGCGTCGCAGCTGCTGGACGTCGCGCGTAAGTACCCGAGCTTCCCGATCATCCTGGAGACGGTGCGCGAGTGCCTGCAGGACGTCTACGACCTGCCCGCGCTGGACGAGGTGGCGCAGAGCATCGCCCAGCGCCGCATCACCCTGGTGGAGGCCGCGACCGAGACGGCCTCGCCGTTCGCCCGCTCGCTGCTGTTCGGGTACGTCGCCGCGTTCATGTACGAGGGCGACAGCCCGCTGGCAGAGCGTCGGGCGGCGGCGCTGTCGCTGGACGCGGGCCTGCTGGCCGAGCTGCTGGGCCGCGCGGAGCTGCGCGAGCTGCTCGACCCGTCGGTGATCGAGCGGGTGGAGCTGCAGCTTCAGCGGCTCGATCCGGAGCGGCGGGTGCGTGGCGCGGAGGGCGTGGCCGACCTGCTGCGACTGCTCGGGCCGCTGACGGTCGCGCAGGTGGCGGAGCGGTTGCAGGGTGAGGAGGTGGAGGCCGACTCGGATGCGGATGAGGTCGCCCCTCCGCACGCCACCGTCCCCATTGCCCGCGCCCATCTCACCTCCCTGGTCGACGCCAAGCGCGCCCTCGCCGTCACGATCGCGGGCGAGGAACGGTACGCCGCGATCGAGGATGCCAGCCGCCTCCGCGACGCGCTCGGCGTCCCCCTCCCGATCGGCGTACCCGTCGCCTTCATCGAGCCGGTGGACGATCCGCTCGGTGACCTCGTGAGCCGCTACGCGCGCACGCACGGCCCGTTCGAGGTCGCGGAAGTCGCCTCCCGGTTCGGCCTGGGTCCCGCGATCGTGCACGACGCGCTGCGCCGGCTGTCCCGCGACGGCCGCGTCGTGGAGGGCGAGTTCCGCCCGCACGCGACCGGCTCCGAGTGGTGCGACGCGGAGGTCCTGCGGCGGCTCCGACGGATGTCGCTCGCGGCGCTCCGCCAGGAGGTCGAGCCGGTCGAGACAGCCACGTTCGCGCGGTTCCTGAGCGACTGGCAGCACATCGGCTCGGCACTGCGCGGCGTGGACGCCGTCGCGTCGGTCATCGAGCAGCTGGCCGGGGCGCGCATCCCGGCCTCCGCGTGGGAGTCGCTGGTGCTGCCGAGCCGCGTCTCGGACTACAGCCCGGCCATGCTGGACGAGCTCACCGCCACCGGCGAAGTGATCTGGGCGGGCGACGGCTCGCTGCCGGGCAACGACGGCTGGATCAGCCTCAACCTCGCCGACTCGGCCCCGCTCACGCTGGCCCCGCCGACCGACCACGATCCCGACGAGCTGCAGCGCGGCGTCCTGGCGGCGCTCGCGCGCGGCGGCGGGTACTTCTTCCGGCAGCTCTCCGACACCCTCGGGGCCGAGCGCGGCGAGGCGATCGAGGACGCCGTGCTCGTGACCGCGCTGTGGGACCTGGTGTGGGCGGGCCTGGTCACGAACGACACCCTTGCTCCCCTGCGCACGCTGACCGGCGGAGGCGGCGGCGCACACAAACGCCCGCGCCAGCCGACCCGCTCCCGGATGTACCGCGGCCGGGTGGGCGCCCCGCGCACCTCCGCGATGGTCACCCGGATGGGACCGCCGACCGTCGCCGGCCGCTGGTCGCTGCTCCCCGAGCGTGACCTGGACTCCACGGTCCGCGCGCACGGCCAGGCCGAGACGCTGCTCGACCGGTACGGCGTGGTCACCCGCGGCTCGGTGATGAACGAGGGGACGCCGGGAGGCTTCGCCCTGGCCTACAAGGTGCTCAGCGGTTTCGAGGACAGCGGGCGCGCGCGCCGCGGCTACTTCGTGGAGACGCTGGGCGCCGCGCAGTTCGCGAGCGGCCCGACCGTGGACCGGCTGCGCACGTTCGCGCGCGACCACACCCAGCCGCGGCCGTTCGACGCGGTCGCGCTCGCGGCGACCGACCCCGCCAACGCGTACGGCGCCGCACTACCGTGGCCGGCCGTCCCCGCCCCGACGGGCGGTGTGGAGGGCGGCACCGGGCACCGGCCGGGGCGCAAGGCGGGCGCGCTGGTCGCCCTGGTCGACGGCGAGCTCACGCTCTACGTGGAGCGCGGGGGCAAGAGCCTGCTCTGCTTCGCTGACCAGGAGGACGACGGCGCGCGCCCCGCGCTCGTGGCGGCCTCCCGTGCGCTCGCCGGCCTGGTGACCTCCCGTCGAGTGGACAAGCTCGCCATCGAGACGGTCAACGGCGCGAGCGTGCTCGGCAGCCCGCTCGGCGCGGCCCTCGCGGAGGCGGGGTTCCTGGCCACGCCGCGCGGCCTCCGGCTGCGGGGATGACGACCGATGCCCGAGGGTGACACCGTCTACCAGACGGCCGCGCGCCTGCGCCGTGCGATGCAGGGCCGGCTGCTGACCGAGACGGACTTCCGGGTGCCGCAGTACGCGACCGTCGACCTCAGCGGCCGGCACGTCGACGAGGTGGTCAGCCGCGGCAAGCACCTGCTGATCCGGGTCGGCGACCAGACCATCCACAGCCACCTCAAGATGGAGGGCTCGTGGGAGGTGTACCCGCCCGGCGGCCGGTGGCGGCATCCCGGGTTCCAGGCGCGCGTGGTGCTGCAGACCGCCGAGACGCAGGCGGTCGGCTTCCAGCTCGGCATCCTGGAAGTGGTGCCCCGGTCGCAGGAGGACGCCGTCGTCGGCCACCTCGGCCCGGATCTGCTCGGCCCGGACTGGGACGCCGCAGAGGCCCTGCGCCGGCTGGCCGAGCAGCCGGACACCCCGATCGCGGTCGCGCTGCTCGACCAGCGGAACCTCGCGGGCATCGGCAACGTCTACGCCAACGAGCTGTGCTTCGTGCGCGGGATGCTGCCGACGCGTCCGGTGCGGGAGGCCGACCTCCCGGCCACCGTCGACCTGGCGCGTCGGATGCTCGTCGCCAACCGCGACCGCACCGTGCGCGTGACGACCGGCGACAGCCGCCGCGGCCGCAACACCTGGGTGTACGGCCGCGACGGGAAGCCGTGCCTGCGTTGCGGCGCGCTCATCCGCCGCGCGGAGCTCGGGCGCACCGAGCTGGAGCAGCGGGTGACGTACTTCTGCCCCGTCTGCCAGACCTGAGCGCGCGCGAGGGGCACGTCGTTGTCACTTTCCCGGCTCGGAAGTGACAACAACGTACCCCTCGATGGTGTGGGTTAGGCGGCGGCGTCCTCGGAGACGTCGGCGTCGCTTTCAGCGCGCACGGTGGCGAGCGCGCCCGACCACGACTCGAGCTGGTCGAAGAGCGGGGTCAGGCCGGCCTCCTGAGCGGCGGTCGGATTGAGCGACCAGTTCTCGAAGTCGTGCTGGAGGCTCAGGCCGACGAACGCGCTGACCGTCGCCACCTGGAGCTGCGAGAGCACGAGCCGCAGGTGCTCGACCGCGCGGGCGCCGCCGAAGACGCCGTAGCTGACGAAGCCGGCCGCCTTGTTGAACCACTCGGCCCCGACGAAGTCGATCGCGTTCTTGAGCACGCCGGAGGTGCTGTGGTTGTACTCGGGCGTCACGAAGAGGTAGCCGTCGAACTCGGCGATCTTGGCCGCCCACGCCTTGGTGTGGTCGTTGGCGTACTGGCCCATCGCGGCGGGCATCGGCTCGTCGAGGTGCGGGAGGTTCCACTCGGCGAGGTCGACGAGCTCGTACTCGGCGCCGTCGCGCTTCTCGGCGTGCTCCAGCACCCAGCGGGAGACGGACTCCCCGTTGCGGCCGGGGCGCGTGCTCCCGATGATGATGGCGATCCTGGTCATGTCAGCCTTCCTAGTTAGATGACGTGTCACCTTTCGGGAACCCGCGCCCTCCCGCCGGTATTCCCGTGCCCGCTAGGCTCGACCCATGTCAGACCGGCGCGCTCCCGACGACGCTCATCTGCCCGCCGACGCCACCGAGCAGGAGCGCCGGGAGGCCGGCGACCGGCTCCGGGAGCGCATCTACGTGACGTTCACGGCGCTCGCGATCCTGATGGCGCTCAACGCGCACGGCGAGCACCTCGACTCGCCCACGGTGCTCTGGACGCTCGTCATCTCCGTGGTCGGCGTGCTGCTCGCCGGCCTCGCCTCCGACCTGGTCTCGCACATGATCGTGCACAACACCCTGCCGACCGCCCGCGAGTTCCGGCACCTGCTGGCCGTCGCCTCCCGGGCGCTCACCGTCATCGTCGTCCCGGTGCTCGTGCTCGCCGCGGCGATGCTCGGCTGGATGCAGGCGCGGACCGCCGTCGTGATCGCCATCACCGCCCTCATCGCGTCGCTCGCGGTGATCGCGCGCATCGCGGTGTCCCGCACCGGGATCGCCGGGTGGAAGCAGCTGATCGTGCTCGTGGGCATCGTGGCGCTCGGCGTGCTCGTCGTCTTCCTGGAGCAGCTCGCGCACTGAGGCCGGGCGCCACAGCGCTCTGTCGTGGGCGCGTGCAAGGATGACGTATGCCGATCGCGCGTACCCGACCCGATCCGCGCAAGCTGAGCGCTGCCGAAGCGGAGCTCTTCCACGCGTTCTACTTGATGCGGCGCGGTTTCGACCGCACCCTGGACGCCCAGCTCCAGCGAGACGACGGCATCTCCATCTCCGAGCTGGAGGTGCTCATGGCGCTGGTGCGGTCGCCCGGGCGACGGCTGCGCGTGCGCGACCTGGTGGAGCTGACCGGCTGGGAGAAGAGCCGCGTCTCCCACCAGGTCACCCGCATGGAGGGCCGGGGCCTGGTCGAGCGCGAGGACTGCGCGGAGGACCGGCGCGCCAGCTGGATCCGGCTCAGCGGCGACGGCCGCCGCGTCGTCGTGCGGGCGCTGCCGAAGCACACCGCGACCATCCGCCGCATCCTCTTCGACGCGCTCACGCCGGAGCAGCAGGACGAGCTGCTCGGGATCTCCACGCGGATGACCGACGCCATGGCGGCAGGAGACGCACCCTCCCAACCGGATGCATGAGGGTTCTCGCAGCGCGCATGACCTCGTGGCCGTGAGCATGCTGAGAACTCCTCGCTGATCCGCTGGTCATTCCACCGGAACACCGCCCGAAACCAGGCTGTTCGCAGGCCGCACCCTCTAGCGTCATGGTGTGCGACGCCCGAACTATCCCTCAGGTGACTCTGGAGCCGGCCGGGACGACCGTCCCGAGCCGCCGACCGAGGTCTTCGGACGCGTGCCCGCAGCCGACCCGCGCCGGCCGGTGCGGGCGACGCGGCCGGCCACCGGTGTGCCCTCCGGGCGCAACGGCGGCGCTCGGGCTGCAGGGGCTGCGGGAGCGGGCGCCGGGGCGGGCGCCGCGGGTGCGGGCGTCGCGGCGGGTGCCGCAGGCGCGCCCTTCGACCTGTTCGGACTGTCCGGCTCGCCGGACCCGGGCCGCGCGGACGGCGGCTTCGGCGACAGCGGTGCCGGCGACGGCGGCGACGGTTCCGGCGGCGCGGGCGGCGGCAAGCCCCCGAGGAAGCGCCGACGCGCCAAGCGCATCATCGCCTGGACCGCGGCCGGGCTGGCCGTGCTCCTCGTCGTGCTCGGCGGTTATGCCGCCTACAGCTACTTCCGCTTCGTCGGCGGCGTGAACCACGTCGACGTCATCAACAAGACCGGCAGCGACGTCGACGGCGCCGACCAGAACATCCTGCTCGTCGGCGACGACCACCGCCCGGACAACGCGACGCAGGCGGAGCTGAACCAGCTCAGCACCACCGCCGACGGCGGCGGCACCAACACGGACACGATGATGATCCTGCACATCCCGGCCAACGGGAAGTCGGCGACCCTCGTCTCCCTCCCCCGCGACTCGTGGGTGAACGTGCCCGGCCACGGGATGAACAAGCTCAACTCGGCGTTCTCGCTCGGCAACGGCGGCAGCGACCCGACCAGCGGCGCCAAGCTGCTCATCCAGACGGTGCAGAACCTCACCGGGCTGTCGATCGACCACTACGTGCGCGTGTCACTGCTCGGCTTCTACACGATCGCGAAGGCCCTCGGGCCGGTGCAGGTGTGCCTGAACAACGCGGTGAACGATCCGTACTCCGGCGCGAACTTCCCGGCGGGCGTCTCGACGCTCGACGCGCAGCAGGCGCTGTCGTTCGTGCGGCAGCGGCACGGCCTCCCGCGCGGCGACCTCGACCGCGTTGTGCGCCAGCAGTATTTCCTGTCGGTGGAGGCGCACAAGTTCCTGTCCGCGGGGACCCTGCTGAACCCGGGCAAGCTCACGAGCGCCCTCGACGCGATCAGCGGCTCGCTGGAGACCGACCCCGGGCTCAACTTCCTCCAGCTCGCAGCGCAGATGCAGGGCCTCACCGGCGGCAAGATCCAGTCGGCGACCATCCCGATCTCCGGCACGCCGACCATCACGGTCGACGGCTCGGACCTGTCGATCGTGCAGGTGGACACCGCCGCTATGCCGGCGTTCGTCAAGAGCCTGACGGGCACGCCGTCCGCCTACGACGGTGCGACGGCGGCCAAACCGTCCGACACGAAGGTCACCGTGCTCAACGGCGGCAGCATGAACGGCGCGGCGGGCACGGCGACGCAGACGTTCAAGGCAGCGGGCTTCAAGACCGGCACGGCCGGCGACGCGAACTCCCAGCAGACGACGACCATCCAGTACCCGTCCGGCCAGGAGTCGCAGGCCAAGGCCGTCGCGGCGCTGCTCCCGGGCGCCGCCGTGCAGGAGACCGGCAGCGTCAAGAACGTCACCGTCGTCCTCGGCGAGGACGGTCTGATGCCGACCGCGCCCGGCGCCGCCGCCACCGGCCCCGCGGCCCCCGCCGCCCCCGCCCCGGCCCCCACGCACTCCGGCCCCACGACCAACTACTCCAGCACCGTCTGCATCAACTGACCCAGCAGCCAACAATCCCGGGGTTGTGTACGGCCGCGCACGGCGTGTCGCGTACACAACTCCGGGATTGTTGGCTGCGTGGCTAGTCGAAGAGGCGGCGGAAGACGTTGGTGTCGGCGAGGTCGATGAGTTCGTCGCCGCGGCCGGACATGATGGTGCGGAGCGCGTACAGGGTGAAGCCCTTGACTTGCTCGGCGGTGATGGCGGGCGGGATGCTCAGCTCCTGGCGGGCGGTCACCACGTCCACCAGGGCGGGGCCGTCGTGCGCGAACGCGGTGCGGAGGGCGCTCTCCAGCTCGTCCGGCTTCTCGACCCGCTGGCCGTGGATGCCGATCGCCTGCGCGACGCGGGAGAAGTCCGGGTTCTCCAGGCCCGTGCCGAAGTTCACGAAGCCCGCGGCCTTCATCTCGACCTCCACGAAGTTCAGCGAGGAGTTGTTGAAGACGACGATCTTGACCGGCAGCTTCCGCTGCACCAGCGTCAGCAGCTCGCCCATCAGCATCGCGAGGCCGCCGTCGCCCGCCAGCGCGATCACCTGCCGTCCCGGGAACGCCGCCTGCGCGCCGATCGACTGCGACAGGGCGTTGGCCATGCTGCCGTGGTTGAACGAGCCGATCAGCCGGCGTGAGCCGTTCATCCGCAGGTAACGGGCCGCCCAGACCACGGGCGAGCCGACGTCCGGGATGAACACCGCGTCCTCGCTGGAGAGCTCGCTGATCAGCCGCGCGACGTACTGCGGATGGATGGGCGTGCGGTTGCGGTCGTTGACGGCCAGCTCGTCCAGGCTCTTGCGCGCCTTCAGGTAGTGCGAGCGGGACGCGTCGAGGTGCTTCGTGTCCTTCCGGTCCGCCAGGAGCGGGAGGAGCGCCTCCACCGTGTCCTTCACGCTGCCGACCAGGCCGAGGTCGATCGGCGTGCGCCGGCCGAGGTTCTCGCCGCGGATGTCCACCTGGATGATCTTCGCCTTGGACGGGTAGAACTGCTGGTAGGGGAAGTCGGTGCCGAGCATGAGCAGGGCGTCGCAGGACTCCATCGCCCGGTAGCCGGAGGAGAAGCCGAGCAGGCCGGTCATGCCCACGTCGTAGGGGTTGTCGTACTCCACGAACTCCTTGCCGCGCATCGCGTGCACGACGGGGGCCCGGAGCGCTCCTGCGATGTCGATGAGCTGCGGGTGGGCGCCCTCGACGCCGGCGCCCGCGAGGATCGTGACCTTCTTCGCGGCGTTCAGGATGTCGGCGGCGGCCTGCAGCTCGCCGTCGGTCGGCCGGGTCACGCGCGGCGAATAGAGGATCGGCGCCGACGGCTTACGGCCGACGCTGTCCGCGAGGAAGATCTCGCCCGGGATCACGACCACGGCGACCCCGCGGCGCTCGATGGCCGTGCGCATCGCGATCTCCAGCACGCGGGGCAGCTGCTCCGGCAGGCTGACGAGCTCGGTGTAGACCGAGGCCTCCCGGAACAGCTCCTGCGGGTGGGTCTCCTGGAAGTAGGTGCTGCCGATCTCGGGCCCGGGGATCTGCGCGGCGATCGCGAGCACGGGCACCCGGCTGCGGTTGGCGTCGAAGAGCCCGTTGATGAGGTGGAGGTTGCCGGGGCCGCAGCTCCCGGCGCAGACGGCCAGCTCGCCGGTGAGCGCGGCCTCCGCCGCCGCCGCGAACGCCGCGGCCTCCTCGTGCCGCACGTGCTCCCAGGTGATGTCGCCCGCGCGGCGCAGCGCGTCGGTGAAGCCGTTGAGCGAGTCGCCGGGGATGCCGTAGACGCGCTTCACTCCCGCGTCCCGGATGATCTCGACGATGGTGTCGGCGACGGTGGTCATGCGGCGTCCTCCTCTGTCGGCGTGGCTGCGACGGGTGATCCGGCTGCGGATAGCGCTCACGCTACTCCGCGGGCGCGCGTCGCGTCTGGGCCGATCACGCATCCACCCCGGATTCATGCATCCATCACAGAGGTCGGCCGCACTACTGTGTTCAGGTCATGGTCACGCAGTCTCGCGCCCTCGCCACCCGCGACGCCATCCTCCGGGGTGCGGCCGAGGTCTTCGGCGCGCGCGGCTACGGGCTGGCCTCCATCTCCGACATCGCCACGTCGGCCGGGCTCACGAAGGGCGCGCTGTACTTCCACTTCGCGTCCAAGGACGAGCTGGCGCTCGCGGTGATCGCCGAGCAGCACCGGCGCACGATGGAGGCCTCCGCCGCGATCCTGGCGGAGGGCCGGCCGGCGCTGGAGTCGCTCGTGCTGCTCTGCCGGAGCCTCGGACGGCAGCTCCTGGAGGACCCGGTGGTTCAGGCCGGCATCCGGCTGACCACCGACGTCGGGACGGCCGAGCAGGCGATCGTCGAGCCGTACGAGGACTGGTTCCGCGCGATCGAGGAGCTGATCAGGAGGGCGATCGACGAGGGCGACGTCTCGGAGCGCCTGGATCCCGGGATGTTCGCGCACCTGCTGTCGCCCGCATTCACGGGGGTTCAGCTCGTGTCGGCGACCCTCACCGGGCGCGCGGACCTGCTGCAGCGCATCCGGGAGCTGTGGATCGTGCTGCTGCCGGGGATCGCGGCGGACGGGCGGCTGGACGCGCTGCGGTCGCTGCCCGACCTCGTCGTGGGGGGCTGAGCCCGCTCCGGGACCCGCCCGACCGACATCCCCCCAGTGGTCGCCGTTGCGACGTGTACGTCGGTCGGGCGTTCGCCCCCGCACCGGCCATATTACATGCATAACCGGTCGATCGGTTTGTTTCGCCGCCCCGTCGCTGACGGGGTTCCCTCGGGCGTGTCGGTTAGAATCGCCCGATGGGGGATCCGCTCGAGCGGGTCGAGAGCAGCACCACCGGGGAGGTCGCCGATGTCGGCACGGACGAAGCAGAAGAAGCGCGCGACGATGCGCCTCGTCTACATCGACTTCTGGTCCGCGCTGAAGATGTCGTTCCTGATCAGCATCGTGCTGGCGGCCGTGACCGTCGTGCTCACCCTGCTCGGCTGGTCGGTGCTCGACAAGGTCGGGCTGGTGGGCTCGATGACGACGTTCCTGGAGAGCATCGCGGGTGCGCAGGGCGCCGCCCTCGTCGCCGGGCTGACCTTCGGCAACGTGATGACGTTCACGCTCGTGGTGTCGCTGCTGGAGGTCATCGTCGTGTCCTCGCTCGGAGCGATCTTCGCCGCGCTGTTCAACCTGGCGACCAACGTGGTCGGCGGGTGGAAGGTCACGTTCGGGAGCGACTAGCCCCCGCGCTCTCCGGAGCGTCCCCGTCGGGCGCGAGGCGCTGAAGGCCGCCCACGAGGAGTCCCACCCCGAACGCGAAGGCGGCGGCGGACTCCCCCTCGTCGAGCGGGTCGGCGGCCTCCCCCGTCGCGAGCACACCGATGCTGTCGAACTGCATCCGCTGCTGCTCGTGGGAGACGTGACCGAGCACGAAGTGCAGGAGCGCGGTGGCGGCGCGGCCGGCGGTCTCGGCGTCGAAGCCTCCCGAGCGGACGGCGGCCTCCAGTCGCTGCTGGGCCGGGGCCGCGCCCAGGCCGAGCGCGGCGGTGCTGGCGACGACCTCCGCGCCGTCGCGGTAGGCGAGCAGCGCGTCGCGGAGCGCGGCGGACTCGGCGCGCACCCGGTCGGGCCATGAGACGTCGGCCGGGGTGACGGCGGCGCGGCCGACGATGCGGTCGGCGAGCTCGGCCAGGAGGGTCTGCTTGTTCGGGAAGTGCCAGTAGAGGGCGCTGGGCTGCACGTCGAGCGCGGCGGCGAGGCGGCGCATGGTGAGGTCGGGGAGACCGTAGTCGTCGAGGATACGGAGGGCCGTCTCGGCCACGTCGTCGCGGCTGTGTCTGCGTGCGCTTTCGTTTCCGGTCACGGTTTCACTATAGTGAACGCTGTTCAGGTGAACAGTGTTCAGGTGAAGGAAAACCGATGACCGACTCCCCCCGCACCACCCCCGCCACTCCCGCGACGGCGGAGAGCGCGGCCTCCCGGCCCGCGGCCGTCCGCCCTACCCACCGCGGCCTCGACGCGACCGACATCGCGCGCGTCGCCGTCGTCGCCGCGATCGTCGCCGTGCTCGGCCTCCCCGGCGGCTTCACCGTGTTCGGCGCGGTGCCGATCACGGCGCAGACGCTCGGCGTCATGCTCGCAGGCGCGCTGCTCGGACCGTGGCTCGGCGCGCTCTCGATGGCCGTGCTGCTCGCCCTCGTCGCCGCGGGGCTCCCCCTCCTGGCCGGCGGACGCGGCGGTCTCGGCGTGTTCGTCGGGGCCTCGGCCGGCTACCTTGTGGGCTGGATCGTCGGCGCCGCCGTCATCGGCCTCATCGTCCACGCGGGCCACCGCAAGCCCGTCGTCTGGCGCACGTTCGTCGGCGTCGTGGTGGGCGGCATCGGCGTCGTGTACGCGTTCGGCATCCCGGTGCAGAGCTTCGTCACGCGGCTGCCGCTCGGCCAGACCGCGTTCCTCAGCCTCGGCTTCCTGCCGGGCGACCTCATCAAGGCGGTGCTCGCGACCGCGATCGTGGCGACGCTGGTCCGCGCGTACCCGCGCGCGTTCCGGCGCACCTGGGCTCCGGCTCGTCGTCGGGACGACGCTCCCGCCGCATGAGTCCGATCGTCCCGCTGCGCGACGACGACCCCGCCCTCCTGGAGCTGCTCCGGGAGGCGCGGTCAGCCGGCGACGTCCCGCTCGTGATCGACGGCCGGCGTCCGGCTTCGCACCTGGCCGCGGCCGTGGACGCGGCGTCGCGCGCCGACCTGGAGAGCGCAGGCGGGTCCGGCCGGATCGGCTGGGCGAGCCTGACCTCCGGCAGCAGCGGGACGCCACGGATCGTCCTGCGCAGCCACGCGTCGTGGGCGTCGTCGTTCGCGGCGGTGGCGGAGTTGCTGGGCGGCGGACGGGCGGTCGCCCTCCCGGCGCCCGCGTCGTCGTCGCTGTCCCTGTTCTCGCTCGCGCACGCGCTCGACGGCGGCCCGCGGCCTGTGCTCGACGGCACGGCCGCCGACTGCTTCCACGGCACCCCCGAGTCGCTGCGGCGGCTGCGGGAGTCGGGCGCTGCGCCCGGCATCCGGTCCGCGCTGGTTGGCGGCTCGCACCTCGACCCCGCGCTCCGGGCGAGGGCCGAGGCGGCGGGGATGCGCGTGACCGCCTACTACGGAGCGGCGGAGCTGTCCTTCGTGGCCCTCGACCACGGCGACGGGCTGGTGCCGTTCCCGGGAGTGGAGGTGCGCGTGCGTGACGGCGAGCTGTGGGTGCGCTCACCGTACGTGGCCCACGGCTACGCCGGCGCGCCCGGCCCGCTGCGCCGCGACGGGGCCTGGGCGACGGTCGGCGACCGCGCAGAGCTCGTGCGCACGGCGGACGGCGGCGAGCGCGTCCGCCTGCTGGGCCGCGCGGACGACGCGATCCTCAGCGCGTCCGCCACGATCGTGCCGGACGAGGTGGAGGCCGCGCTGCGCTCGGTGCCCGGCGTGCGCGACGCGGTGGTGTTCGGCCTCCCGACCGGCCGTGTCGGCGCACTCGTCGCCGCGCTCGTGGAACCGGACGGCAGCCTCCCACCGCTGGCCGAGCTGCGGGCGGCCGCCGCCGAACGCCTCGCGCCTGCCCACCGTCCCCGGCGCTGGTACGCTGCTGAGCTGCCGCGGACCGCGACCGGGAAGCCGGCGCGTGCGGAGGCCGTGCGGCGGGTGCTGGAGGGGGAGGTGCGGGCGATTGAACACTGAGACCCCCGTCATCGTCGCCGCCCGCCGCACCCCCATCGGCACCCGCGGGCGTGCCCTCGCGCGCCTGCGCGTGGAGGAGCTGGCCGCCCCGGTACTCCGCGCGGCCCTGGCCGATGCGGCGACCGCGACGGGCGCGCCGGTCGAGGTCGCGGACGTCCTGCTCGGCAACTGCATGGGCCCCGGCGGAAACCCCGCGCGCGTGGCGGCCCTCGCCGCGGGGCTGGACCCCGCGATCCCGGGCGGCACCGTCGACCGGCAGTGCGGCAGCGGGCTGGCCGCGATCCTCGACGCCGCCGCCGCGATCCGGGCGGGCGGCCGGAGGCCGCGGCTCGCGGGCGGCGTGGAGAGCGCCTCCACCGCGCCCGTCCGTTCGATCGACGGGGTCGCGTACGACCGGGCGCCGTTCGCGCCGGAGGGCTTCCCCGATCCCGACATGGTCCGGGCCGCGGAGGACCTGGCCTCGCACGACGGCATCCCGCGGTCGCGGCTCGACGCGCACGCCGCGCGCAGCCACGAGCGGGCGCGCGCCGCACTGGCCGGTGGCCGGTTCGCGGACGAACTGGTGCCGCTGGCCGGGCTCGACCGGGACGACGCGATCGGCGGGGCCGAGCGGCTGCTCCCCCGGCTGCCTGCGCTGTTTCCCGGGGGCGTGCTCTCGGCCGGGACCTCGACCCGGATCGGCGACGGCGCTGCGGCGGTCGTCGTGGCCCCGGCGGGCGCCGCGCCCGGGCTCGCGGTCCGGGCGGGCGCGGTCGTCGGCTGCGACCCCGCGCTGCCCGGGATCGGCGCGGCGCCGGCGATCCTCTCCGCGCTCGCGCATGCGGGCGTCACTGCTCGGGAGGTCGCGGCGTTCGAGCTCGTGGAGGCGTTCGCGTCGCAGAGCATCGCGGTGCTGGAGCGCATCGGCGTCGCGGAGGACGACCCCCGGGTCTGCGCCGACGGCGGCGCGCTGGCGCTCGGCCATCCGTGGGGCGCGAGCGGGGCGGTGGCCGTGGTGCGGCTGTTCAGCCGGCTCGTGCGCGGCGGGGCGCCGGCGGGGACGCTCGGGGTCGCCGCGGCGTCGGTCGGCGGCGGGCTGGGCGTGGCGGCCGTGTTCGAGGTGGTGCGATGAACGCCCTCCGCCTCGACGGCGTCGGGGTCCGCCTCGGCGACGTCGACGTCCTCCACGACGTCACCCTCGATCTCGACGCCCGCACCGTCGCGGTGATCGGCGAGAACGGGTCGGGGAAGTCCACCTTCGCGCGCCTCCTCGGCGGGCTGGTCGCGGCCTCCGCCGGCGAGCTGCGCATCCTCGGGCTCGACCCCGCCCGCCAGGCCGCCGAACTGCGGCGGCGGATCGCGGTCGTCTTCAGCAACCCGGATGCGCAGATCATCATGCCGACGGTCGCGGAGGACGTCGCCTTCTCGCTCCGCGCCGACCGGCTCGGGCGGGAGGCCACGGCGGCGCGGGTCGCCGACGCCCTCGAACGATTCGGGCTGACCGAGCTGGCGGACCGGCCCTCCCACGACCTGTCCGGCGGCCAGAAGCAGCTCCTCGCGCTGTGCGGTGCGTTCGTGCGGCGGCCGGAGCTCGTGATCGCGGACGAGCCGACCGCCTACCTGGACGCCCGCAACGCCCGGCGCGTCTCCGACCACCTGCTGGAGGACGCCGGCCACCGGCTGGTCCTGGTCACCCACGACCTGGCGCTGGCCGCGCGCTGCGACACGGCGGTGCTCTTCGCCGGCGGCGCGGTGACCGCGATCGGCTCGCCGGGAGACGTGGTTGCGGCGTACGAGCGCCTGCTCGCGGAGGGGAGCCTCCCGTGCTGACGCTCTACCGCCCGGGGACGGGACCGCTGCACCGCATGCCGGCCGGTCCCAAGCTGCTGCTGGTGCTCGCGGCGGTGCTCGGGGTGTCGCTGCTGCCGTCCACGTGGGTCGCGGCGGCGGCGGCCGCGGCGCTGCCGGTGGTCGCGTACGCACTTGCGGGCCTCGGCGACGGGGCGCTCGGGATGCGCGAGCTCGCCCGTCAGGTGCTCGCCGTACGCTGGGTGATCGTGATCACCCTCGCCGGCCAGCTCCTCTTCCTCGGCCCGGAGCCCGCGGTCGCGAACACCGCGCGCGTGACGTCCGCGGTCGTGCTCGCCGCGCTGCTGGTCCTGTCGACGCGGGTCGCCGACCTCCTGGACGCCGTCGAGCGCGGCCTCCGACCGCTGGCGGCGCTGCGGGTCGACCCGGCGCGGACCGCTCTGCTGCTGACGGTGACGCTCAGCACGGTGCCGGTGCTCGCAGGGCTGGCGCGGGACGTGCGCGACGCTCAGCGCGCGCGGGGCGCCCGAGCAGGGCTGCGGGCGTTCGCGGTGCCGTTCCTGGTGATGGCGTTCAAGCACGCGGACGAACTGGGCGACGCGTTGACGGCACGAGGCGTGCGATGAGCGGCGGCCCGCGCGTGCTCGGCCGCACGGTGGACGATCAGACGCGCTGCATCCACTACCGGACACCGCTCGACGTGATCGCGATCCGGTTCGCGTGCTGCGGCGAGTACTACCCGTGCCACGCGTGCCACGCGGAGACCGCGGGACATCCGGCGCGGCAGTGGCCGGTCGCGGAGCGCGGCGAGCGGGCGGTGCTGTGCGGGGTGTGCACGGCGACGCTGACGATCGCGGATTACCTGGTGGCCGACTCGTGCCCGGAGTGCGGGGCGCGGTTCAATCCGGGGTGCAAGCTGCATACAGAGTTGTACTTCGAGGTGTGAAGGACCGGGGACCCGGGCCATTCGTGCCGAATGTTGTGAAACGGCGCGGCAAAGCCGCGATTCGTGCCGAATCTGCGGGCTACAGCACCACCACGACCTTCCCGCACGCCCGCCCCGCGCCGACGTGGTCGATGGCCTCACGCGTCTGCTCCAGCGGATACGTAGTGTCGATGACCGGACGGAAGGCGCCCTCACCGTAGAGGCGGGCGAGTTCGATCAGGTCCTCCTGGCGTTCGCGGGCCATCAGGCCGACCAGGCGCTGGCGGGAGGTCGTGTTCCTCAGGCCGGCCGCCGCGATGCGCTCCGTGCCGCCGAGGATGCTGCCGCCTGCCTCCCCGCCGACCAGGACGAGCGTGCCCTCCGGGGCGAGGCTCGCCCGCAGCGCGCGGAGCGGACGGTTGCCCGCGGTGTCGATGATCGCGTCCCAGACCCGGCCGAGGCCGAGCGGGTCGGTCGTCGTGTAGTCGATCGCGTCAGCGGCGCCCAGCTCGCGGACGAGCGCGGTCTTCGGGCCGCTGCACACTCCCGTCACCTCGGCGCCGCGCGCCACGGCGAGCTGCACCGCGAAGTGGCCGACGCCGCCGGCCGCGCCCAGGACCAGCACCCGGTCGCCCTCCCCCACCTCCGCCGCGGCCAGCGCCTGCAGCGCAGTGACCGCCGAGATCGGTACCGCCGCAGCCTCCGCGAAGCCGAGGCCTGCCGGGATCGGGACCACCGCGGCACGCTGGGCGCGCACCCGCTCGGCGAGCGCGCCGACGGCCGAGCCGAACACCGCGTCGCCGGCCCGGAGGTCGTCGACCTCGGCTCCGACCTCCTCCACCACGCCCGCGAAGGCGGCGCCGCGCAGGCGCGACGACGGCCGGCGCATCCCGAAGCCCATCAGCCGCATCAGGTATGGGCGGCCGGTGGTGAGGTGCCAGGTGCCCGCGTCGATGCCGGCCGCCTCGACGCGCACGAGCACGTCGGCCGGGCCGATCGACGGGACGCGGACCTCCTCCACGCGCAGCGTAGCGGTGGTGCCGTAGGCGTCCTGGACGACGGCGCGCATCGTGGCGCTCATGACTCTCCCCTCACTCCTCGGGGTACTGGAACACATCGTCGAGCGGGACCCCGAACACCCGCGCGAGCTGGAAGGCCATCTCCAGGGACGGCGAGTACCGGCCCTGCTCGATGGCGATGATGGTCTGGCGGGTGACGCCGACGCGGTCCGCGAGCTCGGCCTGGGTCATCTCACCCGCGCCGAAGCGGAGGGCCCGGATGCTGTTGGTCACGCGCGTGGGCTTCACCATGCCGGCAGCCCCCTGCGGTAGGCGACCAGCGAGGCGATCGAGCCGACGACGGCCGACAGCACGAACGCCGCATAGACCGCGTTGGCGATCCAGAACCACGGTCCCTGGAACAGCGCCAGCACGAGCGCCGCCAGGGCGCCGGCGATGACGAACGCCTGGCCGACCCGCTCGCCGAAGACCTTGATCTCGCGGTCGCGCTGATCGCGCTTGTCGGCCTCCCGCGGGTTCGCCGTGGAGATGGCGATCCGCGCGACGATGTTGGCGACGATCGAGCCGACGACCGTCCAGATCAGCAGCGGCACGTAGTCGCCGGGGCCGTTCACCGCGAGCAGGATCAGGTAGGTCGCGTAGCCGAGGACGGCGACGACCAGGTACGCCCACGCGTTCTTCTCGTCGAAGGACACCTCGCACCTCCATGTCAAAGATTATGTACATGGCGAGTGTAAAGCGAGCGTGACACTGTGTCAATGATCTTTTACACGATGAGAATCCTGGAGACGAGCGACCGCCGGGCGCCGCGTGCGCGCCCGGCGGTCGTCGTCCGTCAGGACCTTACTGCTGGTGCCCCACGGCCTTGCCGTTGGACATCTTCAGGTCGTTCCAGCCGATCACCGCGCCGGCGCTGTCCTGCGCCGACAGGGTGTAGTCGCCCTTGGCGAGCGGGTTCGGCACCGTCAGGTGCAGGACGCCGTCCGCCGGGACCTGGATCCAGCCGTCCCCGACAGGCTTGCCGGAGATCCAGACCGAGACCCACTGACCGGCGTACTTCGCGCCGACGGTGAGGTCGATCGGGTCGCCCGCGTGGTAGGCCTTGTCCTTGAAGCCGACCTTGCCCTGGAGGGACTTGGTCAGCGCGGACGCCGGCGCGGCCTTCGGGTCGGTCGTCGGCTTGCCGTCGGTCGGGGCGGCCTCCACCGTGAGCGGGATGCGCACGGTCGTGCCGGACTCCTTGGCCGTTAGCACCAGGGTGCTCGCACCGGCGGCCGAGGCCGGGACCGCGAAGGTCACGGTCGCGTTGCCCGCGGCGTCCACCGGCACGCTGCCGATGACCGCCGAGCCGCCCCAGCTCAGCTCCAGCGAGGTGTTCGCCGGGCTGCCCAGGCTGGTCAGGTTCAGCTTCTGCACTCCGAAGGTCACCTGCTGGCCGCGCGTCAGCGTCGTCGTCGGCACGTCCGTGACGGACACGCCGCGGCGGGCGAAGCTCGGCGACAGCGGGCTGTGCGCGGAGATGTAGCCGATCCACGCGTCCCGGTCGATCAGACCCGAGTCGCGCGTGTCGGTTCCGGCCGCGAACGCCCGGAAGTTGTCGCCGCCCTGCGCGAGGAACGAGAACGTGCCGATCCGGTACGACTTCGCGGGGTCGATGGGCGTGCCGTTCACGATGACGCTCGTGATGCGGTCACCCTCCGGCCGGGTGGCGTCATACGTGTAGCTGACGTTCTTCGACAGACCCAGGTTGAGGAACGGCCGGCTCGGCACGGTTCCGTCCGCGTTCCGCTGCCACTGCTGTTCGAGCGCCTGCGTGAACTGCGCTCCGGTGAGGGAGGTCGTCCACAGGTTATTCACGAACGGCAGCACGGCGTTCGCCTGCGCGTAGGTGACCGATCCGTCCGTGCCGTACAGCAGCTCGGCGCGGAGGCCGCCCGGGTTCACCACGCCGATCTCGGCGCCGCCGAGCTGGGCGGGCGACAGGGTCGACAGCAGCGAGTCGGCGACGAGGTTGCCCAGGGTGGACTCGCTCATCCGGTCGTCGCGGGCGCCGTTGATGTACGCCGTGGTGATGTCGGAGGTGACCGAGCCGACCTTCTGGTTGCCGATGACCGCCGCGTCGGCGAGCGCCTTGTCGACGATCGTCTTCACGGTCGCGACCCGCGGGTAGGCGGCGACGAGGCTCGCGTCGCTGTCCGTGGTGCGCGCCACGTTGCGGTCGGTGTGGCCGGTGACCTGCTTGCTGTCGCCGTCCACAGTCAGCGTGATCTGGCCGATGTTCTCGCCGTAGCTGCCGGTCTGGACGATCGGACGGGTCGCGCCGGCGACACCCGGGACCGGGCCCTCCCACGCGTACTGCTTGTGGGTGTGGCCGGTGAAGATCGCGGAGACCTTCGCGCTGGTCTTGGTCACGATGTCGGCGAAGGCTCCGCCGGCCGCGACCTCCTGGTCGAGCGTCGCGCCGTCCGGCGTGCCGAAGCCGGCGCCCTCGTGGTACTCGGCCACGATCACGTCGGCCTCGCCGTTGGCCGGGTCGCCGTCGGTGAGCTGGCCCGCCACGCGGTTCACGGCCTCCACCGGGTCGCCGAAGTCGAGCGTCGAGACGCCGCCGGGCGAGACCAGGGTCGGGGTCTCCTGCGTGACCGCGCCGATGACGCCGACCTTGAGTCCGTTGACGGTGAACACCTGGTACTCCGGGAGCGCCGGGGTCTTCGTGCCCTTCTGGTAGACGTTCGCGCCCAGGTAGCCGAACTTCGCGGCGTCCTTCACGCGACCGGTGAGGTCGGCGAAGCCCTTGTCGAACTCGTGGTTGCCCACGGCGCTCGTCTTCATGTCGAGCGCGTTCAGCACGTCGATGGTCGGGACGTCGCCGGCCGAGGCCGACGCGAACAGGGAGGCGCCGATGTTGTCGCCCGCGGAGAGGAAGAGGGTGTTGCCCTCGCCGCCCTCGGCGCGCAGCTTCTCGACGGTGCCGGCGAACTTCACCGTGTTGCTGTCGATCCGACCGTGGAAGTCGTTGATGTTCAGCAGGCTGAGCGTCACCGGTGCGGCCTTGAGGCCCAGGCCGATGACGACCGGGTCGTGGTCGCTGGAGCGGTACGGGCCGGCCTCGTAGAAGTCGGTGACGTTGTAGTTGTAGCGGCTGTACTCCAGCGCCACCGACTCCACGGAGTTGATGTTCCAGACGTCCGCGCCCGTGATGGCCGCGTTGGCCGCCGGCGAGGCGAGCACGTGGTCGAGCGAGCCGACCGTGCCGCCGAAGGAGTAGGTCGCCTTCGACGTGCGGGTGCTGACCTGGTCGATGTAGCCGGCGTCGGTGAGGACCTTGATCGGGTCCTCGTTGAGGTAGGCGTTGAAGTCGCCGATCAGGAGCACCTTGTCGGAGCCCAGCGTGGCCGTGCGCTCGTTCGCGAAGGCGACGAGAGCGGTGGCCTGCTTGACGCGGGAGGCGTTGGACGCGCCCTGCCCGTCGCCCTGGTCGGCGTCGGCACCCGTCCCCGAGCCCTTCGACTTGAAGTGGTTGACGATGGCGATGAACGCCGACGAGTCCTGCGCGCCGACCTTCTTGAAGGCCTGGGCGAGGGGCTGGCGGGCGTTCGAGAACGCCGCGTCGTCGAGGATCTTCGACGCGCCGACCGGGGCCGCCACGGCCTTCTTGTAGATGAACGCTGTGCGGATGACGTCCTCGGAGGCCGGGAGCTTCGACGGCGAGGGCACGAACGCCCAGACGTCGCCGCCCGCTGCGGCGTTGAGCGCGGCGACCAGGGTCTTCAGCGCGTCGTCGCGGTTCAGGCCGAAGCGCGCCGAGTTCTCGATCTCCTCCAGGGAGACGACGTCGGCGGTGAGGGCGTTGATCGCGGCGACGATCTTGTCCTGCTGGCGCTTCAGGTTCGTCGCGTCGGCGGCGCCGCGGGCGTCGCAGCCGGAGTTGACGGTGATCTTGTTGCCGTCGCGGTCGGTGTAGAACGTGCAGCCGGTGAGCTGGTCGCCGGTGGTCGGGAAGTAGTTCAGCACGTTGAACGTCGCGAGCCGCAGGTCGCCTCCCACGTTGGCCGGGGCCGCGGTGCGGGTGTTGCCGAAGGTGACGGGCTGGACGGTGGCCGCGTTCGCCGGCGTGAGCTCGGCGGTCGGCTGGAACTTCCAGGCGTCGTTGCGGTAGTCGAGGATGACCGGCGTGGTGAACGTGACCGGCGCGCCGACGCGGACCGGGCTGGTCAGCGACAGGTACGGCAGCGGCTTGGACTTGTTCGCCGAGCTGAGGAAGTTGGCCGAGGCTCCGTCGTCGAGGGTGACGGCGCGGGCCTTGTTGTCGGCGAGGGCCGCGGTGTACGCCGCAGTGCCGGGACGGGCGGTCTCGGTCGCCTGAACGAGCGGCTTGTCACCGGCTGCGAGGCCGATCTCGCCGTACTGGTTGGCCGAGTAGGCGTCGGTGACGGTGAAGGCGCCCTGCGGGGCGATCAGCATCCCCTCCAGGCTCTCGCGCTGCGCGTCGGTGGTCGGGAGGCCGACCGTCGCGGGGGTCGGCGCGGTGACGGTGCTCTTGTCGAGCGTTTCGACCTTCGTCGCGGTCAGCTCGGTGAGGCCGTTGTACTCGCTGACGGCGCCGGTCACCTGCACGTAGTCGCCCACGGCCACGCCGGAGGCGGCGGAGGAGCCGAAGACGAAGAGTGCGTCGGACGCGGAGTGGGTCGCGAGGTCGATCGCGCCGCCCGTGCCCGGGGTCTGCAGGTAGAAGCCGTTGAAGCCTCCGGTCGGGTAGGCCGCGGTGACGACGCCGACGGTGCTGACCGTCTGGCCGGCCTTCGGGCTGGTGTCACCGGTGCCCTGGATGTCGGAGATGGCGATCGTGCCGGGCGGACCGGGGTCGGTCCCCGTGCCGGGGTCGGTGCCCCCGCCGTCGCCCGGGTTGCCGGGGTCGGTGGCGGACGCGGTGTTCTGCGGGGTGATCGTCGCGCTCAGCGAGAGGTCCGCGGCGTTGTCGTCGGTGTCCGTGAAGGCGGTCCGGTTGAGGGACTTCACATCCGTGTTGCCGCTCGGGGCCGTCGCCGTCTTCGAGCCTTCGAAGGTGTTGGAGGTGCCGTAGCCGATCAGGTCGGCGACGTTGGCGTTGCCGGTGACGGAGCCGGTCGGGAGGGTCAGCGCGGTGGCCGACTTCGCCAGGATGAGGGTGCCGGAGGCGCCGGACGGGTTCAGCCCGTTGCTCGCGGCGTCGGGCGTCGGGAGGGCGGCGCCGGCCGTCCCGTTGGAAGACCCGGCGACGAGATAGTAGCCCTTGGCGGCGATCGTGCCGCTCAGCGGGACGACGCCGTTCGCCGCACCAGTGCCGGTCGCGGAGCGGTACTGGACGCTCCAGCCGGTCAGTGCGACGGGCTGGGTGCCCGGGTTGTAGAGCTCGACGAACTTGTTGGCGTAGGCGGCTCCGGCGCTGCCGCCGGACAGGTACGCCTCGTTGATGACGACACCGGTGCCGTCTGTGCTGGCGAAGGCCGGCGTCGCGGCGAGGGAGCCGGCGGCGAGGCCTGCTCCGACGGCCACGGCGGTGGCGGCGCGCCACAAAGTGCGCAGTCTGGTTGACATTTCTCTCCTCGATCGGAAGGGGGGAACTCGTTCGAGCCCGCGGTCACCGTAGGGATGGCGGAGAACCGCGCACTGTCTTGTGAGTGAACGTACAGAAAACTCGAACAGGGGTAGACCGCTCATTTGAGCACTCGTCCGGGGGACGGCCCGCGCCTCCCGCGGCGGGGCCGGCCCGGGTGGGCCATGATGGTGTGCATGCGGATCGACGAGATCGCCCACTTCCGGGCGCTGGCGACGGAGGGCCATCTGGCGCTGGCCGCCGAGACCCTCGGGGTCTCGCAGTCGACCCTCTCGCGCTCCCTCGCCCGCCTGGAGGCCGAGGCCGGCGTCGAGCTGTTCGACCGGCGGCGCGGGCACCTGGAGCTCAACCAGTACGGCGAGATCCTGCTGGCCCACGCGTCACGCGCGGAGGCCGAGCTGGAGACCGCCCGCGCCCGCATCGACGCCCTCCGCGACCCGGCCGCCGGGATCGTCTCCCTCGCCTACGTCTCGTCGTTCGGGAGCTGGCTGCTGCCGCGCGTGGTCAGCGAGTACCGCAGCCTGTTCCCCGACATCCGCTTCGCCCTGCGCGGCGGGACCGCGGACACCGTGCTCGACGCGCTGCGCGAGGGCTCGGCCGACCTGGCCTTCCTCAGCCCCGACCCGCGCGACGCGGACATCGAGTGGGTGCCGCTGACCGCGGAGCGACTGGTGCTCGGCGTGCCGGAGGGCCATCCCCTCGCCGCGCGCAGCGAGGCCTCGTTCGCCGACCTGTCGGCGGCGGAGCTCGTGGCGCTGCGACCCGGCTCGGGGCTGCGGACGATCGCGGACGCCTACTTCGCGGCGCACGGTGAGGTGCTGGCGCCGGTGATCGAGGTCACCGAGCTGTCGACGCTGCGCGCGCTCGTGCGCGACGGCGTCGGCGTCGCGCTCATCCCGGATACGCCTGCGGAGCCGGGGATCGTTGCCGTCCCGCTCGCCGACGAGGCGGAGCGGGTGATCGGGATCGCCCGCAACCGCACCCGCTCGCAGCCCGCGGCGGCGGAGCAGTTCGCGCGCTTCGTGCGCGAGGAGCTCACGGCGCTCTGAGGCGGCGGCACCCTCCATCGAAGGGCACGTCGTTGTCGTTTTCGGCGTTCGAAAGCGACAACAACGTGCCCCTCGGCGGGTGCGACTCAGGCGCCCGTCGCGGCGAGCGCCCCCAGCACACTCCACAGCCGGTCGATGTCGGCCGGCAGCTCGTCGAGGCGGCCGCGTTCCGCCGCGATCATGTAGGCGCCGAAGAAGCCTTGGACCGCCACCACCGCGACCTGGCGGGGTGTGAGGCCCTGGGGCAGCGACGGCTCCTGTTCGAGGTAGCCGGCGACGACGCTCACCCAGTGGTCGTAGGGGTCGGCGTCCGGAGCGGGCGGGAGGATGGTCTGCGAGAGCGCCATGGCAGCGCGCACCCGGACGTCAGACGCGAACACGGCGCCGACCCTCCTGGTCAGCTCGGCGGCGGCCGCCACGCCGCGCAGGCCGCTCGCGTCGACCTCGGAGACGATCGCCGGCCAGTTGCCGTACTTCTCCACGACGAGGGCCTTCGCCAGGTCGAGCTTCGAGCGGAAGTGGAAGTACACCGCGCCCTTGGTGAGCCCGGTGCGCTCGACGATCCGCTCCAGCCTGGCTCCGGCGTAACCGTGCTGGTCGAACTCGTCCGCGGCAGCCTCGAGGATGGTGGCGCGGCTGCGCTCGGCGCGCTCCTGACGTGGCATGCGGGGGTCTCGATCCGTTCGATGCGGCGGTCCCCCCAGCGGCCAACTCTAACCCGGGCGGACCCCCGGACTGGGCACGTCGCTCGATTGCGCGGCGAGTCGTGTCGCGGCCGCCGCAGACGCGGTCGGTGCAGTCGTCCGTCGGCGCGGACGAGGACGCTGGTGCGCGGGACGGCATGCCGAGCGCATCCTGTTCTCGTAACTCTCGCGAGAGGAGGACCCCATGTCGATGCCGCCACCGCCCGCTCCTCCGCCGCCTCCGCCGTCCGGGCCGTCGCCGCTCTGGGCGCCGCTCTACGGCGCGAACATGGGCGACTCGATCCGCCGGTTCTTCACCAAGTACGCCGACTTCACCGGCCGGGCCAGCCGCAGCGAGTACTGGTGGTTCTTCCTGTTCGACGTGCTCCTGGCGATCGTCTACTGGACGTTCGTCGTCGTGATCGGCCGGCTGAGCGGGAGCCTCGGGATGACCGGCTCCACGCGCGCCGTCGGCCCGCTCTTCTGGGTGCTGCTGGCCGTCTGGATCGTGTGGGTGTTCGCGACCCTGGTGCCGCACCTGGCCCTGATCTGGCGCCGCCTGCACGACGCGAACCTGGCCGGCCCGTTGTACTTCATCTCGTTCGCGCCGTTCGGCTGGGTGGTGCTGATCGTGCTCACCGCGCTGCCGTCGAACCCGGTGGGGGCGCGCTTCGACCGGCCGCGCTAGGTCCGCCGCGTCGGGAGGTCAGCAGGAGTCTGCGAACAGTCGCCGCGGACGCTCCGGGTCGGCGTCGTCGAACAGCACGGAGGCGACCTCCCGTGGCGCGCCCAGCGGGTCCTTGCGCCCGGTGGCGACGAACGACCAGTCGGCGTCGCGCTCCGGGTCGTGCTCGATCCAGACCGAGAAGTTCCAGAACCCGCGCAGGGTGTCGCCGAGCAGGCCGGGGCCGTCGACGACGAGGACGCCGTCCGGCGATGCGGTGCGGAACGGCGTCACCACATCGGTGCGGAGGCTGTCGGGGGTGGTGTGCGCCGTGGCGTGGGAGCGGTCGACCTGCTGGCCCGACGCGCGCAGGGCCTCGGCGAGCGCGTCCGCCGCCGCGGGGAGGTCGGCGCCGGCCACACCGGTGACCGCGATGAAGCGCGGCCCGCGCGTGTAGTGCTGGAGGAACTCGGCCGCGAGGCCGTCGAAGAAGGACGCGCGGTCGGTGGTGGTGCTGCCCATGCGGCGAGTATCTCACCGGGACGCCAAGGCTGCCATCCGGCAGACCGTACCGTTCACGCAGGTGCGCGGCCTACCCTGGAGGGGTTGCGGTCCTGGTGGGAGGAGAACGACATGGATGCGGGTCAGGGAGACGAGCTGCAGCCGCCCGAGGCGGTGCCGGAGCTTCCCGACGAGCGCGCGATGGGCATGATGAGCGTCTCGCCGCAGCGGGAGGCCGAGCTGGAGGCCCGGGCGCGCGAGTGGATCCGCGACCTGGCCGCCGCCGACCCGGGCAGCGAGGCCTTCCGCCGCAAGATCACCGGCTTCTCCCGCCTCGGCGACACGGAGATGCAGGAGTCGAGCGAGGCCTCCCGGCAGCTGCTGAGCCGTCCGGCCACCGCGCTGGCGGCGGCGCGCGGCAAGGCGGTGCGGACCGACCCGCAGTACGGCGTCCTGCGCACCCTCCAGGCGCTGCGGGCGACGGTCAGCGACTTCGATCCGCAGCACACCAGCAAGAGCTACCGGATGCTGGCGCGGATGCCCGGCGGCCGCCGCCTCCGCAAGTACGTCGAGCGGTTCGAGTCGGCGCAGAAGCAGCTCGACCAGATCGTGGTCTCGCTCGACCACGGCGAGGAGTGGCTGCGCCGCGACAACGAGGAGATCGAGAACGAGCGCACGGCGCTCTGGAAGACGACCGAGCGCCTGAACGAGTACGTCACGCTGGCCGCGGCGCTCGACCGCGCGACCGTGGAGCGCGCCGACGACCTCCGCCTCACCGACCCGGTGCGGGCCGCGACGCTGGAGAAGGAGGCGCTCTTCCCGATCCGCCAGCGCCGCCAGGACCTCACCACCCAGATCGCGGTGTCCGTACAGGCCTACCTCGCCCTCGACGTGATCAAGAAGAACAACGTCGAGCTGATCAAGGGTGTCGAACGCGCCAAGACCACGACGGTCTCCGCGCTGCGCACGGCCGTCGTCGTGGCGCAGGCGCTGGAGAACCAGCGCCTCGTCATCGACCAGCTCGGCGCCCTCCACCAGAGCACGAACGCCCTGATCGGCCGCACCGGCGAGGTGCTGCGCGACCAGACCGAGCAGATTCAGAAGGAGCAGACCACCTCCGCGGTCGACGCGCAGGTGCTGCAGCGCGCGTTCGACGACGTGTTCGCGACGATGGACGGGATCGACGTGTACCGCGGGCAGGCCATCACGAGCATGTCGCAGACGGTGGACGCGCTGGAGCACCAGGTGGCGCGGTCGCGGAGCTACCTGAAGCGGGCGCGCCCGGAGCGGGGTCAGTCCAGCCAGGCGAACCCGTAGGGCGCGAGGGTCCGGCCGTCCCAGCCGTCCGCCAGCGCCGCGTGATGCCCTTCGCCGATCGTCACCGTCGCCTCCCGGCCGGAGAGGTTGTGCAGGGTGAGGAGGCCGTCGCGCCGCAGGGCGAGGACGGCGCCGTCGCCGGCGTCCACCGCCGTCCACCCGGCGGCGTCGGCGTGGGCCTCGCGGCGCACCCGGGCCAGCTCGCGGGCGAGCGTCAGCAGCGACCCGTCGTCGCCGTCCTGCGCCCGCGCGTTGACCGTGCGGAAGCCGAACGGGCCGTCCACCTGGGCGCCGAGCGTCAGCGGCGACACGGAGGCCGCCGTGAAGCCGCCCCACGCGGAGTCGTCCCACTGCATGGTCGTGCGGGCGGCGCCGCGACCCCTGACCCGCAGGTCGTCGCCCTGGCCCAGCTCCTGCCCGGCCTGCAGCAGCGGCACGCCGGGGAGCGCGTGCAGGAGGCTCAGCGTCATCCGCACGCGGGCGGCCGGCTGGAGCATCGGCGCCCAGCCTCGGCGGATGCCGCGGCCGTAGATCAGGGCGTCCTCGTCCGGGGCGAAGCGCGCGAACACCTCCCGGCGCTCGTCGTCGCTGAGCAGCGACAGATCGGCCTCGTCGGCGTTGCGGATGAAGTTCAGCCGCGACTCCGCCGGGATGCTGTCGTCGAGTCGGCTCAGCGCGTCGACGATCGGCTGCGCCCGCTCGCGCGCCAGGGCGAGGAAGGTGGCGTTGTTGAGGCTGAAGTCGATGACCGCGTCGAAGCGGTCGTTCTCGATGAGCGACGCCATCGCCTCCGGAGGCTCGGACGCCTCGGCGATGAGCGCGACGTCCGGGCGGATCTCCCGCAACCGCGCCCGCAACCGGTCGAAGAAGACGGCGTCGTCGACATCGGTGTCGGGCCTCCCCTTGCCCTGGACGAGCAGAAGGGCGGCGTCGATCCGGAAGCCGTCCACCCCGACGCCCAGCCAGAAGGTGAGCAGCTGGACGATCTCCTCGAAGACGTCCGGGTCGGTGGCGTTGATGTCGGGCTGGAACGAATAGAACTGGTGGTGGTAGTAGCGTCCGGCCTGCTCGTCGAAGGCCCAGACGGTCTCCTCCTCGCCGGGGAACATCGGATGGTCGCCCGGCTCGGTCGAGTCGTCGTCGCTCCAGACGAAGAACTTCCCCGCGCGGCCGTCGGTGTCCTCGCGCGCCGCGAGGAACCACGGGTGCCGGTCGGAGGTGTGGTGCGGCACGGCGTCGATCAGCACCCGGATGCCGTGATCGTGCGCGCGGGCGAGGAACGCGCGGAGGTCGTCCAGATCGCCGAACCGCGGGTCGACGGCCAGGTGGTCGTCGACGTCGTAGCCGTTGTCCCGCCGCTCACTCGGGTAGAACGGCAGCAGCCAGATCCAGGTGACGCCGAGGGAGGCGACATGGTCGAGGTGGTCCATCGCGCCGCGGAGGTCGCCGAACCCGTCACCGTCGCTGTCCGCGAACCGCGAGAGGTCGAGTCCGTACACGAGCGCGCCGGGGTCGGTGGCCCAGCCCGCGGGGTTGTCCGGCAGGCGTTCGTGAGTGCTTGGCATGACCCACTCTTACCCCTGTTCGCCCGACGATGGAGGGGTGCGGTCAGCTGAAGATCGCCCACTCCGTGCGGTCGAGGCGCGTGTTGAGCCCGTTGAGCCGGAGGTACCAGTAGCGCTCGTCGCGGTGCAGGTACTCGCCGAGGATCGTGACGTAGCGCCAATCGCCGTCGACCCGAGTCCAATGGATCAGCGAGATGGACTGGTTGTGGCGCAGGTAGGGCACGGCGGCGAAGTCGTCCCGCGTGAAGGCGGACGACGACCGGGGCGCGTGCGCGTCCTCCGCGTTCGCTGTGCTCATGCGGGAAGGATGCCGGGTGGAGGGAGGCGGGGGTAGGGACCAAAGTCATGCGGGGGGCTGCCAGCCTGTCGCTTTGCCGTTATGCTGCAATACCGCTTTCCCACAATACCGCTTTCCCACAATGCCGCCTTCGTGCGAAAATGAGAGCATGACGTATCACGGCTATGTGGCGATGCAGGGACGAGGAGTCGTTTCCCTGCCGGCAGAACTGCGCCGCCGCCTCGGGCTGGATGCCGAGGGCGCGCAGATGGAGGTCACCGAACGCGAGGACGGTGTGATCGAGCTGCGCCCGACCATTCCCGTCCCGGCCGAACAGGCATGGTTCTGGGCCGACCGCTGGCAACAGCGCGAGCGCGAAGTCGATGCCTACATCGCCGCAGGAGCGGTGACGTCGCACGAATCCACCGACGACTTCCTCGCTGCTCTGGACACCCTCGCCGACAGCTCCACCGGCGAGTCGGCCTCGTGAGGTTCCAGACCACTCCCGCGTTCGACACCGACTTCAAGAGGCTCAAACCCGAGCATCAGCGCGCGTTCCGCGACGTCGTGAAGAACGGTTTCGCGCCCGCCTGCGACGCGTTCGCGCTCAATCCGCCGGGAGGCTGGCCGGCCTCCCTCCGCGTGAAGTCGATGCGGGGAGCGCCAGGGATCTATGAGATGACCTGGTCGTTCGCGTCCCCGGATGGACGCGCAACCTTCGAGCTGGTCACGATCGACGGCGTGCTCTATTGCCGGTGGCGGCGGGTCGGCGACCACGGCGTCTACCGGAACCCCTGAGCCTCCACCTGGGGCCCTACCCCACCACCGGCTCCAGCCGCACGATCACCGCCTTCGACACCGGCGTATTGCTCCCTGTCGCCGCGCTCTGCTGCGGCACCAGCACGTTCGCCTCCGGGTAGTACGCCGCCGCGCATCCGCGTGCGGTCGGGTACGACACCACCCGGTAGTTCCGCAGCACACGGTCGACCTCGTCCGCCCACTCGCTGTGGATGTCGACGCGCTGGCCGTCCACAAGCCCCAGCTCGACCAGGTCGTCCGGGTTCACGAAGATCACGTCGCGGCCGTTCTTGATGCCGCGGTAGCGGTCGTTGAGGCTGTAGATCGTCGTGTTGAACTGGTCGTGGGAGCGCAGCGTCTGGAGGATCAGCCGGCCCTCCGGGCGCTCCAGCGGCTCCAGCTCGTTGACCGTGATCATCGCCTTGCCGGTCGCCGTGTCGAAGCGGCGCTCGTCGCGCGGGCCGTTCGGGAGGACGAAGCCGCCCTTGCGGCGGACGTCCGCGTTGAAGGTCTCGAACCCGGGCACGACCCGGCTGATGTGGTCGCGGATGACGTCGTACTCCGCCTCGAACCCGGCCCAGTCGAGCTGCGGAGCGTCGTCGCGGGCCGCGAGCGTGGCCTGCGCGAGCCGACTGACGATCGCCACCTCCGACAGCAGTCCTGGCGCGACCGGCGGGATCCTGCCGTGCGTCGCGTGCACGGCGCACACGCTGTCCTCCACCGACAGAAACTGCGGGCCTCCCGCCTGGAGGTCGACCTCTGTGCGGCCGAGCGTCGGCAGGATCAGCGCCTCCTCGCCGGTGACCACGTGCGAGCGGTTCAGCTTGGTCGACACCTGCACGGTCAGCCCGGCGCCGCGCATGGCCGCCTCCGCGGCGGCGGTGTCCGAGATCGCGGCGACGAAGTTGCCGCCCATCGCGAAGAAGACGTCGATGTCGCCGCGCTGGAGGCCGGCGAGCGTCTGCAGCGCGTCGAAGCCGTGCGCGCGCGGCGGGTCGAAGCCGAACTCGGCCTGGAGGGCGTCGAGGAACTTGTCGGGCATCTGCTCCCAGATGCCCATCGTCCGGTCGCCCTGCACGTTGCTGTGCCCGCGGATCGGGGAGGCGCCCGCGCCCGGCTTGCCGATGTTGCCGCGCAGGAGCAGCAGCGTGATGAGCTCCTTGAGCGTCGCGACCGCGTTCTTCTGCTGCGTGAGGCCCATCGCCCAGGTGATGATGACCCGCTCGGAGCGGATGTAGAGGTCGGCGAGGAGGTCGATCTCCTCCAGGGTCAGCCCGGTGGCCTCCAGCACGGTGAAGTCGTCCAGCGTCGCGATGTGCGCCCGGAACTCCTCCAGGCCGAGGGTGTGCTCGGAGAGGAACTGGTGGTCGAGCACGGTGCCGGGAGCCGCGTCCTCGGCCTCCAGCACCCGCTGTGAGACCGCCTGCAGGAGCGCCATGTCGCCGCCCGAACGGATCTGCAGGAAGTGGTCGGCGATCTGGGTGCCCTTGCCGATGATGCCGCGCGGCTTCTGCGGGTTCTTGTAGCGGATCAGCCCGGCCTCCGGCAGCGGGTTGACCGCGACGATGGTGGCGCCGTTGCGCTTGGCCTCCTCCAGCGCGGTCAGCATCCGCGGGTGGTTCGTACCGGGGTTCTGGCCCATCACGACGATCAGGTCGGCCTTGCCGAAGTCGTCGTAGGCGATGGTCGACTTGCCGATGCCGATGGTCTCGCTGAGCGCCGTCCCGGTCGACTCGTGGCACATGTTCGAGCAGTCCGGGAGGTTGTTGGTGCCGAACGCGCGGGCGAAGAGCTGATACACGAACGCCGTCTCGTTCGCGGTGCGGCCGCTGGTGTAGAACGCGGCCTGATCGGGCGAGGCGAGGCCGTTCAGGCGGTCGGCGATCAGGGCGAACGCCTCGTCCCAGCCGATCGGCTCGTAGTGGTCGGCGCCGGCCGGCTTGTGCACGGGCTCCACGAGGCGGCCCTGCATCCCGAGCCAGTACTCCGACTTGTCGAGCAGGCTGGTCAGCGAGTTCTCGGCCCAGAAGCTGGTCGGGACCGTGATCGGCGTCGCCTCCCAGGTGACGGCCTTCGCGCCGTTCTCGCAGAACTCCAGGATGTTGCGGTCGCCCGGGTCGGGCCACGCGCAGCTCATGCAGTCGAAGCCGTTCTTCTGGTTGATGGCCGTCATCAGCTTCGCGGTGCGGGCCGGGCCCATGTCGCGGATGGCCGGCTCCATCGAGTGCAGGATGGCCGGCACGCCGACGGCCCACTTCTTGTTGTGGCCGACCTCCAGGTCGGGGTACTCGTCGCCGGGGTTGACGTCCGTCTTGGGCATCAGGCCATCGCTTTCTGCTTCGTCTCCGTCACCGTGATCCGCTCGCCTCCGGAGTAGACCACCATCGACGACCCGCGGAGGAACCCGACGACGGTGAGGCCGAGCTCCCGGCCCAGGTCGACCGCGAGCGACGACGGCGCCGAGACCGCCGCGAGGATCGGGATGCCGGCCATCGACGCCTTCTGGACCAGCTCGAAGCTCGCCCGGCCCGACACCATCAGCACGGTCCCGCTCAGCGGGAGGCGGTCCTCCTTGAGCGCCCAGCCGACGACCTTGTCGACCGCGTTGTGCCGGCCGACGTCCTCGCGCAGCACGAGCAGTTCGCCGGTCGCAGCGTCGAACAGCGCGGCGGCGTGGAGGCCTCCGGTCTTCTCGAACATCGCCTGCCCCTCGCGGAGCCGGTCGGGGAGCGTGGTCAGCAGCTCGTCGGTGATCGCGACCGGGTCGACGTCGACCGGGTACGCGGAGCGGGTGCGCACGGCGTCGATGCTCGCCTTGCCGCACAGGCCGCAGGAGCTGGTCATGTAGAAGTTGCGGTCGAGGCTCGCATCCGGCCGCGGGACTCCGGGCGCCAGCGTCACGTCGAGGACGTTGTAGGTGTTCTCGCCGTCGACCGTGCCTCCGGCGCAGTAGCGGATGGCGTTGAGCTGGTCGCCGTGCGAGACGACACCCTCGGAGACGAGGAAGCCGGCGGCCAGGTCGAAGTCGCTCCCGGGTGTGCGCATGGTGATCGAGAGCGGCGATCCCGCCACCCGGATCTCCAGCGGCTCCTCGACGGCCAGCACGTCCTCGCGGCGGCTGCGCGATTCGCCGACGACGATGCGCGTGATCTGTTTTCGCGATGTCGTGCGACTCATGCCTCAGGCTTACCACGGCGTAGCGTTGTGACCCTACCGGAATGCCCGCGGCGGTCATTCGAATACTGCGGGAAGAGGATCGGGAATGGGCATGGCGCGGTGAGCGGGCACCACGGACGGCCGTCCTGGCACGAGGCGCGGGCCGTCGCCGCGGCGGCGGGGACCGCGCTCCCGCCCGAGACCGTCGCGCTGCACGACGCCATCGGCAGGCGGCTGGCCGCCGACCTCGTGACGTCGATCGACCTCCCGCACTTCGCGTCCGCGGCGATGGACGGCTGGCTGGTCGCCGGCGACGGACCGTGGACGCTGGTCGACGCGGACCCGGGTCGCGGTCAGGCCGCGCCGATCGTCACCGGTGCGCTCGTGCCGGCCGACGCGTTCGCCGTGCTGCGCAGCGAGAGCGGGGAGATCGCGGACGGCGTGCTGCGCTCGACCGTCGCGGGCGAGCCGCGGGCCGGCCACCACATCCGGCACCCCGGCACCGAGGCGCTGACCGGGGAACGGCTGATCGCCGCGGGCACCCTGCTCAACCCGGCGCACGTCGCCCTCGCCGCGGCGACCGGGGCCGACGACCTCCCCGTGGCGGCCGTCCCTCCGGTCGCGCTCGTGTTCACCGGCGACGAGGTGGTGACCGCCGGCGCGCCGGGGCCGGGGCGCGTCCGCGACAGCTTCGGCGTGCAGCTCCCCGCGCTGATCGGGATGCTCGGCGGCCGGGTGACCGGCGTCGCGCGGGTGCCCGACCGGCTGGACGAGACCGTGGCCGCGCTGCGCGACGCCGACGCGGCGCTGATCGTCACGACGGGCGGCACCGGGACGTCGACGGTCGACCACCTCCGCGACGCGCTCCGCGCGCTCGGCGCTCGCCTGCTGGTCGACGGCGTGGCGATGCGGCCGGGCGGCCCGACGCGCATCGCTCAGCTGCCGGACGGCCGACTGGTCGCGGCGCTCCCCGGCAACCCGCTCGCTGCGATGCTCGCGGCGATCACCCTCGTGGAGCCGCTGCTCGCGGGGCTCGCCGGGAGGCCTCCCGTGCCGACGAGGCCCGCCGGCGGCGCCGAGGCCGAGGCCCGGGCGGCGACGACCGTGCTCGTCCCGTACTCGGAGGTCGACGGCCGGGCCGTCGTCGCTCGCTGGCGCGGCGCAGCCATGCTGCGCGGCCTGGCCACCGCGACCGGCATCCTCATCGTCCCCCCGGACTCCCCCGCCGAGTCCCTCCCCCTCCCCTGGCGAACCAACGAGACGTGACCATTCGCGGAAATCGCGGCTGCGATTTCCGCGATTGCTCACGTCTCGGCGGAAAGGGATACGGTGGCAGCGGCCGGAACGGGCGAGAGGAGAGAGATGGACGAGATTGCGGAGGGTGCAGAGCCCGAATCGACCGAGATCACCTACGACGAACAGCTCTACCCGGCCCGGCCCCGCCGGCTGCGTCCCCGCGCGAACCTGCGCGGCGGCGCGATCCGCCGCACCGTCTCCGACCCGCGCGCCGCGAACGGGCTGAACCCCGCGTACGTGCAGTGGCTGGTCCGCCAGTCGATGCTGAAGGACGCCGATGTGCTCAGCCGTCAGCTCTCCGGCTCGCCGAGCATGTGGCGCAACCCGTACGCGCGGCCCGACGCCCGCCGCGCGGTGTCGACCTCCGACGTCTGGTTCACCGCGTACCCGATCTCGCTCATCACCCGCAAGGACCAGAGCTTCCTCGCGGCCCTCGCCGACCCCGAGCTGTGGACCGTGTTCGAGCGGATCGGCATCAACGGCGTGCACACCGGCCCGGTGAAGCGCGCCGGCGGCATCCGGGGCTGGCAGGAGACCCCGAGCGTCGACGGGCACTTCGACCGGATCGGCACCCAGATCGACCCGATCTTCGGCGATGAGGAGACCTTCCAGCGGATGACCGACGTCGCGGAGGAGCACGGCGGCGTCGTCATCGACGACATCGTGCCGGGCCACACCGGCAAGGGCGCCGACTTCCGCCTCGCCGAGATGGCGTACAAGGACTACCCCGGCATCTACCACATGGTCGAGATCCCGCCGGAGGAGTGGCACCTGCTGCCGGAGGTCCCCGATCACCGTGACTCGGTGAACCTCGACCCGGCGACGGAGGCCTCCCTCGCCGAGCGCGGCTACATCATCGGCGAGCTGCAGCGCGTCATCTTCTACGCGCCGGGCGTGAAGGAGACGAACTGGAGCGTCACCGCGCCGGTCGTCGGCGTCGACGGCGTCACCCGGCGCTGGGTGTACCTGCACTACTTCAAGGAGGGCCAGCCCTCGGTCAACTGGCTCGACCCGACGTTCTCGGGGATGCGCCTGGTGATCGGCGACGCCCTCCACTCGCTCGGCGACCTCGGAACGAGCGCGCTTCGGCTCGACGCGAACGGCTTCCTCGGCGTCGAGAAGAGTGCGGAGGGCCTCCCGGCCTGGTCGGAGGGCCACCCGCTCTCGCACGCGGCCAACCACGTCATCGCGGGCATGGTGCGCAAGGTCGGCGGGTTCACCTTCCAGGAGCTCAACCTGACGGTCGAGGACATCCGCGACACCGGCGCCGTCGGCGCGGACCTCTCGTACGACTTCATCAACCGGCCCGCCTACCACCACGCCCTCGCGACCGGCGACACCGAGTTCCTGCGGCTCACTCTGCGGACCTCGCTGGAGCTCGGGGTGGAGCCGGCGAGCCTGGTGCACGGCCTCCAGAACCACGACGAGCTGACCTACGAGCTGGTGCACTGGGCGACGCTGCACAAGAACGACCTGTACCCGTTCCGCTACCAGGAGATGCCGGGCAGCGAGCTGGCCGAGCTGATCCGGTCGGAGCTGGTGGAGAAGCTGACCGGGGCGGCCGCCGACTACAACCTCGTGTTCACGACGAACGGGATCGCCTGCACCACGGCCTCCCTCATCGCCGCGACGCAGGGCCACACGACGCTCGACTCGATCACGGAGGCGGACGTCCCTACGATCCGCGACGCGCACCTGCTGCTCGCGGCGTTCAACGCCTGGCAGCCCGGTGTCTTCGCGCTGTCGGGCTGGGACCTGCTCGGCTCGCTGACCGTCCCGCGGGGGCAGGTCGCCGACCTGATCGCCGAGGGCGACACCCGCTGGATCGAGCGCGGCGCCCACGACCTCCTCGGGGTCGCGCCGGAGGAGGAGCGCTCGGCCTCCGGCATGCCGCGGTCCCGGTCGCTGTACGGCACCCTCCCGGAGCAGCTGGCCCGGCCGGACTCGTTCGCGAGCGGGCTCAGGGACCTCCTGCGCATCCGTTCCCGCTACGGCATCGCCACGGCCCGCCAGGTCGACGTGCCGGATGTGGCGCACCCGGGGATGCTGGTGCTCGTGCACGAGCTGGAGTCGCTGGACGAGCAGGGCCTCCCGATCGTGCAGCTCACGGTGCTCAACATGAGTGCGGAGGCGGTGGACGGCACAGTGCGGTCGGACGCGCTGCCGCTCGGCGCGACCGTGATCGACGCGGGCGACGACAGCGAGGTGACGACGGTCGACAACCTGAGCAGCTTCCCGCTGAGCATCGGGCCGTACGGCGTCCGCTTCCTGGTGCTGCGCCGGCCGGAGGCGTGATGTGATTTAATCTGCGTATGCACGCAGATAAGCCGATATGCGGACGTCTCCCCGACAGCCAGTTCGTCGAGCTCGCAGTGGAGGTGTTCGGGATGCTCGCCGACGCCACACGGGTGCGCATCATCCTGGCGCTCCGTGACGCGGGCGAGCTGTCGGTGAACCACCTCGCCGACATCCTCGACAAGCAGCCGGCGGCGGTGTCCCAGCACCTGGCGAAGCTGCGGCTCGCGCGGATCGTGGCGACGCGCCAGGACGGCCAGCGGGTGTTCTACCGGCTGGAGAACGAGCACGCGAGCCGGCTGGTCACCGACGCGATCTTCCAGGCGGAGCACTCGCTCGGCGGGACGCCGCGGCACCACCACGAGGAGGCGTCGGCATGAGCGGGGAGACGCACACCCACCACGAGCACGCGCACGACCACGGGCACGAGCACGGCCACGAGCACGGGCACGACCACGACCACGACCACCACCACCCCACCGGCTTCAAGGGCTTCCTCTACGGCCTCTTCGTCCCGCACTCCCACGACGCCGCCGACTCCATCGACGACGCCCTGGAGGCCAGCACCGAGGGCGTCCGCGCGCGGAAGATCAGCCTGTTCGTCCTGCTCGGCACGACGCTGCTGCAGGCGATCGTCGTCGGGTTCAGCGGGTCCGTCGCGCTGCTCGCCGACACCGTCCACAACTTCTCCGATGCGCTGACCGCGGTTCCGCTCTGGGTCGCGTTCGTGCTCGGGCGAAGGATGGCCTCCCGGCGCTACACCTACGGCTACGGCCGCGCCGAGGACCTCGCCGGGCTGTTCATCATCGCCGTGGTCGCACTGTCCGCTGTCGTGGCGGCCTGGCAGTCGATCGACCGGTTCTTCCACCCGCACCCGCTGGAGAACCTCGGCTGGGTGGTCGTCGCCGGCGTCATCGGCTTCGCCGGCAACGAGGCGGTCGCGATCTACCGCATCCGGGTCGGGCAGCGGATCGGGTCCGCCGCCCTCGTGGCCGACGGCGTCCACGCGCGCATCGACGGCTTCACCTCGCTCGCCGTGGTGATCGGCGCGATCGGCGTCATGCTCGGCTTCCCGCTCGCCGACCCGATCGTCGGACTGCTCATCTCCGCCGCGATCATCGTGCTGCTCTGGGGCACCGTCCGCAGCATCGGCCGCCGACTCCTCGACGGCATCGAGCCCGAGCTCGTCGGGCGGCTGGAGCACGCGCTGGAGGACACCCCCGGCGTGACCGCGGTGCCGCGCGTGCAGCTCCGCTGGATCGGCCACCGGCTGCACGGCAGCGCGCGGCTGACCGTCGACGCCACGACCCTCGCCGACGCCCAGCGCATCACCGAAGCCGCCAGGGCGCACGCCACCGCGCACCTCCGCAACCTGGACGAGCTGCAGCTGGAGCTCGTCCCGGGCCCCACGCCGGCACCATGACCGACGTGCGGCTCGACCACGCGACCCGTCGCCGCCTGATCCGCTTCGGCATCGGGCTGGAGGCGGTCACTCTCGGCTGGAACGTGATCGGCGTGGTCGTGCTCGCCGTCCTCGCCTACGCCAGCGCGTCGGTCGCGCTGCTCGGCTTCGGCCTGGACAGCCTGATCGAGATCTTCGCGAGCGTCGTCGTCATCTGGGAGCTGACCGGCGCCGGCGAGCGCCGCCAACGTCTCGCCCTGCGGCTGATCGGCGTCGCGTTCGTCCTGCTGGCCGCCTACCTCCTCGTCCAGGCCGTCATCGCGCTGATCGCCGGCCACCGTGCCGCCCCGGCCCCCGGCGGCGCGGGCTGGACGGCGGTCACCGCGCTCGTGATGTTCGCCCTCGCCTTCGGCAAGGCCCGCACCGGCCGCCGGCTCGGCAACCCGGTGCTCATCACGGAGGGCCGGGTGACGCTGGTGGACGGCATCCTCGCGACCGCCGTCCTCGCCGGCATCGTGCTCGACGGCCTGTTCGGCTGGTGGTGGGCGGACCCGGTGGCGGGGCTCGTCATCGTCGCGTACGCAGTGCGGGAGGCGGTGGCGATCTTCCGGGGCGGGGACGACCACCCGGCCGAGTAGGACCGCCGGATGGCCGGCATCGCATCCGGACGGCCATCATCGTCGGGCGCGTTGCTCTGCAGGAGGACACGTCGGGATCTCCTTCCCATAGGGCTTCTGAAGGAGTGTGCGCGGCGAGTCGGCCGCATTCTCCTGCCCGCGAGAGCGCGGGGTGGCTTACGTGGCCGGTGCGGGCTCGAGGGCCGGCGATCAGCGCGGCGTTGAGGGTGTTGAACCGTGGGCCTTTCGGCCCTCCTCCCCGACGGCGCGACGAGCGAGGCTCGACGCGAAAGCACCTGGAGGAGTCATGCCGCGCTGGACCCGCATCACCCTGAGCGTCCTCACCGCCGTCGTCGGACTCACCGCGGTCGCCGGCGGCGCCGCGCTGATCTTCGGAGCGGTCGCCTCGTCGACCCTGGGCGGAGCCGTCCCCGACCGCTCCTTCCTCGGCGGGAGCCCGTTCACCTCCTACCTGGTCCCCGGCCTGGTGCTGGCCGTCGTCGTCGGCGGGACCCAGCTCCTGGCCGCCGTGCTCGTCGGGCGCGACTCCCGATCCGGCCCCGTCGCAGCGGCGGTCGCCGGGTTCGGGCTGCTGATCTGGATCTTCGTGCAGATGATGTTCATCCCGTTCAGCCTGCTGCAGGCCGCCTACTTCGCCGCCGGGCTGGCGGAGCTCGGGCTGGTGCTGCTCGGGCTCGGACTGCTGCGCCGCGACCCGGTCGTGACACCGTGACGGCGACCCTCCGGTTCCTCGGCGCGACGGACACGGTCACCGGCTCGCGCTACCTGGTGGAGTCGCAGGGGCGTCGCGTCCTGGTCGACTGCGGGCTGTTCCAGGGCTACAAGGTCCTGCGCGAGCGCAACTGGCGGCCGTTCCCCGTCGACCCGGCGGGCATCGACGCCGTCGTCGTGACGCACGCCCACCTCGACCACACCGGCTACCTGCCCGCGTTGGTGCGGGACGGCTTCCGCGGGCGCATCCACGCGACGCACGGGACCACCGAGCTGAGCCGGCTGATCCTGCCGGACAGCGGCCGGCTGCTGGAGGAGCAGGCCGAGTTCGCCGCCCGGCGGCACAGCTCCAAGCATGCGACGCCGCGCCCGCTCTACACCGAGCGGGACGCGCTCACCGCGCTCGAACGCTTCGAGCCGCACCCGTTCGACGCCGAGCTGGAGGTCGCGGGCCTCACCGTGCGGTTCGTCCCGGGCGGCCACATCCTCGGCGCCGCGCAGGTCCTCGTGGAGGCCGAGGGCGCCCGGCTGCACTTCACCGGCGACCTGGGCCGGCCTGATGACGCGCTCATGAAGCCCCCGCGCCCGCTGGAGGCGACCGACGTGCTGGTCTGCGAGTCGACCTACGGCGACCGCCTCCACCCGGACACGGACCCGGCGTGGCCGCTCGGGGAGATCGTGCGGAACGTCTGCAGCCGAGGCGGCGTCGTCATCCTGCCCGCGTTCGCGGTCGGCCGCGCCGAGACCCTGCTCCTGCACCTCAGCCGGCTGCGGGCGCGGCACGCGATCCCGGACGTCCCGGTCTTCCTCAACAGCCCGATGGCGGTCGACGCCGCCGGGATCTACGCGCGGCACCCCGAGGAGCACCGCCTCCGCCCGGCCGAGTTCGAGGCGATGTACCGGCTGGCCACCCTGGTGCGCACGGTGGACGACTCCAAGCTGCTGAACCTGCGCGGCGGGCCGGCGATCATCATCTCCGCGAGCGGGATGCTCGAAGGCGGCCGCGTGCTCCACCACATCGCGGCGTACGGCTCCGACCCGCACAACGCGATCGTGCTGACCGGCTTCCAGGCCGGCGGGACCCGCGGCGACGCGCTGCGCCGCGGCGAGCGCAGCCTGCGGATCTACGGACGCGACATCCCGATCCGGGCGCAGGTGCACGTCCTGGACATGCTCTCGGCCCACGCCGACGCGGGGCAGATCGTGGACTGGCTCGGCACGGCGCCGACACCGCCGCGGGCGGTGTACCTGACGCACGGGGAGCCGCACGCGGCCGACGCTCTCCGCGTCCGGGTGCGTCGGGCGCTCGGCTGGGAGGCGCGGGTGCCCGAGTTCGGGGAGACGGTCAGCCTGCCCGCGGGGAGCGGGTCGTGAACCGCGCCGCCCGGCGTGCCACGCGGTGCGGGTACGCCCGGCGGCGCACGGCCGGCGCCCGCGGGGCGCTCAGCCGGGCGTAGTACCAGACCTTGGCGAGCTCCACGAGCACGAGGTACACCAGCACCAGGCCGACCAGCGCGAGGAAGAACGGCGCGGGCAGCGGCGTGAAGCCCAGCAGGCCGGCCAACGGCGAGTACGGCAGCCACGCTCCCACGGCCACCACCGCGAGCACCGAGACGGCGAGCGGCAGCGAGGCGCGGCTGCGCAGGAACGGTACGCGCCGCGTCCGGATCACGAACACGATCAGCGTCTGCGTCGCGATCGACTCGATGAACCAGCCGGAGCGGAACTCGGGCGGGGCCGCGTTGAACGCGAAGAGCATCAGCCCGAACGTGGCGAAGTCGAACAGCGAGCTGATCGGCCCGAACAGCAGCATGAAGCGGCGGATCGCGCCGATGTCCCAGTGCGACGGGACCCGGAGCTGCTCCGCGTCCACGTTGTCGCTCGGGATGGCGAGCTGGCTGGAGTCGTAGAGCAGGTTGTTGAGCAGGATCTGGCCGGGGAGCATCGGCAGGAACGGCAGGATGACCGACGCGATCGAGGCGCTGAACATGTTGCCGAAGTTGCTGGAGGTCCCCATCAGCACGTACTTGATGGTGTTCGCGAAGATCCGGCGCCCTTCGGTGACGCCGTCGGCGAGGACGTCGAGGTCCTTGTCCAGCAGCAGCACGTCGGCGGCGTCCTTCGCCACGTCCACGGCGGAGTCGACCGAGATGCCGATGTCGGCGCTGTGCAGGGCCAGGGCGTCGTTGACTCCGTCGCCGAGGAAGCCGACCGCGCGGCCCTTCCGGCGCAGGGCGCGGATGATGCGCGCCTTCTGCTCGGGCGAGACGCGGGCGAAGACGGTGGCGGCGCGGGCGGACTCCGCGAGCTGCGCATCGTCGAGGGCGTCGACCGCCTCGCCGGTGAGCGTGCCCGTCGCGGGCATCCCGAGCTCGGCGCAGACGCGCTCGGCCACGACGGCGCTGTCCCCGGTGGCGATCTTCACGCCGACGCCGAGGTCCGCGAGTCGCTGCACGGACGCGCGCGCGTCCGGCTTCACGCCGTCCACGAACGCCAGGAAGCCGCGCAGGGTCAGGCCGGTCTCGTCGCCGGGGGTCAGCGCGGCCAGGTCGCCCGCCGCCTTCGTGGCGATGGCGATGACCCGCGAGCCCGCGGCGTAGAGCTGCGACAGTGTCCCGGCCGCCGACGGATGCGCCTGCGCGCAGAGCGGGAGGACGGACTCCGGCGCGCCCTTGACCACGACGATCGGGGCGGAGCCGGTGGCGGCGACCAGGGCACCCGCCATCCGGCGCTCGTGGTCGAACGGCACGGCGTCCAGCCTCCGGTACGCCGAGACGGGGGCGGAGGCCGCCTCGGCGCTCTGCCACAACGCGGCGTCGAGCGCGTTCAGGCCGACCGTCTGCGGTGCGGCCGGGTCGGTGTCCGTGGCGAGGAGGCCGAGCAGCAGCACCTCGTCGGCCTCCACGCCGTCCAGCGGCACGGGGCGGTCGAACACGATCCGGCCGGTCGTGAGCGTCCCGGTCTTGTCCGTCACCAGGAGGTCGAGGTCGCCCAGGTCCTCGATGCAGACCATCCGCTTCACCAGCACGCGCCGCCGCGCGAGCGCGCGGGAGCCGGCGCCGAGGCTGGTGCTGACCACGGCGGGCAGCAGCTGCGGGGTGATGCCGACCGCGATGGCGAGCGAGAACAGCAGCGACTCGATGAGCGGCCGGCCGAGCAGCAGCGCCGCCACGAAGATCAGGGTGGTCAGGATGATCGCGACCAGCAGCAGGAAGGTCGAGAACTGGCCGAGGCCCCGCTGGAACTCGGTCTGCGGCTGCTGCGTCCCGAGGCCCACGGCGATCCGGCCGAACTCCGTGGTCCCGCCGGTCGCGACCACCACGCCGACGCCGCCGCCGGCGTGGACGACGGTGCCCATCAGGGCGCAGCAGGCGAGGTCGCCGACGCCCGCGCCCTCCACTACCGGGTCGAGCGACTTGGCCGCCGCGTGCGCCTCGCCGGTGACGATGCTCTCGTCGCACTCCAGCCCGTCGGCCTCGATGAGCCGGAGGTCGGCAGGGACGACGGAGCCGACCGAGAGCACGACGACATCGCCGGGGACGAGCTCGGTGACGTCCACGCTGCGGCGCGTTCCGCCGCGCAGCACGATCGCGGTGTGCCGGAGCCGGTCGTGGAGGGCGTCCGCCGCCTGCTCCGCCCGGAACTCGTTGACGAAGCCCAGCCCGACGCTGACCACGAGGATCACCGCGATGATGACGGCCTCCGTCCCCTGGCCGACGAACGCGGAGACGATGGCGGTCGCGAACAGCAGGATGAGGATCGGGCTGCGCACCTGGCGGCCGAGCACGCGCCACGGGCGGGCGCGGTGGCCACGGACGGCGTTCGGGCCGACCGCGGCGAGCCGGGCGGCGGCCTCCTCGTCGCTCAGGCCGGCGGCCGTGGTCCTCTGGCCGGCGAGCACGGCCGCTGCGTCCTGACCGGCCGCGACCCGCACCGGACTCGGCGCGGCGGACGCGAGGACCGCCGCCGTGCCCGGCGCCGCGCTCACCCGTCCTCGCGGCGCGCTCGCGCGATGACGACGGGGACGCGGACGTTCAGCAGCACGTCGTGGCCGACCGAGCCGAGCATGACGCGCTTGGCGCCGTGGCGATCGCGGGTTCCCACGATCAGCATTCTGCTGCCTACCGCCGCCTCGACCAAGCCTGGCGCGGGAGCCGCCTCGATCACGTCGGCGCGGACGTCGATGCCGGGCCGGCGTTCGCGTGCGCTCTGGGCCGCCGCGTCCACGATCCGCTGCCTCCGGTCGTCGAGCGACACCTCCGGGACGAGGCCAGCGAGCAGCGGGTTCGCGGTGTAGCCGACGCAGACCAGGCGCAGCCCTTCGCCGAGCGCCGCCGCCTCGTCCGCGGCGAACGCGACGGCGGTGTCGGCGGGCGCCTTGCCGTCCACACCGGCCACGACGCCCGACCCCTGGCCGGCCCAGCCGTGCGGGACGACAGCGACCGGACAGGCCGCAGTCGACGCGACACGGAGGTGCAGCGAGCCCGCGAATCCGTGGTCCCGCGCCGAGCGCGAGCGGGCGCCCACCACCAGGAGGTCGGCGTCGCGGGACGCCGCCGTCAGCTCGGCGCCGACGTGGCCGTACAGGTACCGCGTCCCGACTTCGAGGCCGGGACGCCGCCGCGGCGCGGGCTCGGGACCGGTCAGGGCGGGCACCCGTGTCGACGCCTCCTCCGCGATCCGGAGCGCCGTCTCCCGTTCCGTCGCCAGCAGGGACTTCGCCGCGAGGACGAGCAGGTCGCTCGGGCCGTCCGCGTCGTCGCCCCAGGCGTGCGCGAGCACGAAGACCAGCTCCAGCCGGGAGCCGTCGCGGACCGCCCGACGCGCCGCCCACGCCAGCGCCGCCCGGTGCTCGGCCCTTCCGTCTACCCCGACCATGATCGTCCCGGTCATCGCAACCTCCAGCCCTCAGGGAACGCGACGAGTCTCGCAACCCGGGCGGCACGCGCCCAGTGCCGAAAGTCCCGAGTGACCTTCGACCCTGCGCGCCGCGCGAAACCCGCGCGAAGGTGACGGCATGAACGACACCACACCGGCCGCCCGCGCGGCCATCGTCTACGAGTCCATGTTCGGGAGCACCCGCCGGGTCGCGGAGGCCATCGCGGACGGGCTGCGGCCGTTCGCGTCGGTGACCGTCATGAAGGTCAAGGACGCCCCGGAGGCCTTCCCGGACATCGACCTCCTCCTCATCGGCGCACCCACACACGTGCACTCCCTGAGCCGGCCGTCCACCCGCGTGGAGGCGGCGAAGTGGGGAGACGACCCCGAGCGCCGGCTCACCCTCGAACCGGACGCCGAGGGCATCGGCGTGCGCGAGTGGCTGGAGACCTGCGGCGACGTGCCTGCGCGGTTCGCCGCGTTCGACACCCGCGCCGACATGACGGAGCTCTTCAGCGGCTCGGCGGCCGTCGCCATCGACAAGCGCCTGCGGCGGCTCGGGTCGCACCGCCTGCTCGCCAAGCACAGCTTCCTGGTCGACAAGGACAGCGTGCTGGAGCCCGGACAGCTCGACGACGCCCGCGAGTGGGGCCGCACGATCGGCGCGGCGCTGGGGACTCCCGCCGCGGCCTGAGGCGGCGCCGACTCAGCTCACGATCCGTGGATCACGAGCACCGGGCAGTCCGCGTGCTCGACCACGGACCGCGACACCGAGCCCAGCAGCAGCCCGGTGAAGCCGCCGAGTCCGCGGCTGCCCACGATCAGCATCTCGGCGTCCTCCGCCTCCGCGATCAGCTGGCGCGCGGCCGACCCGGAGCGGACGACGGTCGTGTACCAGGGCGGGAGCGTTGCGCCGAAGACCTCGTGCGAGGCCTCCTCGGCGATGGTGTGCGCGTCCCGCTCGGGGTCCCAGCCGCCCATGACGTAGCCCGGCCAGGACGGCGGGTACTCCCAGACCGTCACGCCGACCAGGTTGCAGCCCAGCCGTTCGGCCATCCTGGCGCCGCGGCGCAACGCGGAGAGCGACTGCGCGGAGCCGTCCAGTCCGACGACGATGCGGCCGCCGGGGTGGATGCGGTCCTCCGACTCAGCGCTGGGCTCGTCGCTCATGATGCTTCCTTCCGTGTGCGGTTCACCAGCGCTCGGGCTCCGGCTCGCGCCGGAACCGCCGGCCGGTCATCGAGTCGATGTCGATGTGGACGTAGCGGTACTTGAGGGTCGGGATCCAGGGCTGCAACGGAGCCTTGTCCGCCTCGTCGATCTCCGCCTGATGGTCGAGCTGCCTGGCGTGGCCGTGGACGACGACGCTCCAGGCCTCCGCGTCGGTCCAGCCGTCGGTCTCGAACGCCACCATGTCGTGCACGGTCAGCTCCAGCAGCTTGGTGCCGGGGGCCGTTCGGATCAGGATGCTCGACCCGTCGGAGTAGAAGTTGACCGGGTAGATGTCCGGCTCTCCGCCGACGGCCGTCGCCAGCCTCCCGACCGTCGCGCCCTTCAGGACCTCCCGGCACTCGTCGCGGTCCAGCACCTGGACCGGGTCATCGGATGACATTGCTCTCTCCTTCCGTCGTCGGCTGCTCCGCCCGCGCTCCGGCGGCCGGGGCGTGCACCACGATCGTCGGCGAGGACAGGTTGAGCAGCACGTCGTAGGCGACAGCTCCGAGGCTGCCGAGCTGCGCGTGCGCCCGGCGCGAGTCCCCGATCACGAGGAGCTCGGCACTGCGGGCCAGTTCGTTGAGTGCCGCGCCCGCGGGGCGGCGCACGACCCGGCTGCGGATGACGATGCCGGGCTGCCGCGCCCGCGCCCGCGAGACGGCCGCCGCGAGGAAGCCCCGCGCCTCGTCGTCGCGCCGGAGCTGCCAGTCGCGCCGCTCGTCGGTGTCGTCAGGGTCGAAGGGGATGTGCGCCTCCGACGAGCGGACCGTCATCAGCTCGCAGTGGTGGTCGCAGGCCAGGTCCGCCGCCAGGTCGACCGCCGCCTCCCCGGCCGGTGTGTCGTCCACGCCGACGATCACCCCGCGCCGCATCCGCGACGCCGCCTCCGGGACGATCGCGACCGGCCCGGTCGCGAGGTTCGCGAGCTGGAGGCTGCGCGAGCCGAACGCGCGCCCGTAGTGGAAGCCGGTCTTGTGGGTGCCGACGACGATCATCGTGCCCTGGTCGCTGAACGAGGCGAGCTCCGCCATCGGGCTGCCGGTGCGGACCTCGCCGTGGATCGGCACGTCCGCCCCGAGGGACCGCGCGTAGGCGACCTCCTCCCCCAACCGCTTCTCCGCGTCCTGGTCGACCTCGTCGATGAGCAGCGCCCCCACGGCGCCCCACTCGTCGTCGGCGACGTGGACGAGTGTCACACCGAGCCCCCGCTCGCGCGCCCCCGCGACCGCCCACCGTATCGCGGCGCGGGCCGGGACCGATCCGTCGACGCCGACGATGTACCTGCGGATCTCCATGATGCGGCACCTCCGACTGCAGTCTGCTCACCCGGCACGGGCGGTTCGAAGGGCCATTGGTCCCGTGGGACCTTCGGCCCGCCCGGCGGGCGGCGGCGGCGCTTGACTCGCAGACGGAACGGAGGCCCGAGATGCCGGTGATGAGAGCGTGGCGCACCACGGGGGCGAGCGGCGGCCTCGAAGCGGTCGAGGACACGGTGCCGGAGCCGGCAGCGGACGAGGTGCTGGTCGAGGTGGAGGTGTGCGGGATCTGCCGCACCGACCTCCATGTGATCGACCACGAGATCCCTGTGCACCGCCCGCGGGTGACGCCGGGGCACCAGGCGATCGGCACGGTGGTCGACGTCGGCGACGACGTGACGTCGCTGCAGCCAGGAGCCCGCGTCGGCGTCGCGTGGCTGCGCCGCACCTGCGGCGAGTGCGCGTTCTGCCGGCGGGGTGCGGAGAACCTCTGCCCGTACTCGGAGTACACCGGCTGGGACGCCGACGGCGGGTTCGCCGGGTACCTGGTGGCGCCGGCCGCGTACGTCTATCCGATCGCGGCGGACGCCGACGCGCTGGAGACCGCACCGCTGCTCTGCGCCGGGATCATCGGCTACCGGGCGCTCCAGCGGGCGCAGCTCCCGCCGGGCGGAACCCTCGGGATCTACGGGTTCGGATCGAGCGCCCACGTGACCGCGCAACTCGCGATGGCGGGCGGCGCCCGGGTGTTCGCGATGACGCGCGGCGTGCAGAACCGCGAGCTCGCCCGGGAGCTCGGCGTCGACTTCGTCGGCGAGGAGGACGAGGAGCCGCCGGAGCCGCTGGACGCCGCGATCGTGTTCGCCCCGGCCGGCGGGCTCGTCCCGGTCGCGCTGCGGGCGACCGCGAGCGGCGGCACGGTGGTGCTCGCCGGCATCGAGATGTCGGACCTCCCGCCGCTCTCCTACACCGAGTCGTTGTTCCGCGAGCGCGACCTGCGCACCGTCACGGCGAACACCCGGGAGGACGGTGCGCGCTTCCTCGCGCTCGCGCGGAACCTCCGGCTGCGGCCGACGGTGACGGCGGTGCCGTTCGACGGGCTGGCGGGCGCGATCGACGATCTGCGGCGGGGCAGGACCGGCGGCTCGCTGGTGCTGCGCGTCGCCTCGTGAAAAGGAGAGGACGATGACCGACCGGACGGTGGTCTGCTGGGACGGCTCGACGGCGGCGGAGGCGGCGCTCGCCTGGGCGCTCCGCCGCGCGCGCGACGAGAGCTCGACGATCGAGCTCTTCGACGTGGTCGACGTGGGCGAGTTCCTTGGCGACGACGGCGCCCTCGACCGGGCGACCGAGCAGGAGGAGGACCGGCTCGACTCCCGGGTGGATGAGCTCGCGGCCTCCCATCCCGGCGTCGTGTCCGGAGCGGAGCTGCTGGTCGGGGATCCGCTCGACCTGCTGACCGCCCAGACCAGGGCCGACACCCTCGTCGTGGTCGGCACCCGGCACCGGGTCGGTCCGCGCGTCCGCTACGGCTGGTCGCTCGGGTCGCGGCTCGCGACCGCGGCGGCCGGCCCGGTGGCTGTGATCCCCGTCGAGGAGGCGGAGGCCGCGGAGGCGCGGAGGGGCGTCGTAGTGGGGGTGGACGGCTCCGCGGTGGGCCGGCTCGCCCTGGAGTTCGCAGCCCGCGAGGCCGAGGACCTGCGCCAGCCGCTGACGGTCGTGCACTGCTGGGTGGCGCCGCTGTCCGAGCAGCCGCTGGTCGTCCCCGACGACGAGTTCGTCACCTCGCAGGAGAGCGAACGGCAGGACCTGCTCGACGACCACGTGCGCACGGTGGGCGCTGTGCATCCGGGCCTCGTCGTGCACGGGGTCCTGCTCCGCCAGAACCCGATCTCCGGCCTCCGCGTCCAGTCCGAGCACGCGTCGATGCTCGTCGTCGGCAGCAGGCGGCTCACCGGTTGGAAGCGCACCTGGCTGGGCTCGGTCTCCCACGGACTCGTCCTCGACCTCGCCGCTCCCACCGTCGTGGTCGGTCAGGACACGCAGGTGTACGCGACGCCGCAGGAAGCTACACTCGGCGCGTGAGGGCATGCGCCGCTTCCGGACAGCGGCGCGCCGCCTGCTGCCGAGAGGAGGCGCGCCATCCCGAGCGACGAGCCGATCACCTTCCCCGACGCCCCCCGAGCCGAACTCGACCGCGCCCTCGGCGAGCTGGTCGAGCAGGCACGGAAGGTGCTGGACACCCAGGGCAGGCTGCGCGCGCTCGTCCGGGCGAACCGGGCGGTGGTGTCGCACCTGGAGCTGCCGGTGGTGCTGCGGACGATCATCGAGTCCGCCGTCGAGCTGGTCGGCGCGCGCTACGGCGCTCTCGGGGTGATCGCCGAGGGCGGAGGCCTGGAGCAGTTCATCCACGTCGGGATGTCGGACGACGTGGTCGCACGGATCGGACACCTGCCGGAGGGCCACGGGCTCCTCGGCGCCCTCATCGACGATCCGCGCCCGATCCGGCTCGACTCGATCGCCGACGACCCGCGGTCCTCCGGCTTCCCGGAGGGACACCCGCCGATGACGGCGTTCCTGGGCGTCCCGATCACGGTGCGGGACGCCGTGTATGGCAACCTCTACCTGACCGACCCCGTCGGGGGCGGGTTCACCGAGGACGACGAGCAGCTCGTCAAGGCGCTGGCCGCCAACGCGGGCTTCGCGATCGACAACGCGCGGCTGTACGCCGAGACTGTCGCCCGGCAGGCGTGGAGCGCGTCCGCCGCCGAGATGACAGCCAGCATCCTGGGGAGCGAAGCGGAGCAGTCGCACGAGGAGCTGGCGACCCGCGCGGCGACCCTTGTCGGGGCGCGCGCCGTACTCGTTCTCTGCCTCAACGTGCACGACGGAGAGTTCCGCCTGCTCGGAGCGAGCGAGAGCGCCGGCGATTTCGACCCGACGACGAACAGCAGGATCCGCAGCGCGATCGAAGGGGCGCAGCCCACGCGGCTCGACGAGCTGAGCGGCATCCGGCTCTCCGACGGCCGCAGCTCGGGGCCCGCCCTGGTCATCCCGTTCGACGGGAAGACGGGCGAACCCGAGGTGCTGATCGCCGTCCGCGCGGCGGGCGATCCCGCCTTCTCGGCGTTCGAACTGGAGCGGACGGTGACGTTCTCGCGCCAGGCCGCCCTGGCGATGGAGCTCGCGGAGGCGCGTACCGACCACGAGCGGGTGGTGCTCCTTGAGGACCGTGCCCGCATCGCCCGCGACCTCCACGACCACGTCATCCAGCAGCTGTTCGGCGCCGGGCTGGAACTGCAGAGCGTCCAGTCGGCGCTCGGCCCCGGGCTGCTGGCCGACCGGATCGACGGCACGGTGAAATCGCTGGACGACGCGATCGCGCAGATCCGCACGGCGATCTTCTCGCTGTCGCGCCAGCAGGGGCCGGCAGAGAGCCTCCGGCACCGGCTGCTCGACATCGTGCAGGAGGTCGGCGATGCCCTGCCGCGGCCGGCGACGGTCTCCTTCTCCGGCCCCGTCGACCTGGTGTCGGACGCCGCGCTCGCCGACGATGTCGCCGCGTTCGTCCGGGAGGGGTTGACCAACGTGGTCCGGCACGCGGGGGCCGGCACCGCCACGGTCGAGGTCGTCGCGTCCGCTGACGAGATCACGGTCGAGGTGGCGGACGACGGCACCGGGATCGGCGGGACGAGCCGGCGCAGCGGGCTCGCCAACCTGTCCGAGCGGGCGGAGCGCCGCGCCGGCGTGCTCGACGTCGAGTCGACCCCGCAGGGGACGCGGCTGCGGCTCCGGCTGCCCGTGTCGGTCGAGAGCGTGCGATGAGCCCGCCGCCGATCCGCGTCTTCCTCGCTGACGATCACGAGATCGTCCGTCGGGGTGTGGCCGCCCTGATCGACGGGCAGGACGATATGGAGGTCGTCGGCGAGGCGGCGACGGCCGCACAGGCGCGCGCCAGGATCCTCGCCGTGCGGCCCGACGTCGCCGTGCTCGACGTCCGCCTGCCCGACGGGAGCGGCATCGACGTCTGCCGGGCCGTCAAGCAGGCGGAGCCGGGCATCCGCTGCCTGATGCTCACCGCGTACGACGACGAGGACGCCCTGCGCAGCGCGATCATCGCCGGCGCGGACGGCTACGTGGTGAAGGACATCCGCGCGAGCACGCTGGTGGACGACGTCCGCGCGGCCCACCGCGGCAAGCGCCTCATCGACCCGCGCGTCGCCTCGCGCGTCTCGGCGACCCTCCGCGAGCCCGCCGACGACCCGCGCTTCGCCTCGCTCGGCCTCCGCGAGCGGCAGGTGCTCGCGCTCATCGCCGACGGGCGGACCAACCGCCAGATCGCCGAGCGGCTGGGGCTGGCCGAGAAGACGGTGAAGAACTACGTCAGCTCGCTGCTGGCGAAGCTGGGGCTGGAGCGGCGCACGCAGGCCGCGGTGCTCCATCTCGAGCATCGCGGGCACGGCTGACCGGTTCCCGACGGTCCGCAAACCTGCGGGACCTTCGACTCATCACGTGCGTCCCCGTCGCACGGATCCTGGGACCATGAGCATCAGCAGCGCACCCGAATCAGCCGCGCCGACCGGCACGGCGCGCACCTTCAGCGATCTGACTGTCCGCCGGGCCGTCGAGTCCGAACTCGCCTGGACACCGGACGTGACCGCACCCGCTATCGGCGTCTCCGTCGAGGGCGGTGTCGTCACGTTGACGGGCGAGGTCGGCACCCTCCACGAGCGCATCGCGGCGGTGGACGCCGTGCAACGCGTCGCCGGGGTCCGAACCGTCGCGGACGAGCTGCGCCTGCCCGAGCCGGGCGGCGATCCGCACGGGCGCACGCTCGCCGCTGCCGTCGACGGCATCCTCGCGTGGACTGCGGGAGTCCCGCGGACGGGCATCCACGCCGATGTCGAGGGCCATCGCGTGGTCCTGACCGGCGAGGTCGAGTGGGACTCCGAGCGGGTGGCCGCCAAGCGGGCGGTCGAGCGCCTGCACGGCGTCCACCAGGTCGAGAGCCGGATCGAGCTCACCAGACGGCCGCAGGCCGACGACGTCGCCGAGGAGATCCGGAACGCCCTGGTGCGCAACGCCATCCTGGACGCCGGCAGGATCACCGTCAGCGTCGACGGCGACAAGATCGCTCTGACCGGCTCCGTCGGGTCCTGGACCGAGCACCAGCAGGCGCTCCGCACTGCGTGGTCGTCTCCGCACGTGCGGCAGGTGCACGACCGGCTCCGCGTGGAGCCGCGGGAGATCTGACGCGCGCCGGAAAGGGGTCCGCATGCATCCCTCGAAGGGGGTTCTGCCGCCGATCGTGTGCGGCGTGGACGGGTCGGAGCAGTCCCGTCGAGCCTTCCATGAGGCCGTGCGGCTGGCGCGCGCGCTCGGCGCGCGCCTTCGCGTGGTGATGGCGTGGCAGCCCTCCACCTCGATGTACGACGCGTACTTCCCGGATCCGGAGCGGGCGCCCAAGGTGGTGGCGTTCGAGATCCTGGAGGACGTCGTCCGCGCCGAGTTCGGCGACTCACGGCCCGAGTGGGTGAGCGTGCACGCCGAGCCGGGTCACGCCGGCAAGGTCCTGGTGGACGCTTCGCGCACCGCGGAGCTTCTCGTCATCGGGAGCCGCGGGCTGAGCGAGCTTGCGTCGCCGTTCCTCGGCTCGGTGAGCCTGTACTGCGCCACGCAGGCGGAGTGCCCGGTGCTGGTCGTGCGCCCGGAGAGGACGTCGCCGAACGAGTCGAAGGAGAAGAGTTCATGACCGACAGGACGATCGTGGGATGGGACGGCTCGCCTGAAGCCGGCGTCGCACTCGACTGGGCCGTCGGGCGGGCCAAGGCCGAGCATGAATCGATCGTCCTGGTGGACATCGAGGATCTCGACGCGCTCGCTCCGGGGCAGGTGGTCACCGACGAGCTGGTGGCCCGTCGGCACCTCGCGGCCGACGCCGAGGCGCAGCGCGTGTCCGACGCGAACGGCGGGCTCCGGGTCAGCACCCATGTGATGGCCGGACTGCGGCTCGACGAACTGCAGCGCTTCTCGCGGACCGACAATCTGATCGTGGTCGGGACCGGACGCCGGCACTGGCCTCACGTCCGCTACGACTGGTCGCTGGGCGCGCGGCTCGCAGCGCATGCCCGTGGCGCGGTCGCGATCGTGCCCGAGCCTCCGGGAGCCGGACGCACGACGGTCGTCGTGGGTGTGGACGGGTCGGACGTGTCGCTGAAGGCGGCGAGATTCGCGGCGCGGGAGGCCAGGCGGCTCGGCGGCGAGCTGCTGCTGGTGCACGCCTGGCTCGATCCGCTCGTCGGCATCCCGGAGGTCCAGCAGCCGGACGGCCGCTTCGCGGTCGACCTCGAGAGCGCGCACGACGCGATCCTCCAGTCCGTCGTCCGTACGGTCCGTGCGGCGAACCCGGACCTGCGGGTGACCGCTTCCCTCGTCCGGGACGATCCGAGGCACGCCGTGCTGTCGCACCTCGACGACGCGGCCCTGCTGGTCGTCGGGACCGAGCAGGCCCGCGGGCTCGACCGGATGGTGCTCGGCTCGGTGAGCCACGCGCTCATCCTGGCCATCCGGGTGCCGACGATCGTCGTCGCCCCTGAATGCCTGATCTGAGGAGCTCCGACATGAACACTCGAACAACGCACTTCCTCCGGCTCGCCGGCGCGGCGGCCCTGGGCGGCGCGCTCATGCTGACGCTCGGCGCCTCGGCCGCTGCCACGCCGGCGCAGACCGACGGCTCCGGCGGACCGCACTTCTACAGCGGTGTCGCCGTCGACGTGTCCGGCCCGGTGAACGGAGACGTCTACGCCGCCGGGCAGAGCGTCACCGTCAGCGGCGACGTCACCGGCGACGTGATCGCGGCGGCGCAGACCATCACGATCAGCGGCCGCGTCGACGGCAGCATCCGCCTCGCCGGGCAGGATGTCACGATCACCGGCCAGGTCGCGCGCAGCGGCACGATCTTCGCCTCCGATCTCCTGGTCGCCACCGGCGGTTCTGTGCAGAACGACATCGTCGCGACCGCCGCCTCGATCCGCGTGGCGGGCGACGTCGGGAGAGACCTGCTGGTCAGCGTCACCGACCTCCGGATCGACGGGACCGTCGGCGGCGACGTGACCTACGCCAGCGCCAGGACGGCGCACATCGCGGACGGCGCGGTCACCGGCACGGTGAAGCACGTCCAGACCCAGCAGGCCTCTGCACCCCAGGTGTCGCCGTGGGCGGCGGCGCTGGGCTGGTTCCTGGGGCTGATCTACGCCCTGGTGGCGCTCAGCCTCCTCACCGTCGCCGCCGGACTGCTGGTCCCACGCACGCTGGCGCGCGTGACCGACCGGCTCCTGCCGACGCCGTGGCGCGCGCTGCTGGTGGGCTTCGTCGCCGCCGTCGTGGTGCCCATCGGGGTGCTGCTCCTGCTCGTCACGATCGTGGGCGCGCCGCTCGCGCTCGCCGCGCTGCTGGTCTGGATCGTGCTGACGCTCGCCACGTTCCTGGTCGCCGCGCATTACCTCGGGCGCGTCGTGCTCCGCCGCTCCCCGCACCCGGTCCTGCAATCGTTCGTGGGCGGCCTGATCCTGATCGTGGGGCTGCAGATCCCGGTGCTCAACATCCTGGTGTGGCTGGCGATGGTGTTCTTCGGGCTCGGCGCCGAACTGCTCGAGCTGTACCGGCAGCGGCCCTGGAAGGTCGACGCCCTGACTCCTGCGGCGCCGTCCGTGCCGGCAGCCCCGCAGGACACGGAGCCGGTCCCGGCGAGCGAGCCGCCGCGGCAGTAGCTCAGGCCGCCCTCACCACGCATCCCGGTCGTCCGGCCCGCTCGGCACGACGAAGGAGTACTCCTTCGGCGTGACGAGCACCGGGCACGGGAGGTTCTGCAGCACGTCGTGGCTGACCGAGCCGAGCAGCGAGGACACGAAGCGTCCGCGGCCGCGCGTCCCGACGACGATGGCGACGGCGCCCGCCCCGCGCTCGATCAGCGCCTCCGCGGGATTCCTGCGGAGCACGATGTCGGTGATCGGCGCCGCCCGCGCGATCGGGACGTCGGCGACCGCCTCCGGGATCACGGCCCGCTCGCGCTCCAGGAACGCGGGATCGGCGTGCTCGCCGGAGTCGAGGGCGGCGTGCAGAGCCTCCGGCACGTCCCACGCGTGGACCGCCTCGACCTCCGCACCCGACCAGCTCGCCTCCGTCACGGCGAGAGCCAGCGCGGAGCGTGCGAAGGCGGAGCGGTCGACGCCGACCACCACGACGTTCCGCTCGGGTCGCGGCGATGCCGGGATCACGGCGACGACGCAGTCGGCCTTCGCTGCGAGTGTCAGCGGGAGGGTGCCGATACGCGCACCGCTGTTCAGCGGCCCTTTGTCGGTGCCCACCACCAGGAGAGCGGCGCCTGCAGCCTCCGCGAGGAGCGCGCCCGCCGGCGGCCCCTCCACCCAGCGGACCTCCACGGCGATGCGAGGGGCGAGCGCGCGGACGTGGCTGCGCGCCTGCGCGAGCCCGGTCTCGACGGTGGTCTCCAGGTCGAACCGCGGACCGAAGACCGCGCCGCCGAGGCGCGTGTCGATGGCGTGCACCACCTCCAGCGCGCCCCCGCGCTCGGCGACGCGGTGGGTCGCCCAGTCGAGCGCCCGCCACGCCGACGGCGAGCCGTCGAACCCCACCACCGTGCGCCCGTCGATCGCCATCGTCACCACTCCCCCTCCATTCGGCCGGTCAGCGTGTGCAGGTTCACCCGGAAGACCACAGCGGCGGCGGAAGGCTGCCCGATCTGCTCCCGCGCCTCCGCCAGCCGCGGAATGTCGAGTGTCCGCATCATCCCGAGCTCCGCCCCCTGGTGGCCTTCCGCGGTCGCCGGCACCAGGGGCCGGAAGCGATCGACCAGGAGCCCCATCGCCTCCCTGGCATCCCCGCCGAGGAGCTGCTCGAAGCGGCCCCACGCGATCACGCTGCGCCATCTGTCGATGTGGTCGAGCTCGTCGACCTCGAAGCAGACCTCCGGCTGGGTCCGCAGCGCCTGCACCTTCCTGCCCTGTGCGCTGTGGCAGTAGACGGCGCCGTCACGGTAGGCGAAGGAGATCGGGACGACGTACGGCTGGCCGTCGGCGATCATCCCGAGCCTGCCGATCAGGGCGGTCTTCAGGAGCTCATCGATCTCGTCGCGGGTCATCGAGGTGGGCATGGGGACTCCTCACATGGTCGGCTTCGCCCTCGAGCCTGCCCCGCCCGCGCGCCGCGGACCAGGACCTTCGACCCTTGCCGTGCCGCGGGCGCGCGCGGTCTGATGGCCGCATGAGAAACCACTACGAAGCGCCCCGCATGGGGATGCACGACGTGCCGCCCGCGGGCCGCGTCCTCGTCGTCGCGGTCGTCGCCTGGAGCCTCGCCTGGAAGGGCGCGTCGCTCTGGCGCGCCGCCAGGAACGGCAGCAAGCCGTGGTTCGTCACGTTGCTGCTCACCAACACGCTCGGCGTCCTCGACGCCGTCTACCTGTTCGGGGTGGACCGCCGCCACGGCAGGGAGGAGCTGGAGGAGGTCGCGATCCTGGAGGTCACCGGCGAGCCGGAGCAGGAGGGGCACACGCAGGAGACCTGAGCCGCCGCGGGACCTTCGGCCCGCCCGCCGCCCCCGGCGAGGATCACGCTGGCCACGACCGAAGGAGGCACCGTGGACATCGTCGCAAGCGCGCCGGGCATCTACCTCGGCTGGGGCGCGTTCACCATCCAGCTCGGCAATCTCATCGTCATCGTGGTCATGCTCGTGCTGTTCGCGCTGGCGCTGCTGCTGCCGTTCCCGAAAGCGAGGCGCCGGCGATGAGCGGGCCGCTCGCGCCGGACGGCCAGGACGAGGAGGTCTACACCTGGACCGGACGCGTCCGCCGCTGGCTCCTGAGGCGCCTCCCGCCGCAGAAGCTGCTGCCGCAGGACCAGCCGAGCTACGTCTCCTCCTGGATCTACGCGTTCGGGATGGCGTCGCTCGCCGCGTTCGCCGTCGTGATCCTGTCCGGCCTGGTGCTCAGCCTCAACGGGCCCGCCTGGTACCACGTCTCCAGCCTCGGGCACTTCACGAACAGCGTGCACCTGTGGAGCGTCGAGCTGTTCTTCCTGCTGATGGTCGTGCACCTGTGGGGCAAGTACTGGATGGCCGCCTGGCGCGGCGGACGGGTGCTCACCTGGATCACGGGCGTGATCGCCTTCGCCGTGTCGATCGCGGCCGCGTTCACCGGCTACCTGCTGCAGACGAACTTCGACTCGCAGTGGATCGCCTTCGAGGGCAAGGACGCCCTCAACGCGGTCGGGATCGGCGCCTGGTTCAACGTGGCCGACCTCGGTCAGATGTTCACGTGGCACATCGTGCTGCTGCCCATCGGCGTCGGCGCGATCGTCGTGCTGCACGTCCTCCTCGTGCGCGTGCACGGCGTCGTGCCGCCGATCGACGCGACCGAGGAGGACGACCAGGTCGTCCACGCCTACAACGAATCGGAGGGGCCGCGATGAAGCGCACACCGAGCATGACCTGGCGGCGCCACGACGACATCGCCGGTCGGCCGTGGCACGGACGCGTCCGCGACTACGACCTCTTCAAGGAGGTCACGATCGGCTTCGTCGTCGTCGGCGCCGTGACGCTCGGACTCGCCGCGGTGTTCGGGTCGCCGGACGAACCGGGCGTCACCTTCGCCTCCTGGTCGGCAGCGGACCCCGTCGACTTCGCGTCGACCGCGACAGCCGAGCTCGGCGGGACGAGCGACACCGCCCAGTACGGGCCGCCGTACAACGACACCCAGGGCGCGACGCAGACCCTCGGGCCGCTCGACCTGCAGAGTCTGTCGGGCGTGCGCCTCCCGGTCGACACCGCGACGGCCTACGTGATCGGCCCGTTGAAGACGCTTCCGGCCGTCCCGTCCGCGGTGGCTCGCTGGACGAGCGCGTCGCCCGCGCAGCAGGCGAAGTGGACGGACGCGTACGCGAAGGCTCTGGCCGCCGACAAGGGGAGCGCCCTGCCGAAGGCCTCCCGCGCAGAGGGACCCGTCCCCGCGCTCATCACGGCGCTCACCGGGATGGCGCGCAGCGGCGCCCTCGACGGCGCGCTCGCGAGCCAGGGCGGCTTCTACCCGCTGAACCACACCCCGGCGATCCTGTTCCTCGGCGACGGCCAGTACTTCCAGAACCTCGCGGCGGCCCAGCACCTCACCGGGGACCAGTGGGGGATGATGAACGAGACGGGTGACACCCCGGGCCAGGCGTGGCTGTGGCTGTTCTCGCTCTTCTACCAGGTGCAGCCGTTCGCGTCGCTCGCCTACGCGGACCTCGTCATCGTGCTGATCATGGGCGCGCTGACGCTGCTGCTGGCACTCCTGCCGTTCATCCCCGGCCTGCGCACGTTCCCGCGCTGGATCCCCCTGCACCGGGTCATCTGGCGGGACTACTACCGGGCGACCCGCGTGAGCGCGAGCACCGGGCAGAGTGCAACGGCGTCGTCCGCCGCGTCGAGCTCGTCGGCGCGCAGCGGCACGTCCGAGCGCGAGCCCTCCGCGCCGCGCAGTGAGACCGGGTAACCCCAGTCGTCCCGGGCGATGGCCCGGTCCAGGATCTCGGCGCAGAGTCCCCGGCCGTCGCACTTCGTCCAGTCGATGTGGAGGACGTGCGCGGTCATCGTGCGCTCCGGACGCAGCGGCCGTGGGCGTGCGAGCGCACGTCGCGGTCGAAGACCGTGAGCGCGCTCCGCACCAGCCGGGCGGTCCCGTCCGGGTGGTGGCAGGAGCCGCGGCCGACGACGAGGCCGGCGAGCCGGGTGAGGTCGGCGGCGTTCTCGGAGACCGCCTGCCCGGAGGCGACGGCCGCGAACCGGTCGGCCATCGTCGGCAGGCCGAACATGCACGGACCGCACTGGCCGGCCGACTCCCCGGCGAGGTATTTCACGATCCCGGCGGTCAGGTCGAGCGGGCAACGGTGGTCGCCCAGCACGTGGATGATCCCGGCGCCCGGCGACGCGTCGAACGGGGCGAGGTCGAGGGCGGTCAGCGGAAGGTCGAAGGCCTGCGCCGGCACCCACGCTCCGTGGTAACCGCCGATCAGGGCGGCGGAGACCGTCCCGAAGTCGAGCCCCAGAGCGGCCAGGGTCTCGCGCACCGTGGCGTCGGTGCGGATCTCGTAGACGCCCTGCGTCGGCACGTCGCCGGTGACCGTCACCAGCCGCGTCCCCGGGTCGACCGGATCGCCCACCGACCGGAACCAGCGGGCGCCGTGGCGGGCGATCAGCGCGAGGTGTGCCAGCGTCTCCACGTTCTGCACGACGGTCGGCCGGCCGCGGAGGCCCGCGGTCGTCAGGCGCTTCGTGCGGTCGACCGGCCGCGCGTCGTCGTTCTCGATCAGGTTGACCAGGGCGCCGGCCTCGCCGGAGACGAAGCCTCCCGCGCCCTCCACGACCTCGATCCCGCGTGCGTCCCGGCGCTCGCCGATCGCGCGCTCGACCGCCCGGAGTGCGTCTCCCTCGGCCACGATGAGCACGTTGCGTGCGCCGATCGTGCGCCCGGCGGCGAGCATCCCGTCGATCACGAGGTGGGGCGCGTTGCGCAGCAGGACGGCGTCCTTGGAGCTGAGCGGCTCGCCTTCCGTGCCGTTGGCGATGAGGATCGGCGCCCGGCCGCGGCGGCGTCCGCCCGCGTCGAGGGCGGCGGACAGTTTGCGCCAGACCGGGAAGGCCGCGCCCCCGCGCCCGGTGAGCCCCGCGGCCTGGAGCTCGGCGAGCATCGCGTCGGGGTTCCGCTGCGGCAGCTCGCCGTAGGCGCGCAGGTGCGCGTCGAGCGTCGCCCGGTGCCCGGCGGAGAAGAGCCGGCCGGCGTCGACAGCGCGCGACGACGCTCCGGAGGTCGTGGGGTCCATCGTCATCGTCATGCGTCGTCCTTCCCTCGGAAGGGGGCGAGTCCCGCGGCCAGGCGCCGCGTGTGCGAGTGCTCCACGAACCGGGCCGACAGCCGCCAGACCACAGCCGCGGCGACCAGGAGGGTGCACCCGGCGGTCACGAGCAGGAACCAGCCGCTGGTGCCGTTCGTCCCGTTGCCGATGCCGTGCAGGACGGCGATCGGCCACATCGCGTAGGTGAACCAGTGCACGAAGCGGAAAGCGCGCTGGCCGATGCGCCGGCGGAGCAGGCCGGTGATCGTGATCGCGACGACGAGGTCGAACGCGACCGTCCCGAGGCCCTGCCAGAACGGCTTGAACGACCCGGCGAACGGCACCACGATGTCGAGCACCGAGAGCTTGGCGTACGAGTCGAACAGCAGAGTCCCGACGTGGAGCACGAGGAAGACGCACGCGAGCAGCGACACGTTGCGGTGGATCAGCGACACCGAGAACCGCGGCATCCCCGGCAGCGGGCGCCCGGAGCGCGTGACGATGCCAAGCACCAGCGTCAGCGTGAACAGCAGCAGCGCGATGAGACCGGACGCCCGGCCGAAGGCCCACAGCAGCTCAGTCATCGTCGCTCCCCTCCGTCGGCCTTCGCATCAGGAGCCTGACGAGGTGCCGCTGGAGGTGCCGCCCTGGCTCGGCTGAACCGGGGCCGGGGCCGGGGCCGGGGCGGCGGGCGCGGGGGCGGGGGCGGGCGGAGCCGGAGCGGGGGCCGCGGTCGGAGCCGGTGCGGCCGGAGCCGCGGTCGGGGTGGGCGTCGCCGTCGGCGTGGCCGCCGGAGTGCGCGCCGGCTGGGCTGCCGCCGCCGTGTGCTTGGTCGGCGTGCTGTCGAACAGCACGGTGCCGACGGCTGCGGCCGCGCCCACGCTCGTCACGCCGATCAAGCCGGTCAGCACACCGACGATCCGCTTGCCTCGTGTCCAGGTCGCCATCCGTCCCTCCTTCGTCCGGGTCGTTACCTCCACCATCCCGGCGAATTCTTGACGGATTCTTACGTCACATGGGCAGAACCTGACGATCGGCTATCCGTTGACCTAGGCCGCCTGCTAGTGTCAAATATCAAGTAGATATTTTACGATGAGTAAGGGGCTCGGCTACGAGCTGTACGGAAAGTACCCGACCGGTCTCACCGAGGACCAGTACTACGAGGAGATCGCGAATGCGAAGCTTTTCAAGTAGGGCGGGAACGCTCCTGACCGCGGCAGTCGTGTGTTTGTCGCTCGCGGGATGCGCCTCGAGCATGTTCGGAGACACAGTCGAGTGGGAGGGTGGGACCCTCTACAACGACAAACTTCTCAAGAAGGAGAAGCCCGAATATCCGATGTCCTTGAGGCTGAAGGCCGATGGCACCGGCATCGGCCGCAGTATTCCGACGGGGGTTCCGCCGATGGATGACAATGTGTGCATCGCAGCGACGGATGACCGCTATACCGGCGTGGTGAAGTGGCGGCGACACTCTGACTCCAGTTTCGAGATCGAGTTTGCTGACTCCAAATATCTCGTGGTGAGCGGCAAGCGAAAATTCGCCCCCGATTGGACAGAGGCGCGCATATACACCTGCACCTGGGGGCTCGAGTATTGGCGCATGCCGCTTCGTTGTGCGAATCCAGGCGTGGTCAAAATGGAGAAGCCAACGTGCGGGATAGCCTTCGAAGACCCCGGTGATCGAGGCCGTCGAAGCCGGTTGTAAGCCTTAGGCGGCCACAGCCTCCCGCTCGCGAACCGCCGCCCCCGCGACCCACGTCCGGTATCCCCCGTCGAGGTTCACGACGCCGTACCCGTGCTGGCCGAGGATGCGCGCCGCGGTGTGCCCGCGCTGCCCCACCTGGCAGTGCACGACGATGGGTCCGGCCGGCAGCTCGGCGAGCCGGTCGCGGAGCTCGTCGACGGGGATGTTGAGCGCGCCGGGGATCGCGCCCGCCGCGTGCTCGCCCGCGCTGCGGACGTCCACCAGCGTGGCACCCGCCGTCAGCGCCGCGTCGAGCTCGTGCCACTGAGCGCGGGTCGTGCCGGTGCGGAGGTTGTCGGCCACGTAGCCGAGCTGGTTCACCGGGTCCTTCGCCGAGCCGAACTGCGGCGCGTACGCGAGCTCCAGGCGGGCGAGCCCGGACGCGGTGATGCCGCCCGCCATCGCCACCGCGATGACGTCGATCCGCTTGTCCACGCCCTCCCCGCCGACGATCTGCGCGCCGAGGATCGCGTCGCTCGCCGGGTCGACCAGCAGCTTCATCGACATCGACTGCGCGCCCGGGTAGTAGGTCGCGTGCGACGCCGGGTGGGTGTGGATGACGCGGTGCTCGCGGCCGGCCGACACCAGCTGGCGCTCGCTCCAGCCGACCTTCGCGGCGACCGAGTCGAACACCTTCACGATGGCGGTGCCGAGCGCGGGCGTGTTGCGCTCGTCGTGGCCGGCGATCACGTCGGCGACCGAGCGGCCGTGCCGGTTGGCCAGGCCGGCCATCGTGACCAGCGCCCCCTCGCCGGACAGCGCATCGGTCTTCTCGACCCCGTCGCCGACGGCGTAGATGTGCGGGTCGCTGGTGCGGTTGCGCGCGTCGACCGCGATGCCGCCGGTCGGGCCGAGCGCCACACCGGCTGTCTGCGCGAGGTCCACGCTCGGCACCACGCCGGACGCGTCGACGAGGAAGTCCGGGCGCAGCGCGCTGCCGTCGTCGAGGAGGACGACCCCGTCCTCGACCGTGTCGATCGTGACGCCGGTGCGCACGTCGACGCCGTGGCTGCGGAGCTGCGCCTCCAGCGGCGCCACCATCTCCGGGTCGAGCGGGCTCAGGAGGTGCGGCCCGCGCTGGACGAGGGTGACGTGGAGGCCGCGCCGCACCAGGTTCTCCACCGCCTCCATCCCGATGAACCCGCCGCCGACGACCAGCGCCGACGTGTTGTCGGCCGCGGTGTCCACCAGCCGGCCGATCGCGTCCACGTCGTCCACCGTGCGCAGCGTGTGCGTCGGGATGCCGGACTGTCCTGCCGCTTCCCGGGCCGAAGCGCCGACCGCGAGGATCAGCTCGTCGTAGCGCTCGGTGGACGTCTCGCCGCTCGCGAGGTCGAGCACCGTGACCGTGCGCCGCGCGGCGTCGACGTCGAGCACCTCGTGACCGGTGCGGACGTCCAGCCGGAACCGGGAGGCCAGCGACTGCGGCGTCTGCAGCAGCAGCGACGACCGGTCGCGGATCACCCCGCCGACGTAGTACGGGAGGCCGCAGTTCGCGTAGGAGACGTACGGGCCCCGCTCGAAGACGACGATGTCGCGCGCCTCGTCCAGCCGGCGCAGCCGGGTCGCGGCCGACATGCCTCCGGCGACGCCGCCGACGATGATCGTTCTCACTGGGATGGTCCTTCTTCCGTACGGGTGTCAGGGGCCGGATTGTGTATACCCCCGCCGGTATCGTACTATACCTCCGGGGGTATCCCGAACCCCCGAGAGAGGACCTCCCCATGTGTTATCCCGTCACCTGCTCCACCTGCGGTAAGACGACCTGGAACGGCTGCGGACAGCACGTCGCCGACGTGCGCAAGAACGTCCCGGCGGCGCAGTGGTGCGACGGCCACGCCGAGCAGGCCACGACCGCGACCGGCGCCGGCTTCCTCGGCCGCCTGTTCGGACGGAGCTGACCGTGGACCGCACGCCCGCCGACGTCAAGCCTGTGCTGAACCGCCTGCGCCGCGCGCAAGGTCAGCTGAACGCCGTGATCGCCGCCGTCGAGAGCGGCGGGAAGTGCCGCGACGTCGTGATCCAGCTCGCCGCGGTCTCCAGCGCGCTCGACAAGGCCGGCTTCCAGATCATCGCCACCGCGATGGAGAAGTGCCTGAACGACCCGGACGACACCACCGACCCGATGACCGTCGAAGAGCTGGAGAAGCTCTTCATGACGCTGGCGTAGCCGGGACGGCACCGCCCGACCGCCGCGCCACGGCCGCCACCGAGAAGGCCGACGTCGCCAGGCTGATCAGGGCGCCGAGCAGGATCGCCCCGCCCTCCCCCGGCGCCAGCGTGTGCGTCTGGAGGCCGAGCGTCACCGCGGCGACGGGCACGCCGAGCTGACCGGCCGAGGCGACGGCCTGCGCCCACGGGAGCCCTGCGAGCCGCGAGGCCAGGTGCGCCAGCACCGCGCCGACGCCGAGCGCGACGCCGAGCAGGATCATCGCCGGGTGCGCGACGAGCTCCCGCAGATCGAGCGAGGCGCCGAGCCAGACGAAGAAGAGCGGCCCGAAGAAGCCCTCCGTCATCCCGAAGAGCTGCCGCGCCAGCCGGTGCGGCTCGCCCACCGCCGACAGCACCAGCCCGAGCGCGAAGCCGGCGATCAGGATCGAGAGCTGCGCGAACTGGGCGATGGCCGCGAAGGCGAACAGCACCAGCAGGCTGAGCCGCAGCTCCAGCGCGAACCGGCGACGCTCCGAGTAGGCGTGCAGCACGCGGCGCCGGCCGGAGCGGATCAAGCGGGTCAGCGCCACCCACAGCCCGACGGAGAGCGCAGCGATGACCAGCACCCCGATCCCGGCGGTCAGCGCCCGCCCCGGCACGACGACCAGCGGCAGGAGGACAACGCACACGACGTCCGCGACGGCGATCTGCGCGACGAGCTGGGCGGCCGAGCGCTTGTCCACGTTCACGGACTGCAGCATCGGCAGCACGAGCGCCGCCGACGACGAGGCCAGCAGCACCCCGTAGAGGAGGCCGTTGCCGGAGTGTGCCACGGCCGCGAGCACCGCGGCCAGCACCGCGGAGGCCGCACCGACCAGGCCCGCGCCGAGCGCGCCGCGGGCGAGCACGGCGCGAACCTCCGGGTCGCGCACCGGCACGTGCGAGCCGACCACGACCATCGTCAGCCCGAACCCGATGGAGGCCAGCAGCGTGAAGTCGTCGTTCGCCGGGTCGACCAGCCGGAATCCGGAGACGCCGATCAGGAGGCCGCCGAGCAGTTCCCCCGCCACGACGGGCACGCGCCAGATCGAGCGCGCGGCCGCCAGCGGGCCGAGCAGTCCGACGGCCACCACCAGCGCCAGGAGGGCGAAGCTCATGCGGAAACCGTAGCCGCACCCGACCGCCGAGCGGCGTCGGCATCGCCGTCACGGCGCGCCCCACTCCATAGCCGATCCTTAGGCCGTTCTCAGCCGACGTAAGAATCCACAAAGATTCGACCAGCATCGTTGGAGGCATGACAGAGTCCTGGGCCGCGACGACGGCACCCGCGCGGCGGCCCCGTGCCCGCCGCGGCGCCGCGACCCGGCACCGGCGCGGCGCGCTCACCGTGCGCGTCCTGCTCGGCGCCAGCATCATCGCCGTGCTCGGGATGTGGTGGTTCAGCGTCCCCGCGAACTTCGCCTCCACGCCCGCCAACGCGATCACCTCGCTCGGCGAGCTGAGCGGCCTGGTCGGCGCGCTGCTGGTCTGCTACCAGGTGCTGCTGATCGCACGGGTGCCGTGGTTCGAGAACGCGGTCGGGCTGGACAAGCTGGTCTCCTGGCACCGCTCGCTCGGCGCCTCGGTCATCTTCCTCATCGTCGCGCACGTCGTCTTCATCGTGCTGGGCAGCGAGGTCATCGACAAGAGCACGCCCTGGGACGAGTTCTGGACCGTCTACTACTCGTATCCCGACATGCTCCCCGCTCTCGTCGGGACCATCGCGTTCCTGGCGGTCGGGCTCTCCAGCGCGCGCCTGATCCGGACGAAGCTGTCGTACGAGGTCTGGTACTGGCTGCACCTCACGACCTACGTCGCGATCTTCCTCACCTTCCTCCACCAGCTCAGCGCCGGTGTGCACTTCGTCGGCAACCCGGTCAACCGCGTCCTCTGGATCGGCCTCTATCTCGCCACCGCCTCTGCCGTGCTGACCTGGCGCTTCATCCTGCCGACGATGGACGCCTGGAAGGGCCGGATGCGCGTCGTCGCGGTCGTCCCGGAGGGCCACGGCCTCAACAGCGTCTGGCTGGAGGGGCCGCACGTCGACCGGCTCGGCGTCCGCGCGGGCAACTTCCTGCTGTTCCGTTTCTTCGCCTGGGGCCACCTCGGCACGGCGCACCCGTACTCGGTGTCGGCGGTGCCGGCGAACGGGCGGCTGCGCATCACCGTCGGCACCCTCGGCGACCACTCCAGCCGCCTGACGGCGCTGAAGCCGGGGACGCTCGTCTTCGCCGAAGGACCCTTCGGGCACTTCACCGCCGACCGCGCCAGCCGCGGCAAGCTGCTCCTGATCGCCGGCGGCGCGGGCATCGGCCCGATCCGGGCGCTCGCGGAGGAACTGGTCTACCGCGGCGGCCGACCGGTCGTCCTGTACCGGGTCAGCGCGCCGGAGCAGCTCGCGCTCCTCGGCGAGCTGCAGGCGATGGAGGGCGTCACCGTGATCCCGCTCGTCGGCCGCCGCGCCCAGCTCGGGTACGACCCGCTCGGCCCGGGCAACCTGGCCAGGATCATCCCCGACCTCCACAATTGGGAGGCGTTCATCTGCGGGCCGGAGGGCATGGCCGAGCAGGTGGAGTCCTCCCTGCGCGAGCTGCGGATGCCCAAGCGTTTCATCCACCGAGAAGAACTGAGCATGTCATGAACAACAAGTCGTGGCGCGGGACCGTGCTGTTCACCATCATCCTGGTGGTGATGGGCGCGACCGTCGGCCTCAAGCTGTACGGGGTCGGCGAACAGAGCACCGCCCTGTCGTCGGCGCACGCGACCACGACCACGCCGTCAGCCACGCCCACCCCGTCCGCGAGCAGCACGCCGGCCACGACCCCCACCTCGTCCGCCGCCGCTCCCGCCCCCGCCGCCACCACGAAGACCGTGACGGGCACCGCCGTGGACACCCGCTACGGCCCTGTGCAGGTGAAGGTCACCTTCGAGGGCACGAAGATCACCGCGATCGACGCCATCCAGTACCCGACCGAGAGCGGCCGCGACCAGGAGATCAACTCGCAGGCCATCCCGATGCTGCAACAGGAGGCGATGTCCTCCCAGTCGGCGAAGATCGACACCATCTCGGGCGCCACCTACACCTCGGAGGGCTACATCCAGTCGCTGCAGTCGGCCATCGACCAGCGATGAGGTTCCTGGAGACGGTCATGGGCATCCCGATGTCGATCGACATCCGGGAGGCCGAGGAGAACGTCGCGGCGGCGGCCGCCGAGCGCGCGTTCCAGGTGCTGCGGGACGCCGACGCGCGCTTCTCGTCGTACCGTCCCGACAGCGAGCTCAGCCGGGTGAACGCCCGCGGCGGCGACGCGTCGGGGGTGAGCGACGACTTCGCGGAGGTCGTCGGGCTCGGCTCGACAATGGCGGAGGCCTCGGGGGGCGCGTTCCGCATCCGGCGGCCGGACGGCACCTGGGACCTCGACGGCGTCGTGAAGGGCTGGGCGGCCGACCGTGCGGCGCGCTCGCTCTCGCGGGGCGGCCTGCGGGACTACTGCCTCAACGCGGGCGGCGACGTCGCGGTGTCCGGCAGCCCGGGCGAGGGCCGGCCGTGGAACGTGGGCGTGCGCTCGCCCGATAGCGCCACGGAGGTGCTGGCCGTGCTGGAGGTCAGGGACGTCGGCGTGGCGACCTCCGGCGCCTACGAGCGCGGCGCGCACATCGTGGACGGCCGCTCGGGAGGCGCGGCGACCGGGCTGCGCAGTGCGACCGTCGTGGCCGCCGACCTCACGACGGCCGACCTCCTGGCGACGGCCGTGTTCGCGCTGGGCGAGGACGGCATCCGCTGGGCCATGGGCAACGGCGCGCGCGGCGTGCTCGCCGTCGACGCGGCCGGCCGGCTGCTCGGGCTCGGCGAGCTGGCCTTCGCCGGAGGAGGGCGGCCGCGGTGAGCGGCGACGGGCTCGCGGGCGACCCCTCCTATACTGCGGGCATGAGTGAGCGCCGCCGGGTCCTGGTTGCCGAGGACGACAGCCGTCTCGCCGGGATGCTGGAGACGCTGCTGGTCTCCGACGGCTACGACGTGGTGCTCGCCCGTGACGGGCAGCGCGCCCTCCACCTCGGCCTCACCGAGAGCTTCGACGCCGTCGTGCTCGACCGTGGCCTCCCCGCGGTCGACGGGCTCGGCGTGCTGCGCGGCCTCCGCAGCAACGGTGTCACGACGCCCATCCTCATCCTCTCGGCGCTCGGCACCGCCCCCGACCGGGTGGACGGCCTGAACGCGGGCGCGGAGGACTATCTGGCCAAGCCGTTCGACATCGACGAGCTGCTCGCCCGGGTGCGCGCGCTCATCCGCCGGGCGTCGTCGGAGGTCCCGACCGTGCGCTTCCCCGGAGGGCAGCTGGACGTCGGCAGCCGCACGGTCACGCTCGGCACCGGCGAGCGGTTGGTGCTCTCCGACCGGGAGGCGAGCCTCCTCGAACTGCTGGCCCGCCGTCCCGAGCAGGTCTTCTCGCGGGCCGTGCTGCTGGACGAGGTCTTCGCCGACGCGGACGACCCCGGCGTGGTCGACACCTACGTGCACCACCTCCGCAAGAAGTTCGGCCGGAGCCTCATCGAGACCGTGCGCGGCGTCGGCTACCGGCTGGGCGGGGTCGGATGAAGGCCGACCTCCGCGAGCTGCGCACGGCGTCGGCGCGGCTGGCCCTGCAGTTCGCCGGCATCATCCTGGCGCTGTTCGTCGTGCTCGGCGGCGTCGTCTACATCGTGGTGTCCACCGGCCAGACGGAGGCGGCGAAGCGGGCGCTGGCGGACGCGTCGCAGGTGGACTCGGTGCACGACGCGCCACACGACCTCCTGGTCACCGTCCTCCTGCCGCAGGGACGAGACATCTCTCCGAACATGCCGGACGGGCTCCCCGACGAGCGCGCGCTGCAGGAGGTCGCGCAGGACGGCGGCACGATCACCGAGACCGTCGTGGCGGACGGCAGGGCCTACCTGACCCAGACGGACGTGCGGCGCGGCAAGGTGGTGCAGATCTCCTACGGCCTGGCCGAGCAGCAGGAGGAGATGGGCCGCCTGCTGACTGCGCTCATCATCTCCGGCGTGATCGCGACGGTCGCCGCCGCCCTGGTCGGCCTCCTGCTCGCCCGCCGGTCGATGCGCCCCATGTCGGAGGCCCTCGCGCTGCAGCGGCGGTTCGTCGCGGACGCGGGCCACGAGCTCCGCACACCGCTGACGCTGCTGAGCACCCGGGCCCAGCTCCTGCGGCGACGGCTCTCCCGCGGCGGCGGCGAGGCGTCCGCTGACGACGACGTGCGTTCGGGGCTGGACGAGATCGTGGACGACAGCCGGGCGCTGACCGAGATCGTGGAGGACCTCCTCACCGCGGCGGACCCCCGCCAGAACGCGGACCCGGAGCGGGTCGACATCGGCGAGCTCGCGGCCGTGGTCGCCCGCTCGGCCGAAGGGCGCGCGCACGAGCGCGACATCGAGCTGACCACGCAGGCCGCGCCGGGCGCGATCGTCACCGGCGCGCCCGTGTCGCTGCGCCGGATGATCGTCGCGCTGGTCGACAACGCCCTCGACCACGCCGCGTCACGGGTGACGATCGACGTCTCGACCGACCGCGACGAGGTCGTGCTCGCGGTCTCCGACGACGGCCCCGGCTTCGGCCTCCAGGACCGCGCCTTCGACCGCTTCGCCACGGCGCGCGCGGAGGGCGCCACGACGGGACACGAGCGGCACTACGGTCTCGGGCTCGCGCTGGTCGCGGAGGTCGTGGACCGGCACGGCGGGCGCGTCACCGCCGCCGACCGGCCGACCGGCGGCGCCGAGGTCACCGTCCGCCTCCCCCACTTTCCGCCGAAGGGCACGTAAACGCCCCTAAAACGCGGGCGGATTCAGTCGGTCATTGCAACAGGACGTTTTCGATTATCTCACTGGGTTTGGCGTAGTCGAGTCGTTTGCGGGGGCGGTCGTTCATTTCCCACTCGACGTAGGCGAGGTCTTCTGGGCTGAAGACGGTTAGGTCGGTGCCTTTGGGGAAGTATTGGCGCAGGAGCCCGTTGGTGTTCTCGTTCGTGGGTCGTTGCCAGGGTGCGTGCGGGTCGCAGAAGTAGATATCGATGTCGGCGTCGATCGCGATCTGTTTGTGCTTGGTCAGTTCTTTGCCTTGGTCCCAGGTGAGGGTGCGGCGCAGCAGGTCGGGCAGGTCGGCCAGTCGGGCGGTGAGGGCGTCGGTGACGGCCTCGACACGGTTTTTCCCGGTGGGCAGGTGTAGCAGTAGCAGGTAGCCGGAGTGGCGTTCCACGACGGTGCCGATGGCGGAGGCGCCGTCTTTGCCGATGATCAGGTCGCCTTCCCAATGGCCGGGGATGGCCCGGTCGGCGGCTTCGGCCGGCCGGTCGGCGATCAACACCATGTCCTTGATCCGGCCGCGCCGCTGCCCGGCCTGCCGGGCGGGTTTGCGCAGGCTCCGGCCGGTGCGCAGCACCGTCTCCAGTTCCCGTTTCAACCCGCCGCGGGCCAGCAGATAGACCGCCTGATAGATCGTCTCGTGCGACACCTGCATCTCCGGATCGTTGGGGAACTCCCGCCGCAACCGGCCCGCGATCTGCTCCGGTGACCGCTTCAACGCCAGCTGGGCCTGAACAAACCGACGCAAACGAGTGTTCACCACCAGTTTCGCCGGTTTCGGCCGCCGCGACCGGTTGAACGCCCGCGCCTGCGCCGCCGTCGCCCGATACCGCCCCGACTCGTTGGTGTTCCGCGCCAACTCCCGTGAGATGGTCGACGGCGCCCGCCCCAACCGGGCCGCGATCTGCCGCACCGGCACCCGTTCCGCTTTCAGCACCATGATCAGCTGCCGCTCCTCGAACGACAGCGACCGCCCGGCCAGAGCTCGACCCCACCGCGGCCGAACCCCACCATGCTCCCGGAAATGGGTCTTGATCGCCGTCACCGACCAACCAGTACGCGCCGCGATCTCCGCCAGCATCAACCCCTGCTCACGCAAATCCCACAGCTCATGAACCACAGGCCCAACTACCCGCATCGAAAACCGCTCAACCACCACAACACCCACCCTTCAACACAGGATGTTGCAACCACCGCTAGAACCCGCGGCGCTTTTAGGGGCGTTTACGTGCCCCTCGGCGACGTTAGGCCGCCGCGAGGGCGTGCGCGTCGAGGATCGTGTACGAGTAGCCCTGCTCCGCGAGGAACCGCTGCCGGTTCTGCGCGAAGTCCTGGTCCACGGTGTCCCGCGAGACGAGCGTGTAGAAGTTCGCCGACAGCCCCGACTGCTTCGGGCGCAGCAGTCGGCCGAGGCGCTGCGCCTCCTCCTGGCGCGACCCGTACGAGCCGGAGACCTGGATGGCGACCGTCGCCTCCGGGAGGTCGACCGAGAAGTTCGCGACCTTGCTGACCACGAGCACCGGCGTCGTCCCCTCGCGGAACTCCTGGTACAGCCGCTCGCGCTCGTCCACGGGCGTCGCGCCCGTCAGCTGCGGCGCGCCGAGCGCCTCAGCCAGCTCGTCGATCTGGTCGAGGTACTGCCCGATCACGAGGATGCGCTCGCCGGCGTGCCTGTCGACGAGCTGCCGGACCACGTCCAGCTTCGCCGGGGCCGTCGCCGCGAGGCGGTAGCGCTCGTCGTCCGCCGCCGCGGCGTAGCTCAGCCGGTCGGACGCCGGCAGGTCGATCCGCACCTCGAAGCAGGCGGCGGGGGAGATGAAGCCTTGCGACTCGATCTCCTTCCACGGCGCGTCGAAGCGCTTCGGGCCGATCAGGCTGAACACGTCGCCCTCCCGGCCGTCCTCGCGCACCAGCGTGGCGGTCAGGCCCAGGCGGCGGCGCGCCTGCAGCTCGGCCGTCAGCTTGAACACCGGCGCGGGGAGAAGGTGCACCTCGTCGTAGACGACCAGGCCCCAGTCCAGGGCGTCGAGCAGCGCCAGGTGGGCGTACTCGCCTTTCCGCTTGGCGGTGAGGATCTGGTAGGTCGCGATCGTGACCGGCTTGACCTCCTTGACCTGGCCCGAGTACTCGCCGATCTCCTCCGCAGTGAGGGAGGTGCGCTTGATCAGCTCGTCCCGCCACTGCCGCGCCGACACGGTGTTGGTCACGAGGATGAGTGTGGTCGTCTTGGCCGTCGCCATCGCGCCGGCGCCGACCAGGGTCTTGCCCGCGCCGCAGGGGAGCACGACGACTCCCGAGCCGCCGTCGAAGAAGTTGCTGACGGCCTTGCGCTGGTAGTCGCGCAGCGCCCAGTCGCTCTCGTCCAGGTCGATCGGGTGCGGGGTGCCGGGGGTGTAACCGGCCAGGTCCTCCGCGGGCCAGCCGAGCTTGACCAGCTCCTGCTTGAGCTGGCCGCGCGCCCAGGCCTCGACGGCGAACGTCGTCTCGTCGCGGCGCTCCAGCAGCAGAGGGGCGATGCGCTTGGCGGTTGCGACCTCCAGCAGCACGGGCCGGTCGGAGGAGCGCAGCACCAGGGCGCCCTCGTCGTCGCGCTCGATGACCAGACGGCCGTAGCGGGCGACGGTCTCCGAGACGTCCACGGTCACCGTCTGCGGGATCGGGAACTTGGAGTACTTCTCCAGCGTCCCAAGCATGTCCTCGGCCGTGTGCCCGGCGGCGCGGGCGTTCCACAGGCCGAGCCGCGTGATGCGGTAGGTGTGGATGTGCTCGGGCGCGCGCTCCAGCTCGGCGAAGACGGCGAGGTCGTGCCGGGCGTCCTCGGCCGCGGGATGCGCGACTTCGAGGAGGACGGTGCGGTCGCTCTGGACGATCAGGGGGCCATCGGACATGACCGCTCAGTCTACGCTGCGCAGCCCCTTGACGCTGGAGAGCGGCAGGGTCCGCTCGATGTCGGCGGCCCGGTCGCGCCCGCGCAGGCGCCCTCCGCCGATCCCGGTCGGCTCCAGGAGGTAGTCGACCAGCCGGCCGTCCGGCATCGCGACCTGCACGACCACGGTCAGCCGGGCTCGGACCGCCTGGTCGAGCTGGCGGGCGAGCCACTGCTCACCGGTGTCCTCCTCGGCGGCGTCCGCGGAGCGCAGCCGGGCGACGAGCTCGGCCGCGGTGTCGCGCGTCGCGGCGGCCGCCGTGCGCTCCGCGATCCTCCTGCGCTGCGGGGTCACCAGCGCGCCGGAGGCGTCCTCGGCGACCACCGGGTAGCGCGCGTCGCTGAGCGCCCAGTACACGACGTCGCGCGGGAACCGGCTGACCAGCGTCCGCTCGTCGGCCCGCAGCAGCCGAAGCGACGACAGCGACTGGTCGACCGCGATCGTGCCGAGCAGCGTGGCGTCCTCGGACCGCACCTCCGCCTTGCCCTCCGTACCCGACGCGGCGTCGCGCACCCGCACCCGGCCGTGGCGCTCGACGGCGTCGGCGATCAGGTAGTCCAGCGGCTGCGGCACCCCGGTGAGCGAGACCGCTGCGAGGAAGTCGTGGATGCTGGCGGCCGTCTCGCCCGCGGTCACCGCGCGGTCGATGGAGGCCGCCGAGAACCGGAAGGTGGACGCCAGCGCCCGGCTCTCCAGGTCCGCCATCGTGCGCAGCCGCGCCTCAACGTCGGGCGCGAGCGGCCCGGGCGAGATGACGGTCAGGTCGTGCTGCAGGTAGACCTGGGACACCTCGGCGGGGAAGTGCGCGACCATCGCGGCGGTCGCCGCCGCGGGGCCGGCCTCCAGGAGCAGGGCTCCCGCGCCGGACGGCGACCGGCTGGCGGTGACGCCGAGCCACTCTGCCTCCCGGACGTACTGGTCGACGCGCTGCTCGGTCTCGGCGACCGCCGCCGGGTGCAGCCAGGCGAGGTGGGCGCGCAGCGACTCGCCCCAGGGCGTCCGGCTGCGCGCCGTGAGCAGCGCGCGGACGTCGCCGGGGAGGCCGTCGAGCCAGGCTCGGGCGAGGTCCCTCCAGCGGTCCGCCGTCGTGGCGTGCTGCCAGGCGGCGACCTCGGCGGTCGGTAGCCAGAGCCCGTCCGCGACCGCGGCCAGCCCGGCGCGCGCGGCGACGGAGAGCGCGACGGGGACGACGGCGGCGTCGACCGCCAGCGCGTCCGCGAGGCGCTTGGCAGCAGGAAGGGCGAGGCCGCCCTTCTGGAGCTCGCGCGCGCCCTCCCGGCCGAGCTCGGTCAGCAGCTCGGAGACGCCGGCGACCGCCTCGAACGCGCGCTCGGCGGCGAGCCGGTCGGACGCGGCCAGCTCGGCGGCCGTGAGCGGCTCCGGAACGGCGGGAGGCGCGGTGTCGAGCAGCGCCGCCGGCCGGGGGAGGCCGAGCGCAGGCCACGCGGCGAGCCGCGCGGTGACGGCGTCGTAGGCGGCGGCGCCGTCGTCCGTGGGGTGCAGGAGGGCGAGAGCCGTGAGCGCGTCGACGGCGACCCGGACGGCCTCCGTCGTCGTGCCGGCCGTCGCGGGATGCCGGCCGAGCCGGGTGGCGATCCCCTCGACGGTCAGGGCGCCGTCCACCTCGCCGAGCACCGCGAGGGTGGCCAGCCGCGGCCGGTCGAGCGGGGCGAGCGCCCGCTGCACGGACTCCGGGTCGAGCAGCGCCTCGGCCAGGTCGAAGAAGTCGGAGACACCCGCGCGGCGCACCGGACGCGCCCGCAGCAGCGAGGTGAGCTCGTCGTCCGGCAGCGCGCGGAGCCGCGCCGCCAGAGCGAGCGTCGTCGTCATCGCGGCGGTCCGGAGCGGGAGGTCAGCGTCGGTCCTTGGGCCCGGCGGCCTTCGCCGCCCGGCTGCGCTGGCGGCCGGTGACGATGATGAGCGTGATCAGCAGGACGAACGCGATCGGCAGCGCGATGAGCGGGAGGAGGAAGACCGCCGGCCACAGTCCCTGGCCCGATCCTTGCTGCGGCATCCCGCCCAGGGCGGACCCCACGAGGATGGCCGCGATGCACACCAGCGACACGACGACGAGCGCTGCCACGATGTAGGAGAGGACGCGCTGGAGCCGCGATGCGGGCGGTGGGGTCTGCTGGGTCACGAAATCAAGGATAATTGAGGTTGGTCATTCGATCCCCCATGTGAAGTGAGGTTCCCATGCCAACCGGCAAGGTCAAGTTCTACGACGAGGAGAAGGGCTTCGGCTTCATCGCCACCGATGACGGCCAGGAGGTCTTCCTGCACGCCTCGGCGCTGCCCGCCGGCGCCGTCGTGAAGGCGGGGTCGCGGCTCGAGTTCGGCATCGCCGACGGCAAGCGCGGCGCGCAGGCCCTGTCGGTGCGCGTGCTGGAGGCCCCTCCGAGCCTGGTCAAGATGAAGCGCAAGTCGGCCGACGACATGGCGATCATCGTCGAGGACCTCGTGAAGCTGCTCGACGGCATCGGCGCCAACCTGCGCCGCGGCAAGTACCCCGACAAGGCGCACGGCGCCAAGATCGCGGCGGTGCTGCGCCGGGTTGCGGACGACCTGGATGCCTGACGACCGGAGCGCAGAGGACCGGAGCACCGAGGACCAGAGCACCGAGGAGCCGACGACGGGCGAGGATGAGGTCACCGTCGAGCCGACCACCGTCGAGCCGACCGACGCCGAGTCGGCCGAGGCTGAGCCGGCCGAGTCCGACGCGGAGGTCCCCGTGCCGACGGTCGTCGAGCTGAGCGAGGCCGAGGTCGCCGACCTCCTGTCCGCGCTCCCGCTCGCTCGGGCCGGCCTCGCCGAGATCACCCCGGAGAGCACGATCGGCGAGCCCATCGGACACATCGTGGAGCCCACCGGCGCAGTCTCGCTCCTGTTCGCCGCGGTGCTCGCCGGCTACCCGGGCTGGCACTGGACCGTCACGGTCGGCCGCGCCGACGGCGACACCGAGCCGACCGTGCTGGAGGCCGAGCTGATGCCCGGCGAGAACGCCCTCCTCGCGCCCGACTGGGTGCCGTGGTCGGAGCGTCTCGCCGAGTACCAGGCCGCCCAGGAGGCGCTCGCCGCCGAGGCCGAGGCCGCGGGAGCCGAGGGCGACGACGCCCAGGCGGAGGACGACGCCGACGACTACGAGGACGAGGACGAGGACGAGTACGACGAGGAGTCCGAGGCCGACGAGGACGCGGACGACGACCGCGACGTCCACGACCTCCACGCCGACGACGACCTCGACGGGGTCGACATCGACTCGGTCGATGTGGCCTTCGACGAGGACACCGACGTCGACACGGAGCTCGACCTCGCGACGGAGGAGGCCGCGGCGCTCGCCGACGACAGCGCCGAATCCGACGACGCCGAAGACGACGAGGACGAGACCGAACCCGTCAGCGACTCACCGGCGCCTGCGGGCGCGGGTGACGCTGAGGTAGGCGAACCCGAGCAGGCCTAGCGCGATCCCGACGACCACCGTCCAGATCCACCACCCGCCCCCTGCGGCCGTGATCGGTCCGGCGAAGACGAGCGTCGGGATCAGCGCGAGCACCCAGAGCCCGATGCCGACGAGCACCGCCCGGCGGTCGTCCGTCGGCACGGGCACCGGGTCGGGACGGCGCTCGTCGTCGCGCAGCCACAGTCGCACGATCGGTCCGTCCCTTCTTCCTCGGTACTGCGTCCGGCTCAGCCCAGCCGCTCGACCACGTACTCGACGCAGCCGATCAGCGCGCGCACGTCGTCCGGCTCGATGGCCGTGAACGTCGCGACGCGGAGCTGGTTGCGGCCCAGCTTGCGGTACGGCTCGGTGTCCACGACGCCGTTCGCGCGGAGCGTCTTGGCGACCGCCGCCGCGTCGATCCGGTCGTCGAAGTCGATCGTGACGACCACCTGCGAGCGGTCCGCCGGGTCGGCGACGAACGGGGTCGCGTACTCGACGCCCTCCGCCCACGTGTAGAGCGCGCTGGACGACTCCTTCGTGCGGGCGTCGGCCCAGGCGAGGCCGCCGTTTCCGTTCATCCACTCGATCTGGTTCTCCAGCAGTGCGAGCGTCGCGACCGCCGGGGTGTTCAGCGTCTGGTTGAGGCGCGAGTTGTCGATCGCGTTCTTGATGCTGAGGAACTCCGGGATGTAGCGGCCGCTCGCGGCGATCCGCTCGACCCGCTCGACGGCGGCGGGGGAGAACAGCGCGAGCCAGAGACCGCCGTCCGAGGCGAAGTTCTTCTGCGGCGCGAAGTAGTAGACGTCCGTCTCCGTGACGTCGAAGTCGGCGCCGCCCGCCGCGCTGGTCGCGTCGATCACGGTCAGCGCGCCGTCGTCGCCGTGCACACGCTTCACGGGCGCCATCACGCCCGTCGACGTCTCGTTGTGCGTCCACGCGTAGACGTCGACGCCTTCGACGGCCTCCGCCTCCGCCCGGGAGCCGGCAGGCGCCTCGATGACGTGCGGCGCCTGCAGCCACGGGGTCGTCGCCGCCTTGGCGAACTTGCCGCCGAACTCGCCGAAGACCAGGTTCTGGCTGCGCTCCTCGATGAGCGAGAACGCCGCGGCGTCCCAGAACGCGCTGGATCCGCCGTTGCCGAGGACGACCTCGTAGCCGTCCGGGAGGCGGAACAGCTCGCCGAGCCCGGAGCGCACGCGGCCGACCAGGTCCTTCACGGGCGCCTGGCGGTGGGAGGTGCCGAGCAGCTCCGCGCCGGGGCCGGCCAGGTAGGCGACCTGCTCCGGGCGGACCTTGGACGGGCCGCAGCCGAATCGTCCGTCGGCGGGCAGGAGGTCGGTGGGAATGGTCACGTCCGGCATAACTGAAGTGTATTGGCTGTTGAACGGGTCGGACGGGTCTGTGACGGCGGCGGACGCCGGGGTGCCGTCACCTCGGCGTCACCTGCAGCAAGTAGGCTCGTATCCGCAGAATCGCGCGGCCTGCACGGAGGGGTTCATGACCGACCTGATCGACACGACAGAGATGTACCTTCGCACCATCCTGGAGCTGGAGGAGGACAACATCGTCCCGCTGCGCGCGCGCATCTCCGAGCGTCTCGGCCACTCGGGCCCGACCGTCTCGCAGACCGTGGGCCGGATGGAGCGCGACGGGCTCGTCGTCGTCTCCGGCGACCGGCACCTGGAGCTCACCGACGACGGCCGCCGCAAGGCCGTGCACGTCATGCGCAAGCACCGCCTCGCCGAGCGCCTGCTCAGCGACGTGATCGAGCTGGAGTGGGAGTACGTCCACGAGGAGGCGTGCCGCTGGGAGCACGTCATGAGCGAGCAGGTCGAGCGCAAGCTCATCACCATGCTGGGCCACCCGACGGAGTCGCCGTACGGCAACCCCATCCCCGGGCTCGCCGAGTTGGGCGCGCCCGACGCCGCCTCCACCGAGAATCTGGTGAACCTCGTCGACGCCGTCCGCGGCCCCGATTCGGAGGTGACTGCCAGGATCCGCCGGCTGGGTGAGCCGGCGCAGGTGGACCCCGAGCTGCTCCTCCAGCTCAAGCAGGCCGGGGTTTTTCCCGGCTCGACCGGCACTTTCGCCGCGGCCGGCTCGTACGTCACCGTGCAGATCGAGGGCTTCGAGGCCGGCCTCGAACTCCCGAACGAACTGGCGGCGCACATCTTCGTCGACGCCTGAGCTCCGTTACCGTTTCGTTAAAAAGTGCGCCAAACGAAGTGACAAACGCCGGGTGGTCCCGTAGTCTCTAACGAGTTCGAACGGGCCAGAAGCCGGCCCAATAGGACCCCGACCGGGACGCTCCAACCCCCCTGAAGCCCGTCTCCCAGGCCGGTGAACCGAATGCCGATCGCATCGGACGGGAGCAGCTCCCTAGTGCTGCTGGAGCGCAGGAGGTTGCACTTTGGCACACTCTGGTACGCCCGATCCTGCCCAGGATCGGACCCCTCAGGACCCGGAAACCACTGCTTCACCGACGTCGGCGACGTCCGCTCCCGGGTCCCACCTCGTCTCCAGGCGGTCGCTCCGCACGGCGAAGGCGCCCGTGGCAGCGGCCCCCAAGGCCGTCGCGAAGGCGCCCGCCCCGGCTGCGAAGGACTCAGGCAAGCCCGCAGCGAAGCGCAAGGGCGGCTGGATCCTCAACGTCGGCGTCATGACCGTGGCGACCGGCATCATCGCGACCATGTCGCTCCCCGCCTTCGCGTTCAACCCGAACGGCGCGGACTCCGCGAGCTTCGGCCCCAGCGCCGCCGACAGCATGAAGAAGGCGCAGGCGCAGTCCGTCGCCGTCGGCCAGGGCGTCACCGCCTCCACCGTCAGTCGCGACGCCGCCATCGCGACCAGCCAGCAGCAGCTCGACTCGCAGAAGGCCGCAGCCGCCGCTACCGCAGCCGCCGAGGCCGCCCGCCAGCGCGCCGCGGTCTCGCTCGCGAACTACGCCAGCTACTCCGGCCCGTCCGTCTCCGACTTCCTGGCCAACCCGCCGTACCCGAGCTTCAGCCTCGCGCAGGTGTTCTCGGTGGCGAAGCAGTACATCGGCACCCCGTACGTCTACGGCGGCGCCAGCCCGAACGGCTTCGACTGCTCGGGCTACGTCATGTACGTCTACGCCCAGTTCGGCATCTCCCTCCCGCACTCGGTGTCGGGGGAGGCCGCCCGCGGCACCAAGATCTCGATCAACGACGCCCAGCCCGGCGACCTGATCGTGATGCCCGGCCACATCGGCTTCTACGCCGGCAACGGCAACATCATGGACGCCCCGGACTCGGGCCGCTCGATCTCCATCCGCCCGATCTGGACCAGCGACTACTACGTCGTCCGGCTCGGTATCTGACAGCCGCACCCGCGGTGAACTCTGCGGGTCATGCACCAGCGATGGCGCGCCACGAATAGGTGGCGCGCCATTTCTGCGTTACTCTGATGCCCTGGCGCAACTGCCAGGCAGCCGTGCAGATCGGAGCTTCCGATGGCCGAGTCGACCACCGTGCGGTCAGCGAGGGTGACCACCGGGGTGGGTCGCGGCCTCAGCGCCGAGCGCGACCTGCTGCCGCGTCACCGCGACTTCCTCGCCTGCCGCCACCATTTCGAGGCCTGCCAGCGCCACCATGTGGCCTGCCGCCACCATGCCGCCGTCTTCCAGGGCGCTGTCCGTTCGGACAGTGCCCTTTTTGTTTCCCTGGCACCCGTTCGCCCCGTCCACCCGAAAGGACTCAGATGAAGACCCTGGTCCTCAACGCCGGCTACGAGCCCCTCGCGGTCGTCTCCTTCAAACGCGCCATCGTCCTGGTGATGAATCAGAAGGCCACCGTGCTGTCGAGCGACGCGGCTCACCCGGTCTGGAGCATCTCCGGCCGTTACGACCGCCCGTCGGTGATCCTGCTGACGCGGTACGTGCGCATCCCGCACGGCCGGCAGGTGCCGGTCTCGCGTCGCGGTGTGCTGCGCCGAGACAGCCACCGTTGCGGCTACTGCGGCAAGACGGCGACGACGATCGACCACGTCCTCCCACGCTCCCGCGGCGGCGCCGACAGCTGGGAGAACCTGGTCGCCTGCTGCCTCCGCTGCAACAACGTCAAAGGCGACCGCACCCCGGCCGAGATGGGCTGGACGCTGAAACTCACGCCCCGCGCCCCGCACGACAGCTCCTGGGTGGTCCGCGGCGTGGAAGGCGGCCAGGCGGACTGGCAGGACTACCTGGGCGTGGCGGCGTGACGTGGCGTCACCACGGCCTCGGGTAGTCTGGAAGGACTGGCCTCTGTAGCTCAATGGAAGAGCTGCTCCGTCCTAAGGAGAAGGTTGGGGGTTCGAGTCCCTCCAGGGGCACTTTTTGGGTGTCGCAAAAGTGCTGGTCAGAGCAGTTATTTGGGCACTAAATAACAGCCGCTATTCGCGATTTGCCCACAATTTGCCCACAGGGTCGCCGAAAAACTCTAAGAATCTCTAAGGGTGTCGTTGAGATCACGCGCGGCCTTCCAGAGCGACACTCGATTGCACATCCCAGCGTTGCCGCATCGAGCTGGCTGCCCGCTGACTTGGGTCGACGTCTCAGCCAGACTCGGAGCCTATTTGAGTGGCGCATTCGGTGCCGCAGAGGGGGCCGTCCAATGACCGACCTGGAACCAGCCGTGTCGAGTGCGAACGGAGGCCTGGGTCCTGAGCCGCTCCGACCTTCAGTACCCAGCAGTCGTGGACGGATGCCCGTCGGTCTCATTTGCGTCCCCGTTCTCTATCTCGTGTTACTTGGTGCCAGCGCCTGGGCTATCCACGAGTCGAAGGTGTTCGACATTTTGGGGGTCGCGGTTCCCCTCGCCGCCATATGGTTCGGAGCTCTGGGCGGAGTCGTGAGCAGCCTGCAAGGAATGTTCTTCCACCGGCTAACTTGGGACGCCAAATTCACTCTGTGGCACGTCTTCAGTGGCATCGTTGGGGCCGCTTACGGGATCGTCAGCTTTCTATTCTTGGTTGTGATCATGAAGGCGGGAACGAGCGACTCGCCGAACCTTGACGCTCCGATCTTCGCACTGAGTGCGTTTGCGATCGGCTACGCACAGTCACACTTCCACTCCATGATGGAGAAGGTATTCACGGTGGTCTTCAGTGAACAGAAAAAGCCAGAGAGTGGCGGTAAAGAAGACGGCGGCCGGAATAGGTAGGTGCCGGAGCGCGCGGTGATTCAGAGAGGTACTTGAACCGGCTTGGGCGGTGCCGGACAGCCGGGCCGCCACGACCAAGTTCGCGGGCTGAACCCGCGAAGAGTTGTTTGTTCTGATCCCCACTCCCGTTGCGCGAGGCTGAGCCATCGACCGGTGTGTCGTCGCATCGTGATAGACAACTCGGTATGTATCCCGACTCGCCGAGCGACTTCGGTGTGTTCAGTCACCTGAACGCGCCGAACGCTGAGCTGTACCGGAGGGTGCTCGACGCGTTCGTGGTGTCGAAGGAACGCTTCCAGCTCCACCTTCGCCCGGACGACGTGCACGCGCAGCTTCGCAGGTCCGCCGCGGGCGACGAGGTCGTCCCGACGATCGAGGCGACGACCGCCGCGCTCGAGTCGCTCGTCGAATGGGGGAACCTCATCGCCACCCCGGATACCGGGAGGGTTGTCCAGGTCAAGGACTTCTATTCGAAGCGGGAACTCTTCCAGCTGAGTCGGACCGGCGACGCGGCCGAGCTTGCCCTGCAACGATTCGTTGAGGCGCTGGGGCGGCGTGGCTCGCTGCAGACAGTGGCGCTGGAGGACATTGCCGCTACGCTGGGACAATTCCTCAGTCTGATCAGCGCAGACGAGCTAGATATCGCGCTCGTCCAGACGAGCCTCACCGCACTCACGACCCGCTTCACGGAGCTGGCCGAGAACGCCAGCGCGTTCATGAGCTCCCTGCAGCGGACGATCGATCTGACCGACACCGACGAGGACGCGTTTGTTGCCTACAAATCACGACTGGTGGAGTACCTGGAGCGCTTCATCCGCGACCTGACGGTGCGCGGACCCCAGATCGCAGCGATGCTGCGCGACGCCGACCCGGACCTCGTAGAGCGCGCACTCCGCGCCCTAGCTGACAGAGATTCCTTCGCTGACGCGCCCATGCTCCACGAGGAGGAAGTGGCCCAGCAATCCGACCGCTACTTCTCCGTCTGGATGAACCGCTGGGAAGGGCTGAACGGCTGGTTCCTCTCCGACGGGCGCCGCGACAGCCAGGCGAAGCTGCTGCGGATGGCGGCACTCGCCGCGATTCCAACGCTCCTCAGCGCGGTTCAAGCTGTGCACGCCCGCCGTTCTGGCCGGTCCGACCGTTCCACCGACTATCTGAGGCTAGCGGTGTGGTTCCAGGAGGCCGACAGCGATGCGGACCGTCACCGACTCGCGCGTGCGGCCTTCGGCCTCTATTCGGCGCGGCATCTAACGGTCGATCCCGAGACCTGGCAGCGATGGAACGAAGATCAGTCGTTGGCGGGAGCGCCCTGGGCGGATGCACCGCCTGTCGAGATCTCTCCGCAGCTTCGACGCACGGGGAGCTACGAGCGCAAGGGCCGACCGAATCAGGTCGTCGACCGCTCAGCGGAACGAGCGATGCTCGCCCTGCGCGTGCGGCAGGAAGCGGAACAGATCGCGCAGGCCCGACAGCGACTGGCCACCAATGGCGAGGTGCGACTGAGCGCACTGGCGGGCCTCGACCGCACCTCATTCGAGCTGTTCCTCTCCCTTCTCGGGGACGCTCTCGTGGCGAAGAGGCCCGGCGAGCGGACTGTCAGTACCGCCTCCAGTGACGGCATGATGCACATTGAACTCACGCAGCTCGACTCGAACGAGGTTGTGGCTCTCGAGACGGCGTCGGGCACGTTGTGGGGTCCTGATCACTGGGTCCGTATTACGGACCTCAGTGAAACTGCCGGAGAGCAGCTCGACTTGACGGGGATCGAGCGTGCATCATGAGCGTCGTCTCGAGCATCGATGACCGGCAGCGCGCTGCGAGGCTGGTGCTGCGGCATCCGCTCATCCGTTCCTCCGATGCCGACCGGTTTCGGCTGGTTCGCCGTCATGCCGGCGACCTGGCCGAATGGTTCGACATCAACACGGGCTGGGTGCTGCACCGGGACAGCGAGGTCGTGCGCCTTGATCGCGAGCCCGCGACGGTCACCGACGCGACTCATCCCTTCACGACGAAGGCGTCCTCAACCCCATTCTCACGGCGGCGGTATGTCTTGTTGATGCTGTGCCTGTCGGTGCTGGAACGCAGCGACAGTCAGATTGCGTTGGGCCGCCTGGCGGAGCAGGTGATCCTGGCGGGAGGCGCGGACAAGCTGGTCTCGGCCGGATTCTCCTTCGGGCTGACCATCCGGGAGGAGCGTGGTGATCTGGTCGCGGCGGTCCAACTGCTCCTTCACTGGGGAGTCCTCTCCCGCGTTGCCGGTGATGAACAGGATTTCGTCCGCGAAACCGGAGATGCCCTCTACGACGTATCGCGCCGCGTTCTTTCGCAACTACTCGTGACACGTCGTGGCCCATCGACCGTCGGCGGCCAGACGCTCGACGAACGGTTGAGCGGGATGCGTGATCGAGGGGCTGCTCCGACAGACGAACTGCGCAACCGTCGCCTGCGGCACCACCTCACTCGTCGGCTCCTCGATGATCCGGTGATCTATTTCGCTGAACTGTCCGACGAGGAGAACGCCTACCTGCGCAGTCAGCGTGCCGCGATCTGCCGTCGGATCACCGAGCTGACCGGTCTGGTTCCCGAACAGCGGGAGGAAGGCCTTGCGATGGTGGATTTGGACGACGACCTCAGTGATGTGCGCATGCCCGAGAAGGGGACGGAGGGGCACGTGACTCTGCTCATTGCCGAGCATCTCGCTCGATCAGGTGCGGTGATCCACGACGTCGACAGCCTCGTCGAGGCGGTTCGCGCGTGGGCTCCTCAGTTCGCCAAGTACTGGAGGGCCGGGGCGCGCGATTTTGCCGCGGCACCGGAACTCGTGGAGGTCGCGCTTGCGCGGCTCGCCGCCCTGCGTCTTATCACTCGCGGTGAGGACACGATCGAGGCGCTTCCGGCCCTCAGTCGCTTCGCTCTCGCCGAGCCGACCATCCTGGGGGATCCGAAACTGTGACCATCGAAACCACTGCATCCGTGTCGCTCACCGGTCCAGCACTGCAGACCCCGACGAGTGTTCGTTGGCAGCCCCTGCGGTTGGGGATCGTCGACCTCTTCTATTACGAGGAGGAAGAATTCCCGTTCGTCGACGGTCGCCTGCTTCTGCGCGGCAACAACGGCGCAGGCAAGTCGAAGGTCCTCGCGCTGACCCTGCCGTTGCTGTTCGACGGTGACCTGTCGCCGCACCGGGTCGAACCGGACGGTGACCAGAAGAAGCGTATGGAGTGGAACCTCCTGCTCGGGGACGAGCACCCGAACAACGAACGCGTCGGCTACAGCTGGCTGGAATTCGGGCGCCTTGACGAGAACGGCGAGCCGCACTTCACAACAATCGGGCTCGGGCTCAAGGCCGCGAGAGGCCGCGCCATCACCAAGCATTGGTTCTTTGTCACGGAGCAGCGAGTTGGTGAGCAGTTGCAGCTCATCGATAGGGGCCGACTGGTGCTCGGGCGCGACCGCCTGGCGTCAGCGCTGGAAGGCTCTGGCCGTGTCTACGACAGCAAAGGTGAGTACCGGCACGCGGTCGATCAGCGGCTTTTCGGGTTGGGGGAGCGCCGGTATGCGGAACTGATCGAGCTCCTGCTGCAGATTCGCGCCCCGCAGTTGTCGAAGAAGCCGAGCGAGGCTGCGCTGTCCGAGTCCCTCACGAGAGCGCTCACTCCGGTCGGGGACGACGTGATCAAGGCTGTGGCCGATGGATTGCGGTCGCTCGATGAGGAGCGCGACGAGGTCAAGCAGCTCGTCGCAGACCAGAAGGCGGTGCGCGGATTCCTGGACCATTACCGGGAGTACGCGAGGGTGATGCTCAAACGTCAAGCCGAGCCGCCGCGCGCACATCAGTCGGAATACGAGCGCTATGGTCGGGACATCATCCAGGCGACCGCGGAACTCGACGACCTGAACGAGAAGCTCGAGGACCTCGGAACGCAGCTTTCCGTCTTGCGTCAGGAACACGTCGAACTTGGCGGCGAACGCGAGGCTCTGCGAGACAGCGAGAACGCTGAAAGCGAGCGCTTGCTGGAAATGGCAGTAAAGACAGCCCAGGAGGCAGACGAGCGCGCTGACCTCGCGAGTGACGCGAAGAAGCTCGCGGAAGACCGCCTCACCGTAGCGCGGGAGGAGGCTGATGCCGATCACGACCGCATGGGCCAGGCGCGTCGGCGTGCACACGAGGCGATACGCGCTGCTGATGAGGCGGGCGTCGCTGCCGGTGTCACGCGTCGCCATGACGAGTTGGTCCAGGTAGCGGCTGAGCAGCTCGCCTCGGCGATCGAGGAAGATCGTGCGGCCAGCAGCGCCGAGATCGGCCGCACGCGCGAGGCGTTGAAGCGGGTGAAGACCCTTCTCGAGGCAGTAGCCGAAGCCGAGGCCGCCGTGGCCCAGAGCGCGCTCCGCGAGGCCGAAGCCGAGAGCCGACGGTCGGATGCGATGGAGGAGCGCGCCGTCGCCGATGCCGCCGTCGATGAAGCGGTCGACTCCTATCTGTCTGAGGTGGAGATCACGCTCGCCGCTCTCACAGAGCTGTCGATCTCCGATGCCGCTTTCGAAGAGTTGGCCGATTGGGTCCGGGTTCGGACCGGTGAGAACCCGGCTGTCAGGGCGCTTCGCTCGTCCGCAGACGAGGTGATGGACGATCTGCGAGCGCAGCGTGCCTACGCGGAGAGCCAGGTGGAGGAGCTGGTGCGTCGACTTGACGAACTCCAGGCCGAGATCGAGGCGCTGGAGTCCGGAGAATCCGTCGAGCCTGAGGCGCCCTCGACGCGCCGCGCCGCACCGGCGCAGTCCATCCCGCTGTGGCGGGCGGTCAGTTTTCGCGAGGAGGTCGACGACGAAGCTCGTGCCGGGCTGGAGGCGGCGCTCGAGGCGAGCGGATTTCTCACCGCGGCCGTCGTATCCGACGGTTCCGTTCGGAGCGCGGAAGACGGCCAGCTTCTCCTGCTCGCGACCGGGGCACCTGCGCCGGGTCGCACTCTCGCCGACGTCCTGATCGCGGAGCCTCCGACGGGTTCTCCTGTGACGGAACCCACGATCACAATGGTGCTTCGAAGCATTGCTCTGAGCGAGGGGCCGGATGCCGATCCCGCGCCGGTGTGGGTGGGCACTTCGGGCCGCTACCGCCTCGGATCGGCCTACGGTGCATGGTCCACCGAGACAGCACGCTTCATCGGCGAGAGCGCCCGATCGGCCGCGCGCGAGCGCCGGCTGGCAGAGGCACGCCTCGAACGCGACCAGCGCCTCGCCGAGCAGTCCGCGCTTCAGAACACCCTGGCCGCGATTGCCGGACGTAAAGCGACGGTCGAGCGGGAGCGAGCAGCCGTTCCGTACCCGCAAGCGCTCCAAGACGCGGATCGTGCCGCTCACGCCGCTGCCGAGCGAGTGAGGCAATGCGAGGTGCAGCTCGCCGCCGCTCGGGAGGCCTCGGGGGTCGCCGCGGACCGCGCTCGGTCGGCTGCAGAAGATCTTCGTCTGGACGCGGAGGTCCTCGGACTTCCCGCGGACACGGAGAGGATTAGAGCGCTCGATGGAGCACTGACCTCCTATGAGCGACATGCCGAGGCCGCATGGAATGACCTCGACCGGTTCGCGACCGCCGTCAGAGAGTCGGTGCGCTCCGCGGAACGGCTCGAGCAGGCTAGGCAGGATGCTGCTCGTGCCGCCGAAGCCAAGGAGTCGGCAGATACCGATCTGATCGCGAAACGTTCGCGGGCCGACGCCTTGCGGGTGTCTGTCGGCAGCGACGTGGAGCTCCATCGGCAACGCGTCGCGGAAAACGCACACCGCATCAAGAACGTGGACGGAGAACTTTCCCGGCTGGATGGGGAGGAGCGTGAGTTTAGCAAGGCGCACATCCGCTTGACTGAGAGGCTCGACCGCCTACGAGGCGACCAGGAGCGCAGCAACAGCGCCCGAGTGGCAGCAGTCGAGGGCCTTCGTCGAACGACGGCGCTCGGCCTGGCACGCGTGGCCGAACTCGCGGCAGAGGAACCCGAAGGACCGGAGTGGCCGGTGACCTCCGGCGTGCTGTTCGCGCGCGCCCTCGATGCCGAACTCGCGAACGTCGACGCGTCAGTCGAGCGGTACAACCGGCTTCTGTCGCAGGTCCACACCGAGTTCACCGAGCTCCAGCGTTCGCTCGGCCGCCACGGGGACGAGGCGGCGTACATCCCGACTGACGACGGCGTGCGCGTAGTCGTCACGGTATCGGGCAAAGAGATGCTGCTTATCGACCGTGCAGCCCAGTTGGGTGAGCGTATCGAAGAGCATGAGCGTCTGCTTAATTCCAAGGAGCGGGAGATCATCCAGACCCACCTCGTCGCCGAGGTCGGGGCTCAGCTGTCGGAGCTTATCGGAGAGGCCGACCAGCAGAGTGTTCAGCTGAACAACGAATTGCGTACCCGCCCCACCTCCACGGGCATGATCCTGCGGGTTCTTTGGAAGCCGCGCGCAGACGGTCCGGGAGGCCTCGTCGATGCGCGGCGGATCCTCGGAACGACGGCGGACGTCTGGAGCGAAGAGGACCGCACCGCTCTCGGGGCGTTCTTACAGGCGCGGATCGCGGAGGTCCGGGACGCAGACGAAGGCGGCAACTGGTACGACCACCTCGGTGAAGCGCTCGATTACCGGCGCTGGCACCGCTTCACCGTCGAGCGTCAGCAGGGCGGAAAGTGGAAACCGGCGACGGGTCCCGCTTCGGGTGGTGAGCGCGTGCTGGCGGCGAGCATCCCGCTCTTCGCCGCCGCCTCATCGCACTACCGAACCGCTGGGAACCGCTATGCGCCGCGGCTGATCATGCTTGACGAGGCTTTCGCGGGGGTCGACGACAGTGCTCGAGCCGACTGCCTCGGGCTGTTGGCGGAATTCGATCTCGATGTCGTCATGACCAGCGAGCGGGAGTGGGGATGTTATCCCCAGGTTCCCGGACTTTCCATCGCCCAGCTCACGCGCTTCGACGGTGCTCCTGCCGTTCATGTGCAGCGCTGGAGTTGGGATGGCCGCCAGCGCACGCAGGTAGCCGAACGCATGTCGACCGGCGAGCACGACAACAGTGCGAGCGAACTGTGGTGAGCGAGGACGCTTCCCAGCTCGAGCGGTTGCGCCGGGTACTCGGCACGCAGGACACCGCGTGGTTGCTCAACCGATTGCGTACGCGCCTGGAACAGAAGGGTTCTCTGACCGGCACCGTGACGAAGCAGTCGGCGAGCACCGCGGAGCGGATGGCGGTCTCCCGGCTGTTCGGGAATCGCGTTCGGACGGGGTCCAGCGCCACGGTCTCGCTAGAGATGCTCGATGCGCAGCTGCGTCGCGGAGCGTGGCCGGACGGGCTAGAGTCCGCCGTCGTCGCCCTGACAGGGCCGGTGATCGGACCAGACGTACGCCGAGCTGAACGCGAAGGCTGGGACGAGGCCTCCCGCGTGCTCCGCCAGGTAACCGGCGTCCACCTTCAGCTCGCAAATTGGGCGGAACAGGCCGAACGCATGGGCACGCTCAAACGTGCCGTTCGGACGCCGGCCGAGGCCAGTCGTCTGGCAGGTCAGCTCGCGATGCTGGCCAAATCGCTCCCCGCAGAAGGGGAGGTCCTGGGTGTACTCGCGGCGCGACTCTTCGGGGATGCCCACGCACTCGACCCGAAGACGACGCTCGGTGCGCTGGCGACGGGCCTCGCCGCGGCACTCGGCGGGCGGCCCAACCCGTCAAGTGCCCACGACCGACGCGACGCATGGCTTGCGTGCGGCGTCGTTGTGGACGACCTCTCGTCGACTGTCATCGCACTGGGACTTCCGGGCGGCGACTCGTCACCGACGGCCAGAGCGCTGGCGGTGTTATCCGGCTCGGGTCAGCCGACGGTGCTGACCTATCGGCAGCTGGCCGTCGATGACATCGGCGTCTGCCCGGAGGTCGTCTGGGTGTGTGAGAACCCCGCAGTCATCGCATCCGCTGCAGACCGCTTGCGGGGGTCGGCCCCCGCGCTCGTGTGTCTCAACGGACAGCCAGGCGCTGCTGTGGTCCGCTTGCTGACTCGGCTGATCGAGGGCGGTTCCAGTCTTCGCTACCACGGAGACTTCGATGCGGGCGGTATCCGGATCGCTCGAACCCTGGCGCGTATGGTGCCGTGGTCGCCGTGGCGCTTCGACGAAAAGCACTACCGTGCCGCGTGCGCGGAGGGGGAGTCGTTCTCGAGGTTCACGGGAATGGTGGGGGACACCCCCTGGGACCCCGGTCTGTCAGCCGCTATGCAGGAGTTTCGTCTTCGGGTTGAAGAGGAGTCGGTTCTTCAGAAGCTCTTGCGAGATCTCGGGGAGCGCTAAAGGGCCGTTGGTCGGAGTTCCGTTCGCGCCGACCTTTCCGTCCGATTGGAGCGGCACGGCCGGAGACCGCCTAGACTCACGGCGCCTTTGGATCCAACTTGGGTTCGGGAAGGGTCGTGACTTGGAATTCTGCGCGGTGCGCCACGGCACGTTCCACGAGTGCGTAGACACGGTCGTTCAGCGCGTCTCCAGGGTAGTAGGCCGAGAAGATTGATTCGGCGTCGTCGGCGCTTTCGACGTCAAGCTCCGCGACGAGGCTGACGATGTCGGCAGTGTCCCGCCCGGGCCGGCTCATCGCGGCGCGGAGTTTCATGGCGAGGAGCGCATCCGCCGGCGCCACTTCGACCCGGATGCCGTGGCGGTCGTAAAGCGGTCTCCAGTCCACGGACTTGCCCCAGTCGGGGAAGAACTGGGAGGCATTCGAGTTCAGCCAGTCTGCAGGCCAATCCCGCTCGACTGCTATCCGCTCTGCGATACGGACGAGTGCGTCGTGCGGGTCTAATCGCGCGTCGACGTCGACCGTTCGGCGACGGTCCACGTGCGAGAGCGCGAGAGCGGCGCCGCCCACGATGCTGATACGAACAGGCCGGATCTCCGCGGCCCGTATTCGCGCGACGAGATCGTTCAGTCCGGCAATGAGTGACTCGCGGTCGAGCCCCGGAGATTGATCAGACACTTGCCAGCGTCCCCTCCTCGATCAGGATGCCGCGCTCGAGGAACTCGGGCGGGACGCGGGAGACGTCTGGCGCATCATCCAGCGGGTGCAGGTGCGGGGCCCGCAGCTCACGGTCATCGGTAACCGCTTGCTCCGTCCAGCTAGCAGCGGGGAGCCCTGCCTGGCGAAGTCGGTATGCAACAGTTCCGGACAACGCGGCGTCCCACTCTCGGCTGCCAGTGCTTCGTGGCTGGGCGACGACGAGGGCCGCGACGACCAAGGGAGCTTCCTTGGCTAGTCCATCGGAGAGGTCGAGAAGCGCCCGGAATGCGCCGTCTCTGCTGCCTTCCTTCAGGGAGTCCGCGATTCTCGCCGCCGTTTCGACAGCGCTCGGATGTGTTGTTGGGATGAGTAGGAGGCGGTGCTCGGCAGCGCGGGCGAGGTGCGCTGCGGAAGCGACCCCGGTGTCTCTCTTGCCGCGTTCCACACCAGAGACGATCGGTTGGTACGTGTCCGCCCGGTCGGCGATCTCCGCCTGACTATATCCGGACACCGCACGCGCAGCGCGAATGAGATCCGCGAATGCCATGCCGATCACCTCCTAGCGATTATACTCAATCCAGTATAGCTAGTCCTGGACAAACCAGGGTTCAGCTGGTCCACAAGCTTCCTCCGCTCTCCGCAAGAATCCGCTCGTTGAGTCGGTCGGCCACCGAGCCAAGGTCATCTTCGAAGAGATCCGCGTAGGTATCCAGTGTCATCGCGGCCGACTTATGCCCGAGCATTCGCTGAAGGGCTTTGACGTTGGCGCCGGCACTCACGGCCAGGCTGGCGGCAGTGTGCTTGAGGTCGTGCGGGGTCATGTGCTCAAGCCCCGCGTCGCGCAAAGCGGTCAGCCACCAGGATTGCCGGTTCCAGGCGGTGTCTGGTCGAGCAAGGTATCCTCCGGCGCGGGCGGGGAACACGAGCGCGGTCCCTTTCTTCCCAGCGATGAGCGCCTCGAGGCGAGGGGCCAGAAACGACGGGAAAGGTACGGAACGAGCCTCCCAACTTTTTGGCGGTCCGACGTGGATGAGCCCGTCCACCTCTGTCGCGGTCTGGTGGATGGCGAGACGGCAACGGTCAAGGTCGATGTCGTTCACGGTGAGCGCTACAGCTTCGCCCCAACGGATGCCGGTGTAGGCCAGTGTCAACACAAGGACGCTGCGCTTGTCATCGGGCATCGCGCGTGCGAAGCGGAAGACCTCCTCGTTGGTGAGATACCGGCGACGCTTCTTGGTTCCCTTGCGCGGAAGGTTGCTCGCACCCCGAGCTGGGTTCGCCGGAATTCTGCCATCACGTACCGCAGCATCGAGGATCCCGGCGAGGATCCCAACGGCGCGAAGGACGACTCCAGCTGATCGTGGCTTACCGGCGTTGCCTACGCGGACTCGTACTGTGACGGCTTTGCCCTGGCTCAGTTCTCGGATCCACTTCTCGACCGCGGAGGGGCGAATCGCGCCGATCGGTGTCGCGGCCCAACGCGGCTCGACATAGACGCGCCAGGCGATGCGGATGGGGGAGAAGCTGGAGGGTTTGAGGGCTTGCTCCTTGTTGGCGAGCCATTCCTCGGCAAGCTCACCCACAGTGATCTTGGATTGAGACGCCTCGAAGTAGGTCCCCTTCATCATCGCTACTTCGACCGTCGCGTTATAGAGCTCCGCTTCGCGCTTTGTGCGGAACCCCCGCTTCTCGCGCTGTTGGTGCTCGGGGTCGCGCCAGCGCACACGATAGCGCCGGCCCTTGGCCGACTCGTAAGCGTCGATGCTTCCCACTTCCAGAACCTAACTCTCGCCACCGACGACGCCAGGCCGCGATAACCAGGAACTCCCCGATCGACGGTTATCCGAGGATGGGTGCACTCTGGACCTGTGCGATCGACACCAGAACCAAGACCGCGTGGAGCATCGGACGATGAAGCGGTTGAGCTTTGCGCCGAGTGGATGCGATACCTCGGTGATAGAGACGCTGTCGTGGCTAGAGGTGAGGCCCACCAGATCTGCGATCTGTACGGATCTCGTTACCTCGGCTGGGTTGAGAACGGGCGGGGGAACGTCGGCTTGGAACTCGTAGAGCGCGCAGGGTCGGTCGTCACGTCGGACGGACGTCGTGGTTTGATCTTTGTTCGCCGTGGCGTTCGTCCGGGAGCGATCGATCGAGCCAATCAGCTGGGTATCGCGATATTTGGGTTTGATCCACGGGGCGGGACGTTGGACGGCGTCAATTTCCTTGGCCGCCAACTGTGGGCAACAGGGCTCGCATGGTAGAGCCAGCAGGTGGATCATTCGATGGCCGCCGACGCGGCGTGCCGCACAGGAGCATCGACAGTCTGTCCAGCGGCTGACTGGGCAGCGCGCCGCAGTTCCGACCTGGCAGCTGCTCGAGACTTCTCGATAGTTTCTTCCACGGTTCGGCGTTGCATCAGTCCGACCAGCTCTGATCTCGCAGCGTCTTCGCTTGGGGCAACGAGCACGACCGAATTCTGCTTCTTGCCGCGAGTGAGACCGACATAGAGGCCCGCTGCGTCAACTCCCGGACCGACGAGGGAGCGGTCGGTAGTCTCGCCTTGGACCCCGTAGACCGTTGTGGCGTACGCGAGGTGAATGTGCGACTCGGCATAGGCCAGACTGACTTTTCGAAGGTCGGTTGTATCGGTGCTGGCGGCAAGGATGACGCTGTCCTTGCCGATGGTCTTCACGATCCAGTTCTGGCGGTTCTGCACGTCGGCGACCGAGTCGTTGCGTCGCGACTGAACTACGTCACCGACCAAGATCATCTGTCCAGCCTGTCCGGAAAACGCGCGGCCGGCGGAGATCGCGCCAGATGCGATCCGACGGGCTTGGATCGCTTCGCTAATCTCTTGCGCTTCGGTGTGTGTCGCCGTCACCAGGGATATCGTTTCTCGATCGTGTGCGGCTTCGAACCACCCTTCGACCATCGCTGCGCGCGCCGTGACATCGCTATCAGCCATCACAACGTGTTCAGTACGAACAATGTCGGCGGCAACATCACTCATGGCTGCGTGGTCGACGGGGTCCCGTAGCCGAAGTGTGAGTTCCGCCCAGTCGGGATCCTTGAATCGATGCGTAGTGGTGAGCTCAACACGTTGAGGCGACCGGCGCCAGAAAAGCGCCATGGCACCCGAGTGCCCGACCGGCAGGGCTTGTTGCTCGTCGCCGACGAGAGCGACTCCAGCGCCAGCGGCGTGCGCGATATCCAAGAGGGCTGACGCGGCCTCGAGGTCCAGCATGCCAGCCTCATCAACGACAATGCGATCACCAGGATCGATGCGGATCCGTGGGCCCTCGTATGTCGCCCCTGTCATCAGATCCCTCTCGCCGATCGAGAGGCGCTTCCACACGGTCGCCCCGGACGCGTCAGTTGCCCAGCGCCATCCAAAATCGTGCAAGAGTTGGTGAAGGGACGACGACGAACTCATCGCCTCGCGTCCTGCGACAGCGGAAGCCTTCTTGGTTGGTGCAACGATGACCATCTTGCGGCCGCGTCGTCGTAACGCGACGCTCGCGACCTTGAGCATGGTGGTCTTTCCCGTGCCGGCTGGGCCAGAGACGACGACGCTGCGTGACGTGCCACCGATAGCCGCAGCACCATCAATCTGCCCATCATCCAGAGCTCGTTCAGGCCCGATTGCGCGTCCAATCGCAACGACCTCGTCCGTGTCCAAGGTCTGTCCGGGCGCGGAGAACGCGTCAACCTTCTGGGCCAGTGTGGCCTTAAGCGTTGCGGTGGAGACCGCCATGAGGTGCTTGACGTGCTTGGGCGCGTCCGTTTCGGCGATCAGCGTCACGGTGCGCGATCGCGCCACGACTTCCTCCGCGAGCTTCGCGAGCGCATCGCGGTCGGCGACAACGCCTGTCCCGGCGATAGCTCGGAGCGCGCCGGCCCGCACATCCATCCAGCTGAATCGACCGCCGCTGCCGGTCGAGCGGGCGTCCGCGTCGACAACGGCCTTCGCTGCCAGCAACTCGATGTCAAGGTCCTCGATAGCGACGGGTGGGACCGAAACTGGCGAACCATGCATACCGAGCGCCGGGTCGGCGGTGAAGAGTTCTTCACGGACGAGGGCGGCCCAGCCGTCCTCGTCCAGCTCACCGGGCTTGTTGGGTCGGCCGGCCGCCCACGCCCAATGATCGATCTGACTGAGCACATCGTGGGAGGGTTCCTTGCCAGGGTGCTGTTGCTTCCACCAGGCGGTGCGGGCGATCTTGTTGGCTTCGATCTGAGCGGACCGCTTCGACAACGGCCGCACCAGATGTTGCAGCTGAATAATCTCCCCGTCCCCATTCAGGGTGAATCCCTTGGCGGCGAGAGCACTAATCCATGCCGGGTCGGTGCGGGAGGCGAGGTCGCCTTCGGCGTTGATCACGTTCTGGAACCGCAACGCGACCCGAGTGTCTACGTTGGACCATTTCCCGTCGACGCCTTGGACTTTGACGTTGAGCCAGAGGTGGCGGTGCTTGTGGGGGTCCAGGGACCGGGAGCGTTCGTGGCGGAGTTCGACGACTTCGATCCGGGCGAGGTCTTCGCGGTTGGCGCCGCCTTTGCCGCGGCGGGCGTTGAGCTCGGACTGCCACAGCTTGATGATTCGGTCGCGGAGTCGGTCCTGGAGGTCTTCGTAGGCGGCGGCGAGGTCGGGGTCGAGCATGGCGGCGATCGAGAACGACTTTGGGGCGTTGATCGTCGCATCCAGAATCAGGTCCGCGACGGGCGACTCGAGGTCACGTCCACGGCGCTCACCCGTGAGCGGGTCGAGTCCGTCGACCCAGTTCTTGAGCTGTTCGCGTGTGAGGAGGTCGTCGCGGATGGCGCCGTTCTCGACGATGTACCGGGTCATGACCACGTCGGCGTAGCCGGCGGCGGCGATGACACCGTCGGCGGTTTTGGCGGTGAGGGTGGCGTCACAGACGCCACTGAAGGCGTAGTTGACTGCTTGCTTGACCCCGTGGGAGGACTGTCCTCGCTTCCATCTGGCTACTCCGCCTCGCACCTTGCACTCACCTCCCTCCCTTGGCTTCCGAATTTGGGCAGTCTTGTCCATTGTTCGAAAATGTCCCTCTACTTATTACTTCCGGTTCGGAGGGCGTTTTTGCGCGCATTTGGCGCGCAGGCGGGTCTTTCCGGCAAGTTGCGCTGTCTCGGGCCGGCAGGGAACAGGCTGATCCGGTAGGCCACGGAGCCAGTCGGCGAACTGTGCTGCGGTGCGGTGTCCGGAACGAATGCCCTCATACCTACACGTTGTGTTTCCCGGCCGGTTTTGACGCGCAAATCCGAAATTCGTCGGATCCAGTTGTCCAGGGCAAGCCCCTACCGGATGGCGACTGAGGTGTGAGCCGATCCTCTTGGGGGCTCAGGATGCCCCGCGAGCCGGGTCAGATTGACGAAGGGTACGCACCCTGTCTCGGCGGTGAGGGCGGCAAGCCAACCGATAGGGGTGTGCGGGTCGGCGGCAATCGCCCACCCATCCATCACGTACTGGCTGACGGTCTCCACACATTCCTGCTTCTCGGCAGCGGTCGGATTCGAGGATCCTTCCACGCCGATGAGTCCGCCTTGTAGTTCCGGTGCCATGTTGCTGGTGCCGATGGTGAATACCCGCATCTCACTCACTCCCAATGTCGATCGTTTTGAGTGCCTTTCCGGCGGGTGATCGAGAGCGAGTGGGAGGTGTGTAGTGGCGGGTCCGTGGAGTACCGGGGGAGCGCAGCGGAGGAGGATACGCCGCGAAAGCCCGGCACGGAGCACCGCGAGCGAGCTACGATCGGGCGACGGGAAGGCCCTCAAACCTCAGCAGGGCAGCGCCGTGAGCGTCGTCCTCGATCAGAGCCCTGGGCCGAGATGGATGTGGCATCTGGGTCGCGTACGGAGAGTCGATGAGGCCGTCGGGCGCGAGTCTGCAGCCCGCAAGTAGACGCTTTCGTCCTCGTGCAGGTGGCACTGTAGGGCGGAAGATCGAACTCCGAGCATTGCGCGGTCCGCTGCAACCGGGTTGACGCGGGACCCCTCCAGAACCGGCCCCGCGCGGGTCGCTCCACTTAAGTGCCTACGTGCATCGCTCGTTTAGCTTTCTTTACTCTCCACTCCTGTCGTCCTTGCTTCTCATTCGTATGTCCTCTTCGGTCCTTAGCTCGTGTTCTTCGTTCACCTTCGTTTCATCCATTCGGTTCGTTCGCCCTGTCCTTGCCGACCTGTTCCCACTCCGCCGCCAAGTGAGTCCGCTTTCGAGCGTTGTCAGCTCGGACGAGCGTTGGCGATTTCCTGGCGACTGCGGGTCCATAGTGACAAGGCACAGAGCGCTAAGAGGTCGAACGAAGCCGAAGTGCCCACAAGATGCTCGGGGTAAGAGCGCTGCTCAGGCCGCGTGGTCGAACGCGAATACCACCGAGCGGTTCCCAGCCAGTGATCCTTCGAGCACTCGACTGATCTCCGCGCTTGTTGCTCCTCGAGTGCCGATCAATCCCGCAGCCACCAGGCGGGCAAACGTCGAACCATGCAGACTCCTTTCGCCGAGGGTCTCGGCTTGAATCACGCGCGCGCCACGGCTCCCGGTGTAGGTCGCCAAATACGGGTCGAGGAACGCGTCCGGAACGTAATAGCCCGGCATAAGTCTTGAATCATCAGAATCGAAGACCGTGCTGTTTCGTTTGCAAAACTTGAAATAGGTGACCGCGCTCGCGAACCTATAGTCGGCAGCCACGGAAGGGTCAACGACGTCGCCATCGTGGGCGCTTTGGATATCACCCATTCGTGCCCGTTCCGCATCGAACTGTGGATCAGGCCTGTAAATCCACTGGCCAGAATCCAGCGTGAGCATCTTGTACTGGACAAAAACGAACGAGTCTGTTCTGTGCACGTAGTACAACAGATCGGCTCCAGAAAGCCTTTCGATGGGGCCCTTGTTCGCATTTACGACAGTCAGGCGACGATCACCTGAGGTGAACTGAAGCGCTGCCGTCGCAACGGTTTCCTCAGCCGCCCAGTCCAAAAAGTTCCTCGCATCCGCGCTGATTACGTCGTCCTCCAGCTGACGGACGGCTCCTCGCATGCGACCAAGGAACGGGGCGGCCGAGTCATCGTTCATCACATTGAGACGAGGGCGCACAGCCTGAGGGTCGCCGAAGATCTCGCCTGCGAGATAGATGGCATCTCGTTCTTGGGTCAGTACGTTTCCGACTGCGCCCACTTCGCGAACAGCCCCGTTTAGTCGTGAATGGAGCGCTTCCAAGGCGTCCCGGTCTTGGTCGGCAACATCGAGGAGTGCGGCCCAGACGCGTTGACTTGTCACGCGTGGCATCGCGCCCCCGTGTTCCATCGCTTCAATCGCCGCAGCTTGTTGAGTCCGATTGAGATCGGCGCGCTCGATGACCGCTGCGATGTCCGTAGGAGCGGCAAGGCTCACCAGGACATCAAGCGTCACCTGCGTGTCTACCGTAGTTATCCGCCTTCCGACGCTGTAGATCGCAACAGCGACAATCGACGTCGGAAGCTCATCGACGTCGCCAATATAGTCCGAGTACCAAATCAAACCTTGGGGCAAAGTGATCAGGCAAAGACCGCGGCCCGATAAGCCCGATTCTGCGAGCCGGATAGCTGCGGTAAAGCGAGTGCCTTCCGACGAACGACGAAGGATCGCGTCAAGTTCAGCCGCGTCCCGGACAGAGTAAGCAGACATCACCACAGGGACAGACCCTATCGGCCATAGCGGCGGAACAGGTTGTGGGTCATAGGTTGGTTGCTAACTGGGCGTGGCCCGCACTTCCGCTGTAGCGGCCGAGCTGCCCTGGCTTACGTGGGTGCGGTCACAACCGGCGACGCCGCAACCTCCGTCGCGTTATCGCGATCCGCAAAACGCTCGGCCAACGTCGATCGGGCGATTTCGGGTGTCAGTGCTGCGGAGAACTTCAAGCCATCAACTGCCGCTTGAGTAATCTGTGGCAGCGACATGATGGGGGCTGCTGCGCGCAAGGCAGCGACTCCAAACTGCTCCGAGAAGCGGATGTACTCGTTGGTGGAGCGCGGTTCGAACGCGACCGACAGGGCGGCAGCAAGCGTTTCGTGAGCTCGAAGGCCCGCCATTCCCCAGAGGGTTACTCCCTTCGAGTCTCGCTCCATGACGACACCGTCGGCGTGTACGCGCGACGCCCACTCAACTCTGGCCTCTGCCAAGATCTTGGCGGCGCGACCGGTGATGGGGATGGGGGGATCGGCACCGAGCAGGACTTCGCGTCGGGCGCGAACCAATTCAAACGACTCTGGCAGCGGATCGGAAGACCAGCGGGCGCGTCCGGGAGACTCGTCTGGCTCCACTCGAACTCTATGACGTTGCCAGTCGACGTCCCGGAGTTTCCATGACCGCCCGGCAAGCAGGAGCGACATTGACCCGCTCAGCACGTCCTTGCTGAGCGACATAGGTGACACCCACCCGATGTCGCTCTGGCCGTGAACCACCGCGAGCTCGAGCCCACTAAGGAAGGTGCTGAGGAGATCGAGGAAGTTTCGTCCGCCAAACTCTCGTTCAGCTGCAGGGCCGATGAACAACCATCCGCCATCCTCGGCGAGGAACTCTGCCTCGACGAGGTGGTCGAGCACGAGTTCACCGTCCGTCATGACCGGACTACCAGCCCACCATTCGCGCCATGAACCCCTCGAAAAGCGTCCTTCTTGCAGGGCGAGAGCGAGGAACTGCTGCGCCGCAATATGGCGTGGGGAGGGTGGCGCCACGACGGGCTCCACGAACCCGGTGCCCCACAAAAGAAGAAGGCCAGCAGCGCGAAGGAGCGCTGCCTGGTCGGTCGCCAGGAAAAGAGCGTTGCGCCCCGTACCAGCACGGCGTCCGGTGCGCCCCAGTCGTTGCAAGAAGGAGCCGACTGTTCGCGGTGCGTCCAATTGGATCATGCGGTCAAGGTCACCGATATCGATGCCGAGCTCCAATGTCGACGTCGAGACGATCACGCAGTCACGCGCCTCGGCGAACGCACGCTCGCTCTGACGACGTTCGTCGAGCGACAGTGATGAATGCGAGACGAATGTCGTGACTCCGCGCAGACGCAGCTGAAAGGCGAGTTGCTCAGCTTGTGAGCGAGATTCACAGAACGCGAGTCGCTTTTCGCCCGGATGAAGGGAAGCAATGACAATGGCCGCGTTCTCGATCGATCCGACGTAGTCGAGCGCGATGTCCGGCTCACCAGGACCGCCGCCAGCCGAAACAACTTCCGCGGCGATGTCGACCGCTTTGTTCGAGCCTTGGTACCAGGCGAGCACTTCTTTGGGATTGCCCAGCGTCGCCGAAAGACCTATTCGCTGAATGCGCTCCGCGGCGATCCGCTGAAGGCGCTCCAGTACCGCCACAAGATGCCATCCACGGTCGGCGGAGGCGAACGAGTGGATCTCATCGGCTACCACTGCTCGAAGGCCCCGAAACAGGAGACGATGGTCGATTCGACGCGAGACGAGCATTGCCTCGAGAGACTCGGGTGTTGTGAGCAAGATGTCTGGGGGATCACTGAGGATGGATCGGCGCGCGCTGTCGCCAACGTCGCCGTGCCAGAGCTCGACTCGACGGCCGAGCCACGATGTGTACTGGTCTAGGCGGGGCTGCAGGTTGTTCAACAGAGCCTTGAGCGGGGCCACGTAGATGACGCTCAACCCAGTCCAACCTTCGTCCACCATTCGAGATAGAACGGGAAATGACGCAGCTTCCGTCTTTCCGCCCGCGGTTGGTGCGATGAGAAGACAGTCTGCGCCTGATTGGATTGGTGCGATCGCGGCGTACTGCAGTGGCCGCAAGTCGCGCCAGCCCAGAGTGCTTGCCACGTGGTATTCCAACGTGGGCGTCAGGCCGCTGGGCTCAGACATCGATATCAATGCTGTTGAGGTCACCCAGTGCCGCTCGCTCGTCGGCGTTGAGCTCGACGCTGTTTATCTGAGCCGTGGCCGCATCCGGCGGCACGTAGTCAGGGAACTGTTCGATCTTGTCGAGGACGTCGATGAGTTTGCGAAGGAAAATCCGCGGCGCGATGCCGACTCGCCCTCCGAGTCGTCCTGCGACCGCTGTCGCATACGCAGCGATGTAATCATCGGAGGCAAGTGTGAGGATGCGATCGGAGGCGGAACTTCCGCTCGCGTAAATGTCTCGCGTGCGAAGGCCGAGCTCGACCAGTCCTGCGTGCTGGAATCCGAGCAACCGGATCTGTGGGGCGCGCGGATTGTCCCATCTGGGATCACCCGAGAAGTCAACGCCGATGCGGGCGGCTAGAGGCGCCAAGCGCTGAACGCCCTGCGTTCCGTCGTAGAACGCTGGTGTCCCAGTGATAAGCACGTACAGCCCAGGGAAGCGCCCCGCGTCAACCTCGTCGATCAGCTGTCGCAGTGCATTGAGAGACTTCTCCCGCACGTCGCTGCGCACTCGCTGAAGCGTCTCGACTTCATCAAGCACGAGAACCAATCCTGCGTAGTCCGAGTCTCGAAGTACCGTCAACAAGCCTTGGAGGAATCCGAAGGCGGCAAAGTGGTCAATGTCCCCTCGGATTCCGGCTGATCGACGCACGCTAGACGCGACCGATTGCTGGCCACCCAGCCATGCCGCAAGCCCATCTGCGGTGGGGATATCGCCTGCACGCAGGGCTGAATGATATCCACGCAAGGCGGCCGCGAAAGCCGGCGCTGTCCTCGTGACGGCGGCAAGTCTCTGTTCAAGCAGGGCGGCGGCGCGATCAGCGAGATGTTCTGGGTTGGTCGGATCCGCGCCGGCGGCCACCGCGTCCTCATCGAGAATGCGGAACCAGCCGTCGAGAACGTCGCGAAACGCGCTCGCCGGAATCGCTTCCGTCGTTAGGTTTTCGGTCACACGACGGTAGATCGTCTCCAAGCGGTGCAATGGGGTTTCGGTTTCGGAGATCTGCACCTCCGCGGTCGCGAAACCCCTCTGCTTTGCGGTCTCCGTGAGCCAGCGAGCGAAAAACGTTTTACCAGCGCCGTACTCGCCGCGCACAGCTTTGAACGCTGCACCGCCGTCTGCCACCGAGGTGAGTTCGTCGTCGATCGCCGACTGAAATCGATTCAGTCCAACGGCCATGACGTCCAGCCCGCGCTGCGGAACCGTGCCACGACGCAGCGCGTCGATGATCTCTCTCCGTCGTCGTGGACTGACGTCGATCATGAGGAGGTCCCCAACTTGAACTGCTGTCGAAGGAGCTCAACATCGAGAGTCACGGTCACCTGGTCGGGGTCCAGGTCGATGACGGGATATCCATCGACATTCAGGACGCGGCGCAACGTCGTCAAGACCCCATTGAAGCTGTACGCCGCCACTCCAACGCGCGTAGCAAGCGTGTCGCGGTGGGCGCGACCGCCGCCCTCCAACAGCGAAGAGATGACAGTACCGGCAACTCTGTCTTCGACGGGGTGTCGTCCGGCCAACCGTCGCCGGTCAGCATAGACGGTGCTGGCGACGAGCTGCGCGGCAAGAGACAGGGGCTCGGGCGAAGTCTCGTCGCCCGGTTCGGCATCAAAAAGCGTTGCCGCACCGGGCGCGGTCTGCTTGGGGCCTCGCGCCTTCTTCGTTGCCGGGGTTGCCGGAACGGGTGCCGAGAACTCGAGCGGCGCGCTCGGCTCATTCCACCAGGTGGGCTCCTGCGGCGGTGCTTCCACCCATCCAGGCGGATCAGCGGCGCCACGCGGTTTTGCAACGATGACCGGGATCGTCAGCTCGGCGAGAGAACCACCGCCGTGGTAACCGGCCTTCTTGGCCGCGTATCGGAGTGCGTCAGAGATCGCGAGAATAGCTCGCGCGCCGGGCGCGAGTACGCGCGGTCCGTGAACGAGCACTTCATCATCTTGCGCCGCCGCGCCGCTAGCGTCTCGCCAACGTGCGGAAGATTGCGGCACGCTACGCAGCTCACTGCCACGTTCGACGACGTGCCCGTGATCCGAGGTGAGTACGACGATTCGACCCGCGTCCTGGGCGGAGGCAAGCAGAGCGTCCAGGTGAGCAACAGTGTGGGTGGTCCAGCGAAGAGAGTCGACATCGGCGCTGGCGAGCGCGTCGTCGATCGTGTTGAGCACCGCGGCTACGATCCTTTGCCGCGGATCAGCGATCGCTTCGGCGACAGCCGAAGGAAGAGAGTGACCGGCGGTAGAGCGGAGGTCATCCTTATGAAAGACGACGCCACCCACCGTGGAGCGGAAGCGAGCCTTCTCGATCTGCTGATTGCCGGCAATAAGCTCGCCGGCGAATAGAGACGTACGCGAGTACTGGGTGACAGTCGGCAGCGCTGGGAGGCCAACCTGCCGACGAAGAGCGCCTTCCGGAACCAGCTCAACCCATCCAAGTTCTCCGACACCGGGCAGGAGTTCTACGGCTGTGGGAACGCTCATGCCATCGAGCACAATGAGCAGCACGCGTTCATGCGATGAGAGCGGCACAACCAGATCGGTGAGCATGCGCTCCACGAGCACGACGCCGTCGATCGCCGGATCTCCGTTAAGCCACACCGACGCAGAACTGTCTTCTTCGCGGCGCCGAGACTGCACAGCCAGTGCGAGCGCGTGGTAGGCGGTCGCGAGTTCGCGGTTCATATCGCCATCCCAGATATCGCCAAGCGCCAGCTCAGCCCAAGCCCCATCAGCGGCGTAAGACCTCATGGCGCTGGCTAGCCCGTCGATGGGCTCGACCGACGTCTGGAGCCACCTCACCAAGCGACAAGCCATGTCGGCGGTAGGCCGAGACCGGACGAACGAAATCTTCGCCGCGTGCTCGTCGATTCGAGCAAGCGCTGCGTCGACGGAGCGCGAAGCCTCCGCGCTCGGGTGGTCCACCGCAGCTTGAATGGTCGCCGCGAACGCGACGACACGCGCTCGCAGACCGCCGGGCAGGAGGCTGGAGCGCGCGACGCCGTCCGCCCATCCCAGATCGGTACAGAGCGCCTCGGCTTGTTCGAGTACGTCGCGACCGTGCCTATCGTCGGCGGCTAGCCATCGCAGGGTAATCGTCTGAGCAGCTGCGCCATAGCGTTGCGCAGCTGCGGCACTAGGGGAAGAGCCGATGTATTGCTCGGCGCGGACGCGTGCGGCGGCTGTACCAGCGTCCTCTGGTGTGGCACCCGCAGCCCACAGCTCGCCGGCGGCCAGGCCGACGGCGATGGCTGAGACGTGCCCGGGAGCGCTCGCCGCATGCAACGCCATACCGACGTACTGATCGACGTGTGCTGCGGCGGCGCTGATGACGCTCCTGCGCGTCGGCTCGTCCAGTTCCGAGAGGCGCGCGCGGGCACCTGGATCGTCGAGAGGTGGAAGAGTGGCGGATGAGTCGAGGTCTTCTGGTCGGTCGAGCTCTAGGAGCGCCACCAGGAGCGAGCGCATCACATGACCGGGTGAGAGCAGGCCTCCCGGCGCTGGTGGGTAGCCGCGATCTCGCCGCCACGATGAGAGGAGGCGCGGCACCCACGGCCCCAGGTCCCGTACTGATCGCGGGATGACCATCGAGCGGGTCCCGAACAACTCCGGGACCATACTCCATTCGTCTAGCGACGTGACCTTCCCGTACTCAGCGTCCAATAGGACCGCGGTGCCGAGGGCAGGCTCGTTCAACTCGGTTAATACCGCCACGAATTCGTCGTGGGGTGTCGAGCGTATCGCGTCCAATGCGGCCAGCCCTGACACACCTTCGACGATGTGAACCCGTTTGTTGACGACCTCGATGACGGGTTCACCGGCCCAGCTCGGCTGTGCGCGCACAAGCAAGGTCCGGGAGCGACGTCGCGGCGTGTTGATCCACGCGGCGAGGTGATCGCGGAGTGTCGACTCGCTGACGAGGGGAGCAGCCACGATCAGTCGACCTGCCATGTGATGGTGACGCTCGCGTCGGCACCGGCCTCGCGTGCGATCGCGTCACGCAGCTCGTCCAGAACCGAATCCAAGTCTGAAATCGAGGCCCGATGCGTATGCTCCGCTTGTGGTTTCGGTGGCACGGGCCGAACCGGCTGCTGCTGTACCACCAAGGCGCGAGCCAAGACGGCAACGTCGCGCAACCGTGGTTCGAGGGGGACGACCGACTCGTCGACGGCTGCTGCCTGTCGGAGGCCGGTCAACGCGACGCCGAAATCGGCGTCGGCGCGCGTCTGGGCTGCTGACACCATGCCCCAATCGAGCCCCTCCAGCTCACGGCTCAGTCTCTCCGCGCTGCCGTACGCGCTTCCTAACGCTGTGAGCTGGTCGGGCAGGTCAAAGGTAGCAAGCGTCGCGATGAGGGCGGCGTCTCCATTCGTGGAGGCGAGCGCGCGCGTCAGCTCTGCAAGCCGTCTAGCGGTGGCGAGACGCCCTGTCTCTTCAGCATCATCGAGCCCTAGGACCCCGGAGTGCGCTTGCAAAGCTGAAACGAGTTCCCCGACCCTGCTGGCACCGATCTTGGTCCGAACGGCGCTCGCGAAGCGGCCAACCGCGCGCGCTGTGAGATTGGCTTCGGGGGCCACGCCGAAGATACCGCCAGCGCGGCTCTTCGCCAGTTCCCAGTCGGCGGGGTCAGGAAGGTCCGCGTCCCGAATCGCAGCTGCGTCCGACAGCACGCCGATGGTGGGCGCGGGGAGACCGACGAACTGGAGATTCGCCAATTGGGCCCAGGTCAAGAGCACGGCGTCTTCCATTGACCTGGTCATACCCCAGGGCGCGAGACGGGTTCGGAGCCCGCCCACCGTGATCTCGTTTCCTAATTCGCCTCGCCATCGGGCAAGGTGCTGCCACCAGCCGAAATGGGCAGCATCGACGACCACGACGTTTTCGTTCAGCTCACCGAGCCGCAGTGGCACCACGATGTCACGCGCGGTACGTTGCTCAGCCGCGCTTAGCCCTTGCCGGCGGCCGCCGGCTTCGACCGTTGCCGAGACGAGGTCCAAAGCGTCCGTCAAACGCCGAGTGGTGACTTCTTCCACACCCAGATCGGGGTGTTCGGGAAACTCGTCTTTCCACGCCGTTTCCAGCGCGTAGCGCAGCCCGTTCAGGAGCGAGCCGGTGGGTGGCGGCGGAATGACCAGGCCGGGCAAAAGCGGTGAGAACACCTGATTGCCCGAGAGATCGCTTCCGACATTGCTGTCCTCGGGCGCGTTGACGCCGTAGGCCTGCCGCAGCGCCGTTACAAGAACGTCACGAAGGCTCCGGCGCTGGGAGTCCAGCGTCTGGCGCGCGGGCCCGCGATCGGCCGGTGCGAGATGGTCCGCGTTCGCCTCGAAGCGGCTCCCCGTGAGCACGTAGTCAAGGAGAACGAGCTTACCGAGATCGGCCTGTCGTGCATCCGATAAGAAGTTAGGGATCCACGCGATCGTATTGGCCGTCTGATCGTTCTCTCGCAACTTCTGCAGGCGAGCGACGTCGTCCGCAGGGCTGTAGTTTCCGCTGTCGTAGGGAAAGTCGATAACGACGCGCCAGTCAGGGTCGCTGTGGATCAGGTCGCTCGCCAGCACGTCGCTGTCGTCGCGCACATTGCCGAACTTAACGGTGACCGAACGTTTGTGGCCCCGCCACACGTGACTGATCTGGCGACCGACGAGATTGTCTGGCGGCAGGTCTAGTTCCTCCGCGATGAGCTTGCGGATGAGCTCGCGTCGCGTTTGCTGGTTGTCCTCGGTGCGCACCCGGTCGAGGATCGAGTCGTAATCGACGCCGCTGAGAGTCGCCGTGACGATCGGATCAGGGCCATCGCCCACGCTGATCTCGCCGAACTCTGCGGTCCACCCCCTGACCAGCTCAAGCACCTGCTGCGTTTCAGTGCCGGGGATGAAGGCGTCAATGGTTCCCCAGTTGAGTGCTGCGAGCTTCGCGGCCGTCAGGTTGGAGAGGGATTTAGCTTCGGGAGCAAGAGCGGCAATGAGAACGGTCTTGGCTAAGCGGTCTTCGGTGCTGAAGGCGTGATCCCTCGGCAGTGCTGAGGCCGCCTCTTCCGTCAGTCCGTGCTTACGCAGGAGGTACGGCCGCATCTTCTGCGTGTAGAAGCGGGCCGAGATCGCGAAGTGTCGCTTCATGTCCTCGGTAAGCGGTTGTGAACCACCAAGGACCACGGGCTCGTACAGGTCGCCCACCGGGAGGACGTCGCGGACCCGGAGGTCGTCCCGCCCTTCCGCGAGGAGCTCTGCCATGAGCTTGAGCGCCGTGCGCTCGCGCTGCATGAGGCTGGAGAGCGCGACCATTGTGTCCACGAGTGCAGGAGAGAAAGGGTAAACGTTGGCGAAGGCCCGCTCGTCCGAGTTCGCGTCGTCCGCCAGGAGATAGCCCCACGCGGCATAGTCACGCTTGACTTCTGCGAGAGCCGTTGTCAGCGTGGCGGCCGCGTCCCGCGACTTGGGCTGAAGCAGCCGCTGTTTCACGATCTTCGGCAGGTCGGCAGCCTGGAGTCGAATGGTCGCGAAGCGGCCTTCCCAGTACTCGAACAATTGTCCCTGGGCGACGCGCTGAGCGCCGGAGATGTGGCTGCCGAGGAAGTCTCTCAGGTCTCGCTGACGCGCCAGGAACGAGGTGATGGGGATTTGCAGTCCAGTCGCCGCGTTCTCACCCAACTGGACGACCTTTTCGACCTCGTTCTGCACCCACGCGCTGTCGGCCAGATGCTGGCCCAGCCACAACACGACCTCGTCGACTAGGAAGATGAGTCCCTGATAGCCGAGTGATTTGGCGTGGGCGGAGAGAGCCTTGAGACCGTCCGCCATCGGCAACCACTCACCGGCGCGCGCGTAGCCCGTGAAATACGACTCGAGGAGGTCCCCGACGAGTCGGTCTCGATCCGGCTCGCCCGGCTTCTGAGACGCCGCGGCATCGAAGCTCTCAGCATCCCATGCGCCGCCGAGGTCGCCCCAGTCGCTGTCACCTCCGCCAAGTCCCTCGAAGAAGCGGTCGTCGCCCATCTTGGAGCGCAGGCCTCGGGCATCCTCCAAGAGCTCGTCGCTCGCGTGCAGAACGGCGGAAGGCGCGTCGGGATGCCGCGCGGCGACCGTCTGCAGGTAGCCGCCGAAGATCGCCTCTTCGAACGAGCGTGCCCCTAGGAGGTTGTAATCGAGCACGAGAAGCTTTTGCTCCAGTGTGCTCTGGTGGGTTGCGACCACCTGCTCCAGTCCTGGGATCTGGCGGGCCGCCAGATTGCCGGTGAGAAGCAAGTGCATCACCGCCATGTAGTGCGATTTGCCGGAACCAAACGAGCCGTCGAGGAAGGCGCCACGAGGCGAGTTCTGACTCAGAGAGCTGGCCACCTTGTCGAGGCCGTCGCCGATCGCCTCTGCAATCGCGTCAGTGACGACGTAGTCCCGAATTGTCTGCTCGTGCCGGCTCACGCTTTCGTTTAGCTTGATGACGAAATCGGCCGCCTCGACCCGCTCAGGCAGCTCGATGAGGTCGCGTAGCGGCGAGTAGAGCGTGTACTCCGTCATACCTTCTTCTTCCTGCCGCGGACGGTCGGCATCGGCCGCCATTCGGAGATCGCGTCGCGACCAAGGCCGAGTCGGTCGAGCAGCGAGTTGACGACGGCGGTCACGGCAACCGCCGGGCTGACGCCCGAGCGGGCGTCGATCTTATCGTGCCATTGCCTCAGCCATGGCTCGATTTCGACCAGTGCTCCGACCAAGGGAATGACCTGGTCGTCCGGCGCTCCGGCACGGTTGAGCTCGGTCGCGAAGCGGGCGATCGCCTGGCCCCGTTCGCCATGATCCCAACCGGCCCAGCCGTAACTGGCGGTCGTGTCCTCGGAGTAGAAGCTGCCGGGGAAAGCGATGAATCGCTCCTTCGGCACGTCGAGCTTTCCGCGTGCGGACCAGTAGCTCTGCTTGAGGAAATCGGCCTGCGTGTACTTCGGGGGCACATCCACCGCGACGTGTTCGCCGCGGTCCTCGGCACGCTGGAGTTCCCAGGTGCGTTCCCACGCACGGAACTTTTGCAGGCCCGCGGGCTTGTAGCGGAGGGCCGCGACGGCGGGCACCGCCTGCGCGTCGACGAGCTTGCCAAGCTCGATCCCGAAATCGTAGTCATGAGAGCCGGTGTGGATGATCAGCAGTTCTCGCAGCCGCTCATCGCGCCGCAGTGCGTCGGCCAGTTGTGCGATCGAGCGCACCATCGGTCGATTTGACCCGTCTTGCCAGAGCTCGCGCGCTTCCAGGCGGTCGAGTATGGCCTCGCGCACCGCGGTCGCGCGGAGCTGATCCCACGTCGAACCGTTCCAGCGCCGCTTGTACTCAGGTCGCTCCAGCAGGCGAAGGGAAGGGTTGCTCTCGATCGCTTCGATCCTCCGCTCCACAAGAATGCGGTACCAGTCTGGCCACGTCGCTCGGATCGCAGTAACGGGCTCTCGCCCGTGACGTTGGAACCATTCATCGCCAACCTCGCCGGCAACCCGACTGCGGGCAAGTCTTATCTCGACTGGGCGCTCATTCGGATCGATGGGCACGACTTCTGATACCGGTGGGGCCAGTTCCCGGTCAGCGAGGCCATACGAGACATACATTCGCCAGTCAAGTTCTTCCTGTAGCGCCACCATCTTGCGGCTGAAGCTCTCCCACTGTTCTTGCTTGGCGGGTAGGTCGTGAATTTCGTTGGAGGCGATTACTTGAGCCGGTGCGACTGAACGGTGCTCGAAGGCGACATCGTCGATCTGTTGTGCGAGATCTCGTGCGCGGTCGTCTGGCATGGGAAAGACCAGCAGCTTGGTCGCGTTGAACTGGTAGAAGTCTTCCCAAGGAGCGAGCGTCGTTCGAGCCCCGTCTCCGCTAACGGTGCTTCCCTTGTTATGCGCCACCTGCTTTAGCCAAAAGCAAGCAGCAGACGAGTTGAGGACGCCAAGGATGTTGTAGTGATCGTCCTTTGTAGATGTGCGTCGCAGCTTGATAACAGGAGCCGTCTTATTGAACGCCCTTCCTCCACGGTCGAAGACGAAATGATTATGAGTCGCGACTTCTGCGTAGGCGATGCAGGAGGGCGAGGCTCCTGCATCCTGGGGAAGCTGATGCCATTCGTACCAGGGACGTCCTTCTGCTGCATACGTCTTCCGGGAGAAAGTAGTTCGATTTGCAAGCTCAGTGCGGTAACGCCACATCGCCCTTGCCTGCCTTGGGAACTCTTCAAGGGGGAGGAGTTCGTGGGTTTTGCTATATGGAAAGAACGTGGGGGTGGAACCGTAGGCTTCCCAATCGCGCACGCCATCACCGGAAACGAATGGTATGAAGGCGTGCGGTTCCTCGCGTCTTCGAGCCTCGTCAGCCGTGAGGGTGAACGCTTCGTCGGAGCCTTGAACGCCAAAGAACCCAATTCGCAGTACTTCCGCCCCTAGGCGTGAGCGTGCTGCGGCCTCCATGGCATCTTTGACCTCACCGGCGCCTCCTCCGGAAAGCGACCACGGGAACGTCTCGAACGCTTGTCGCGGGAGATCTGCGACCGAAATAAAGGGGCTGTGATACCCGGGATGGTCTATGTTCTCGACAATGTCGCGCCACACGAGCCCTTCTGCCGGATCAACCGGCTGTGTAGGCTCCCCGCGAACTCCGAGAACGGCCCGGATCGTGGGTGCATGCGGGCGTCGGGGACGGCCTAGCAAGATTACGGTCGGTGTCCCATGGCCGGGAATGTAGGCGCCGGATGTATCAATAATGTGGCTGAGGTCTACGTGGTCCGGTGTGACACCGGTGAAGCGGCCGGACAAGAACTGCTCGATGAGCTTTCGCCCGAACTCGCGCTTCATGAAAGAGTTTGATGTGATCTGGCCGACGAAGCCCGCTCCGCCGCTAGAAGGCCTTTTGGCTAGGCGGAACAGCAACTCCATGAATGGGGAAGTCAGGGCATACTTCCGGTGGCACATCGGATACAGGCGCCGGTACTGGTCACGCAAGCTTGCGTCCGGCGGCTGGATGTATGGGGGATTGGCAACGACCACATGATACTGAGACGGCGCCAGGACCCCCTCGTAATCCCTCAAATCCTCGTTGTCGTACTGAAAGTAGTCCTTGTCGCCGAGGTCTAGTCCCTCGTTGTGGGCGCTACCGCCCAGCAACGAGTCCCCGATCGCGAGGTGGTACCGGAAGGCTGGCGCCGCTACGAGCGTCCGCACGCCCGCGGCTTTGATTGCTGCGACCGTAAGGCGGAAGCGGGCGATTGCAACAGCAAATGGGTTCAGGTCCACACCGTGGATTGAATCCAGGGCGCGCTGCACTCGCTCGCCTCGCTCAACGCCGGGCGCGCTAGTGGCCCAGGCATCCACGAGGCGGTCGAACGCGCCGAGAAGGAAGTGTCCAGATCCGCAGGCGGGGTCGATGAGTTTGAGACCCGCGAGGCCGAATTCCTTGATGGCAGGCGTTAGCGTGTGGTCGAGGATGAACTCCTCCACGAACACAGGAGTTTGCAGGAGGGCGTACGTCTTCTTCGCGTAGTCGGACAGGTCCTGGTAGAGGTCTCCGAGGAAGCGCGTTCCGAGGCCGGGGTCGCTGAAGTCGTGAACAAGCGCGCCACCGGGAGTGGTCCGGCGGAAGAACCTCAGCAACGCATCCGCGGCGTCGGCCGAGATCGGGGCATGCCACACCGCCGAGTGGTCCGGATCAACGAGCGGTCGCCCGGCTGGTAGGTCGGCCAGGGTCCGAAATGCCTGCTCGAGCCAGTCGCGTCCCGTCATGGTTGGTGCCGCTGCGTAGAAGGCCGACTCGTTCTCGATCGCGCGCTCCAGTCCATCACCGGGGGCGGCGATCCATGGCAGGGAAACAAGCGCCCCTTCGCGAGTACCGCCTCGCAGGAGACCGTTGTCTTCGGAGAAGCGAACGAAGACGGCCGCGATGATCCACGCGACCGCAGCCTGGGAAACCTCGCCGTCGCGCCAGTCGATCCACGGCAGGCCGGTGCGTTCCTTCGCCTGCGCGCGACGGTGCTCTTCGCGCAGGCGGGCGCCCCACGCGTTGTGTTCGTCGTCCGCGCGGACGCGGAGGTCGTCTTCGAGAGTGCGCAATTCGCGTTTGAGGTCGGCGAGAAGAGCGGCCGAGTTGATCACGGAGTGGAGGCCTTTCGATGGGTGAGAGAAGAAGGTCCGAGGGATGCGTCCGGTGTCCTCCCGAGATCAGCACCGGTCAGCGGGTCAAGCGAGAGTTCCAGCCACCGGTCGGCACCGAACGGGAACGGCACGCCATCGAGGTCCGGGGTGCTAGCTGCTTTTGGCCGTGGCAGCAGGAACCACCGTGCAGCTGCGCGAGGTGTGCCGAGATCGGTGACGTTGGCGATGAGGTCGACGAGACCAAGTCGGGCGAGCGCGGACGGATTGAGGAAGAGAAGAGGCTCGTCGGAGGCGAGCAGCTCCGCCCACACAGGGCCAATCGCGAGGCGCGCAAGTTGCACGAGGTTTCGCCTGCCGCGCGACTGCTCGGGCTCTCCGTCTGCACGAAGGACGACGGGCCAACTCGCCCCACGTTCTTGCGCGGCGGCTTTTAGAGCATCGAGTGCGATGTCAGCAAGATCCACCACGGTAAGGCCGTGCTGGCGTGCCAGGATGTCCGCCGCCGTGGTGAGGCGGAGTCGACGTGAAATCACCAGCACCAGCGCCGTGTGGTCGCGGAGTGAAGCAGCTAGACGCGCCTCGACCAAGGGGTCGCTGGGGGAGCGGCCCCAGGTGGTCGAGGATGCAGTAAACGTCAGCGAACTCGCGTCTGCTGATCGCATCGCGTAGCGATCGAGCTCGGGATGCCACTCCAAATAAGGCATCGCAGCTCGCACCGGGACGTCAAGCGCAGGCCTGCTCGGAATCTCCACGACTTCGGCGAATCGCGCCCGCACGCGCTGACCGATAGTAACCACAGCAAGTTCGCGCGTCGCTGCGCTCCGTAGAGCTAGCTCGACAGCACGAGCACCGCTGAGATCAGCGCGGTAGGCCTCTCCCATGGACGAGATCTTGCCGTTCCGAGATAGCCCGATCGCCAACTGGAGCACCCGTGTCTCTGAGATCCGGAGAGTGGGCGCTCCGCTGGTTTGCAGCGCCTCGCGAACGCGGGCGGCGGCCACGACGTCGACCTGCTCGAGCAAGCCGTCAACGAGGTCGCCGAATCTCATCAACGTTTCGAGATGCACTTCGGCTTCATCGAAGCTCAAGCCGTCGTCGCCGGCGGGAGCGTAGGCAGCAGCCATACGGCCATCGCTCTCTGTCCTGAGAACGAAAAGCGGGTCGCGTGCACGAATGTCAAGTTCAAGAATTGCGCGAGTGACTGCCGTCGCCATCTCTACCCGAGTGCGATCGCTCAGCGTGGATCCGTACTCGCGCAGCATTCGTGTCGCCAACTCGTCGAGTGTGGCGACACCCCCAAATTCCTGCAGCCATCGAGCGGTGTCCTCGGTCGGTCCCTTCAGCACCGCTTGCTTTCGCAGGCGGCGATAACGCTCCTCGGACGACTCGCCCGGCTTCAACGAGATGACGCCGATGTAGTTCTCGACCGCACGTCGACCGGGTGGCGCCTCTCCTACGACCGTCTCTGCAGAGGCCAGTCGCTGACGCCATTCCCGAATTCGTGCGCTAATCTCTCGCCGCACCTGCTCGCCGAGACCTCGGATCTGGTTGATTGCCATCGGCGGAACGCCCAGGAGCTCGCCAACCGTCGTTGCCTTGACCCGCGAGAGGGCCGAGAGGGCTCGCGCGCTAAGCCCCGCATCCTCCAGTCGTGTGGAGAGTTCGGCGGAGGCTGCCCTAACTTCGTTCGCCTCAACGTCGACCGCTTCGGTCGCCGCACCCTTGAGAGCCGCTGCCCAGGCTGAGCGCATGGCGTCGAGCGAGGGATGCCGAGATTCGCTATCCGGAGCGAGTGCGGTGCGGAAGAATCCGACCAATCCGTCGGCGACGCTGGCATCGAACATGCTCGCTTGGACGACTGCGGCGTCGTGAGGGTTCGATGGTGCATCTCCTTGTTCCCACCAGATTGGGTCCGAGCTGGCCAACTCGAACAGCGTCGCTGCAACGGCGAAACGCTCAGCGGCTCTGTCATATTGACCGCGGGTGCGCGACCCGAGGTATGGATCGAGGTACGGGCGCGATCCCGAACGGACATTGATCAGCGGCTCCTCGGCCAACGAGAAGTCGAAGAGCGTCAAGCGCGGCTTTCTCGTGCCCGGATCGGGCTTGACAGCGAGGTTTGATGGCTTGATGTCGCGGTGAAAGACACCGCGAGACTCAAGGTGCGCGACTGCGTCGAAGAGGTCGGAGCCGTAACGCTCGAGCTGCTCGATCGTCGCGCGACCTTCGAGGCGGATCCTGTCGGCCAGCGTCTCCTTGCCAGCGTCGGTCATCAGCAGCCCCTGGCGAGTGCCGACTGCAAGCGGTCCGTCGAGGCGCTTCACTACCCGTGGATGATCGAGGAGGTCGAGCACCTCCGCTTCGACGGCGAGGCGTGCCGCGGCCGCATCGTCCTTAGCGAGCTTGAGAATAACGCCCTCGAGGTCCTTGAGGTAGTCCGTTACTTCGAGCGCAACGCCGGTTGAACCGGCTCCGCGCCGGCTCCTTATCTCAAACCGCTCGTCTAGGAAGTCGCCAATGCGTGCCTCGAGGGGATCTTCCGGAGTCGGGGCCGCCTGTCCCTCATCGTCCTCGCGGCCCTCGCGCTCACCTGACAGTGCGTCTTGGTAGGCGGCTTGTAGGGAGGAAATATCAAGCGTGCGGAACGCTTCGTCGAACGCCGTTGCGTCCAAGATCACCTGCGCGAGCTTGTCGGAGATCTCTGGCATGACCGACCGGGGGTCGAGACCCGTCGCCCGCGACCCGACGAGTGACTCGAGAGCGGCCACATTGGCGGCGGGGGGCTTGCCCGTGAGGATGAGGTGGGCGACTGCACCCGCGCCGTAGATGTCGAGCGTTTGTGCTGACGCGGGAGTCGCACCCCGCAGGGTTTCCGGAGCTAGGTACACCAACGCCGCGTCGTCAATGACACCAACGATGTCAGTGAGGCCTCGGGAGACCAGAGTGGTGGTGGTTGTTCCACTGTCGGGACGACGCGCCAGGTCCCAGTCGCGGATTCGAAGGCTGGGGGAATCGTCTTTGGTCGAGCGAACCCGAACGCTGACGGGCGAAAGCGCGCGGTGCGTCAGCCGCTGGCCGTGCGCAAAACGAATGAGCTCAAGAAGGTCCTGGACAATGCGCTGTCGATCCTCGAAAGAGAGTTTGTTGGTGTGAGTGGTCAGGTGCTCGCCGAGGCTGGTCTCCTCGGGGTCGTAACCGAAGACAAGCGCAGGGCCCTCTTCGGTGGTGAGCAGCTCCGCCGGCCCGACGATACTGGGGTGCACGATGCCGTCGGTGAGCCGGAATTCGCGTGCCGCTCGGAGGTCAACTCCGGACCTCACCTCCCTCGAGGCGCCCTTTGGGTATGGGAAGAGTCGGATCCGCCGTTTCGTCTTCGCTTGCGGATGCGTGACCAAGAAGTCTTGCCAGCCGGGGCCTTCCTCGAGAGGCTCGCCCGAGTCGAGGGCGTACTGGCCAATCATGCGTTGCTTGACGCGGGGCATCAGGCCCGCCAATTCCATCAAATGGTCAATCGCCTTCGCCCGACTGCGGTCGATCGGGTCGCGCTGGTTCTGTTGGGCGAGAAGCGCAGAGACCGCGTGCTGGGCGTCGAGGCCCTTGACCCTGAACCCGTCGAGAGCCCAAACCGACTCGGCACCGAAAGCATCGAGTTTCACAACGCAGTCGCGACCGTGCAGCACGACCGCCTCGCTGACGAACGGGACGACCGACGCCGCGGTCTTCGAAGATCGTGCGACGTCTTTTAGAACGCTGGCAAGCCGCTTCGCCTTGAGATTTGCGAGCTTGCGTGGGTTCGCCTCGATGCGGCCGGAGTGAACCCAGGCCTGCTGGTCGCCGGTGATCTCCCCGTGCCAGCCCTTCAGCTCGATGAGTGTGAGGCCGGCTCGTGTAAGCGCGAGCACATCGACTTCGTTCAGCCGACCGTCGTTGTCGGTGAAGGTGACGTTGGCCCACGCGCGGGCGATACCGTCGTCCGGCAGCAACTCACGCACCTTCTCGAGAGCTTCGGCTTCCTGCGCCTGCGCCGGGTCGCCCATCACTCGCCAAAGCGGTGAGTCCGCCCTCATCTGCCACCCCTGCCATTTCTTTGCTTACTAACGATATCGGCGAGGGGGCCACGTAGTGCTAGGACCAGGCGCGGCGCGCTCGCGCCGCTGGGCCCAATTCGGGGCGCAAAGCGGCCGCGAGCGCTGGGCTTAGACCATCTCGGCGTCGACTGTCAGTCGCCGCTGAAACACTTGTACTGCTGGCTAGCGAGGCGCGCTGATTGCCTGGCCCGTCGGGGGCCCCTGGTTGGGCTCGCCGCACTGAGCGCCTCGAGCTTGTCCGAGTTCGAGAAGTTCTTGATCATGGCTGTTCTTGACGATGTTGCTGGGGAGGTCCGCGGCCGCACTCGCGCACTCCGGATGCTCGTGGCGCGTGCTTCCACTCACACCCGCGCTGCCTTCTTCGACTACATCGAGCTCCTCGGGCGGAGCGAGATTGAGGGACCAGACTTTGAAGAAGCACGGAGATTGGCAGAATCCCTCGCCGAGCTCCAGGCTAAGAGCGCGATCTCGATCGCGGTAACCGAATCGAAGCTCCAGGTCCTCTTGGCGACTACGAACAGAACGCGCGTCCGGGATCTGCAGTTCGTGGGAAGCCTGCCTGACGGTCCGGCGTACGCCCGATTTGTTTGGATCTTGGGTGTATCGGGCTCGAGCGACCAGGCCGCCACCGGCACCCTCAGAAACTTCCTCCTATGTGCAGCTGAATGGTATGCCGAGTCGCTGATTGCACTTCTCGCGAATCCTGCTGAGTCGAACCTGTTGGCCATCAGTCACAAGGCACGCCACCAACGCATGGAGGGAGGTGGCGTCCGGTATCGGTGGGTATGCGATTTGTTCGCTCGAGGCGTTGACGCCTGGGCCACTGAGCGGGGCGGCAGGGCGGCCGAGCTATTCGGGTGCGGGCGTACCCGCAACCTGTCGGCTGCAATCGGTGAAGCCCTACCGTTCCCGAATGAGTCAGTCCTGAGTGGCGTCCATCCGGAGGTGCTAACCGTGCTTAGCTCTCCGACCATGCCGACGGGCAAAGTAGCTGCGTTGATCGAGGGCAACGGCCCCGGGACGCGGCCGCTCTTCGAGCTAGACGATACAACCCTTATCGGCAACGCTGCGGCTTTGGTGCTGTCCTTGGAGACGGTGCTGATGGCCGCGATCAAGGAGACCTTGGGCGCGCGCGCTCAGGGCGACGCGTTCGAGTTCGCTTGCGCGTACGTCGCGCGCCACCTCACTCCGCCAACAATTCATGTTGCTCGAGACTCCTTCGTGGCGGACACCATCACTGCTAAGGACGGCGATGAAGTAGACCTGAACCTACATGGACGAGGACTGGAAGTTGTTGTTGAAGCCAAGTCACACTTGCCGGCAAAGGATGCAAGCGCCGCCGCCAACAGCTTCGAGGAGCTGTTGAAGGCAAACAAGCAAATCTTGACGAGAGTCTCACGCCTTCGCAGCGGAGGATGGATCAGACGCAAGCGAGTGAGTCGGGAAGATGCGGTGTCCGGACTCGTCGTTACACTGCACGACTACACGTCACAGGTTTGGGTTCCTGAGTCGATGGTCGAAAGCGGCGTGGACGCATTCATCGCGATGCCAATTCACGCGTTTGCGATGGCGTTGGGTTGCATGCGGTCACCGGCTGAACTTGGCGACTTTCTGTCAGTTCGGGCTGCGATCGGAGAGGCGCGCGCCTCAGGGGGGATGAGCTAGAGGCGCTACAGGGCTGGATGTCCGGCTGGAATTCGGATTCCTTCCGGGTTGGCCCGGACACAATCGTTCGACTCCGGCCATACTCGGTCGAGACCGATTTTCAGATTGAAGCCCGGTGGGCGGACCCGGATGCTTGGCGGAGGGCGCTCGCCCGGGCGAGTTCGCCAGTCCACGGGTGACTGGCACAGGGGTTTAGGGGGCTAGACCGGAGCGCTCTGAGACCCGCGCGCTGACCAGATTTTGCCAGGGGGCGTGGGAGCATCGATCAGCTGTCACGCTTCCCGAAAGCGCCCCGGCTGATCTTGGCTCCCTCTAGCACTTGCCGGCTCGTTGCGGACGAGCTCGCTAACAATTCGCAGAAGTTACCGCTGCCGCCAGGGCCAAGCGGCGGAAGTAGCATTAGGACACCTGAGCGTGGATACTCTAGCGCAAGGTTAGATTTCAGATTTGATCGATGGTGAAATTTGCCCACAATTTGCCCACAATCGAGTGAGTTCCTATGTGATCGCAGTCATCTCTATGGGGTCGAAAAAGCGCGGAATTCCGCGGATTTAGCCATCACTAGAACGGCGCTTAAAGGGCGGTCGCAGTTTTCGAGTCCCTCCAGGGGCACCTCGGCCATTCGCGCGCGGTCCTCGACCGGCCCCGCGCTCACGAAGCGGCCCCGACATCGTCTCGGGTCACGATGCGGGGCCAGTACTGCCATACCTTGCATCGGCCCGTTGCGCGGCCGCAAGTAGACACGTTCGTCCACGTGGATCGAGACTGCGGAATGTGGATGACTTCGCCGAGCCGCTCCGGATCCGACTGTCTCGTCGTGGCCGTCCTGGGCGTGATCGCCTTTACGTGACGCGCGTGGGGAGCAGCGTTCTCCGCCCCCGCCGCACGCTGCTACCATCGTCCTGAACGACAGGGGAGCGCCCGAAAGCGCTGAGAGTGCGGCTTGCCGCTGACCCTCGGAACCTGCTCCGGTTAGCACCGGCGAAGGGAGTCGAATTCTGACATGCGAGACGTACGACGGATATCACCGCGCGCGTGCTGCGCTCCTCCTGTCCCCATCCACACTGCGGGAAGAGGAGCGCTCACGAAATGAGTGACAAGACGACGACGAGTTCGAGCACGGCGACCCGGGCGGCCGGGAGGTGCGTCCTTGCGCGCAGGCCGTTGGCGAAGTGGCGGGCCGTCGACCTGATCAGCGCGGCGATGATCGCGGTGGCCTTCGGGGTCGTGTTCTGGGCGTTCGACACCTTCGTCTATCCGGGTGTCTCCGTAGCCTCCGCTGCGTTTCCGCCGGCGGGCGAGCTCGCGCTCGGCGTGTGGCTGATCCCGGCGGTGGTGGGTGCGCTCGTCATCCGCCGGCCGGGCGCCGCCGTCCTCACGGAGCTCGTGGCGGCCAACGTCGAGCTTCTGCTGGGCAACCAGTGGGGCGTCGGCGTCCTGCTGTCCGGGTTCCTGCAGGGCGTCGGCGTGGAGATCGTCTTCGCCATCCTGCTGTGGCGCTCCTTCGGGCCGGCGGCGGCGATCGGGGGCGGGATGCTCTCGGCGGCGCTGGAGATCGTGGGCTACGAGTGGTGGGCGTACGTCCCGTCGTACTCCTGGACGTGGAAGCTCGTGTACCTGGTGGCGGGGATCCTGTCCGGCGGCGTGATCGCCGGCCTCGGGGGCTGGGCGCTCACCCGGGCGCTCGCGCGGGCCGGGGCGCTCAACGCCTTCCCCGCGGGGCACGAGGTGCTCGAGCGTCGCGCCGGAAGGGCCTGACCGATCGTCACCGTCACACGGGGAGCCAGCATCCGGTTCCGGAGCTTCTCTTGGCGGCCGGTCGGGCGCTCGGAGAGCGTATTCGAGGACTTCTCGCTGGACATCGCACCGGGCGAGCGCGTGCTGCTCGTCGGGCCGAGCGGCAGCGGGAAGTCCACGCTGCTCCGGGCGATCGCCGGCTCGCTGGCCGGCCTGTCGCCGGACGCCCCTGACGGCGCGGACGGGACGGTGCTGGTCGACGACTCCGCGCCGTCCGCCATGATGACAGGGCTGTTGCTGCAGGACCCCCGGGACGCGACCGTCGCCGAGACCATCGGCCGGGACGCGGCCTTCGGACTGGAGAACACGGGCACCCCGCGGGCGGAGCTGTGGGAGCGCGTCCGCTCCGCGCTCTCCGGGCTGAGTCTGGCGGGGGAGCTCGACCACCCGACGCACGCGCTCTCCGGCGGCGAGGCGCAGCGCCTGGCGCTGGCCGGCGCGCTCGTGTTCGATCCGCGCGTCGTGCTGCTGGACGAGCCGACCTCGATGCTCGACCCGGAGGCGGCGCGCGCCGTGCGCCTCGCCGTCCTGGAGGGCGTCGAGTCCGCCGGCTCCACGCTCGTGGTGGTGGAGCACGATGCGGAGGACTGGCTTCCGTTCATCGACCGGGTCGTCGTCCTGGCCCCGGACGGCCGCGTGGTCGCCGACGGCGAGCCCGGCGAGGTGTTCGGGGGACGGGGCACACTCGCGGACCGGGACGCGGCGCCGACCGAACGCGCCATCTGGGTCCCCGGCGCCCCGCCGCCTCCGCCCGCGCCGGTCGCGGCGGACCTCCTCGCACCGCAGCTCCCCACCACGCCGGGGGAGGTCCTCGTGCGCGCACACCTCGGCGGGCTCGACGTCGAGGTGCGCGCGGGCGAACTGCTCGCGGTCGTCGGGCCGAGCGGCGCGGGCAAGTCCACCCTTGCCGCGCTCCTGGCGGGACTGCACGAGCCCGCGATCGGGGAGGCGCGGGCGGGAACAGCGCTCCTCGTCGCGGGGGAGGACCGTCCCGGCGCGTGGACGTCCGAGCAGATCAGCCGGCGGATCGGCTGGGCTCCGCAGGATGCGGAGCTCGCCGTCCTCGGCGCCACCGTGCGGGAGGACGTCCGGATCGCCGCCGGTCGCAGCGGCGGCACCCCGGAGGAGGTCGAGGTGCGGACCGACGACCTCCTGGACGTGCTCGGGCTCGCCGCGCTGGGCGGAGCGGACCCGCACCGGCTCTCCGGCGGCCAGCTCAGGCGGCTGGCCATCGCCGGCGCGATCGGCGCCCGGCCCGCGGTGCTCGTGCTGGACGAGCCGACGGTCGGGCAGGACCGCCTGACCTGGAGCGCGGTCGCCGGGATCGTCACCGCCGCGCGGGAGGCCGGCGTGGCGGTGGTCGTCGCCAGCCACGACCGGCACCTCATCGCGCTGGCCGACCGCACGCTGACGATCGAGCCGGGGAGCGCACACCGGATGACCCAGGGGGGCGGCGAGCCGGGCCGGCCGTCGCTCGCGCCCGACCGGCCGGCGCGCTCCGGAGCGGGCCGCGGCTGGGCGGCCCGCTGCGGGCCGCTGTCGCTGCTCGGAGCCGCGGTCCTCCTGGTCATCGGCGCGGTCGGCGTCTCGTCGGCGCTGTCCGCGGCGGCCGGGATCGTGGCGTGGCTCGTCCTGGCCCCGCTGGTCCTGCGCGGGGTGCGGATCCCGGTGCGGCGGCTGATCCCCGGCCTCATCGCGGTGGCCTCCGTCGGCTTCTCGTCCTGGCTGCTGAGCCCATCGCAGAGCCTGGACGTGGCCGTGACCGCGGGACTGCGTATCGCGTTCTTCGTGTTCCCGAGCGTGGCGCTGGCCGGGCTCGTCCACCCGTCCGAGCTGGGGGACCACCTGGCGCAGCGCCTGCGGCTTCCCGCGCGCCCGGTCGTGGCGGCGACGGCGGCCGTGCAGCAGTTCGACCGGCTGACCGCCGACTGGGGCCGGCTGCGGAGCGTGCGGAGGATACGAGGCGTCGCCGCCGGCAGGAACCCGGTCTCGCGCCTGCGCGAGCTGGCCGGGCTGACTTTCGGCGTCCTGGTGCAGTCGCTGCGCACAGCCGAGCGGATGGCGCTGGCGATGGACGCGCGCGGGTTCTCGGCGGCGCACGAGCGCGGCTATCGCCGCACGTGGGCGGAGCCGGCGCCGTGGCGGGCCGCCGACACGCTGCTGCTTGGCGCGGCGGCCGTCGTGGCGTGCGTCCCCGCCCTGGTCGCCGTCGTGTCCTGACCCGGGCGCTGCGGACGGTCAGACCGGCCACTCCTCGCGCCGCCAGGCGGCGTCCCAGAACATCCACTCGTAGCGCGACGCGGTCGTGAAGGCGCGCCGCATGCGCTCGACATCGGCGGCGGACGCGACCTCGGCGGCGGCGTCGACCAACTGCCGGGCGGTCGCGGTGGCGGCGGAGAAGGCGGGGTCGCCGTACGTGCCGATCCAGTCCGCGTACGGATGCCCGTCGGTCTCGCCCACGCGCTCCGCGAGGCGTCGCCCGACGTCGTCGTAGATCCAGAAGCACGGCAGCACACCGGCCACGACGACCGGATAGGACGACGTCGCCGTCAGCGCGAGCAGGTACGAGGTGTACGCGGCACAGGTGGGCGACGCCTCGACAGCCGCGGCGTCGACCCCGTGCGATTCGTGGAGGCGGCGCTCGACCGCGATCGCGTCAGCGGCGGCGACGCTCCAGAAGGCGAGGGCTCCCGGGTCGTGCGCGCGCGCCGCCGCGCTCGCGAGCACCTTCGAGTACGCGCCGAGATAGGCGGCGTCCTGGGCGAGGTAGTGCAGGAAGGTCGCGGTCGGCAGCGTGCCGCGCTCCAGGCCGTCGAGGAAGGGGTGGGCGTCGATGGCGGCGCGGATCGGCTGGATGGCCTGCCACGCCTGTTCGGTGAAGGTCATCGTCCCTCCCACAGCTGCGCGAAGTGGTGGACCGGGCCGTGGCCGTGCCCGATGTCGAGGCCGTCCGCGGCCTCCAGTGCGGTGGTGAGCCAGCTGCGGGCGTCGCGGACGGTGCTGCTCCACGATGGGCGCTGCGGCCGGAGCGCCGCCAGGGCCGACGAGAGGCTGCAGCCGGTGCCGTGGGTGTTGACGGTGACGACGCCCTGGCTGCGGAACAGCTCGATGCCCGAGGGGTCCGCCAGCACGTCCGCGACCTCGTCGCCGGTGTCGAGGTGACCGCCCTTCGCCAGCACGCGCTGGGCGCCGCGGCGGACGAGCTCGCGGGCCTGGTCGGCCAGTTCGTCCACGCTCCCGGCCTCCGTCGTGTCCAGGAGGGCCGCCAGCTCCGGCGCGTTCGGGGTGACGACGGAGGCGAGCGGGAGGAGGTCGCGCATCGCCCGGACCGCGTCGTCGCGCAACAGCAGGTCGCCGCTGGTGGCGACCATCACCGGGTCGAGCACGACGACGTCGCGTGGCGTCTCGGCGAGGAACGCGGCGACCGTCTCGATGATCGCGGCGTTGGCCAGCATCCCGATCTTGACCGCGTCCAGCCGGACATCCTCGCTGAGCACGCGGAGCTGATCGGCGACGAACGGGGCGGGGACCTCGTGGATGCCGTAGACGCCGGTCGTGTTCTGCGCGGTCAGGGCGGTGATGACGCACGCGCCGTACGCTCCGAGGGCGCTGAACGTCTTGAGGTCCGCCTGGATGCCGGCGCCGCCCGACGGGTCGCTGCCGGCGATGCTGAGTGCGACGGGAGGTCTCATGCGCGCGCCTCATCCCAGGCGGTTCGGAGGGCCTGCGTCGCCCGTCCGACCTCGGGCTGCCCGCAGATCGCGCTCACGACGGCGATCCCGGCGGCTCCGGTCGAGCTGACGGCCGCCGCCCGGTCGACGCCAATACCGCCGATCGCGACGCACCGCCACGGGCTGGCCTGCACGATCGCGCTCAGCCCGTCCACGCCGCACGGCTCGGCCGCGTCGGGTTTGGTGGTCTGGGCCCAGACCGGCCCGACGCCGAGGTAGTCGACCGTGCCGGACGGCAGTGCGTGTGCGGTCTCCACGTGCGCGAGGGTCTGCACGGACAGGCCCAGGTAGGCGTCCGGTCCCAGGAGCCCGCGGGCGTCGAGCGGAGCGAGATCGCTCTGGCCCACGTGGGCGCCGTCCGCGCCGATGGCGGCCACGAGGTGCACGCGGTCGTCGACCAGCACCGGCACCTGCCCGCGCACCTCCGCGACGACCGCGCGTCCCAGGGCGACGAACTCGTCGTCGGTCGCGTCCGGATCGCGGAGCTGGACCACGCTGACCCCGGCCGCGATGGCCTCCCCGACCGTGGCCGCCACGCCGCGGTCCCCGCACAGCCGAGTGTCGGTGACCAGGTAGAGGGACAGGTCGAGCGGCGGGCGCGCCGTCATGCGACGCGGACCGCGGCGACCAGGCTGTCGGGCGTCAGGGCGGCCAGCTCGTCGAGCAGGCTCACGGCGAAGCTTCCCGGCCCCTGGCTCACGGCGGCCGCCCGGTCGGCTGCGACCGTGAGCACCGCGGTCGCGGAGGCGGCCGCGGTCAGAGGGTCGGCGCTGCCGGCGAAGGCCGCCATCAGGGCGCCGAGAGCGCAGCCGACGCCGGTGACCTGCGTCATCCACGGGTGCCCGTTGGCGATCCGGACGGTGCGCTCGCCGTCGGTGAGGTGGTCGACGGGGCCGCTTACCGCCACGACGGTGCCGAAGGTGCGGGCGATCTCCTGGGCCGCCGCCAGCGCCGCCTCCGGACTGTCGGTCGAGTCCACGCCCTTGCCGCCTGCACCGCCGGCGAGGGCCATGATCTCGGAGGCGTTCCCGCGGACGATGGTGGGCGAGGAGCGCAGCAGTTCGAGCGCGAGCCCGGTGCGCCAGCGCAGGCCTCCCGCGGCGACGGGATCCAGCACCCACGGCGTCCCCGCCGCTGCCGCAGCGCTGGCGGCCGCCGTCATCGCGTCGGAGGTGTCGTCGTACGGGGTGCCGAGGTTCACCAGGACACCGCTGGCGATCGGCGCGAACTCGGCCGCTTCGCGCGGGTTGTCGACCATCGCGGGGGCCGCCCCGACCGCGAGCAGGACGTTGGCGGTCCACTGGGCGACGACGATGTTCGTCAAGCACTGCACGAGCGGCGGTTGGGCACGCAGCCCGCTCAGGGCGGCGCCGATCTCGGGCGCGTCGATGGCAGGGGAGGAAGAAGTCATGGAATGACGTCCCTTCGCTAGTACTAACCAGATCAGGTTCGACGGGTGTGTTCTCAGCCAGCCCTGGAGAGGGAGGCACCCCGCGTCATCGGCCAGTCTAGCGAGGGCGAAGCGGCGGATCGCCGAGCGGCCCCGCTGTGGGGTGCTGCCGCCGGACTACGCGCGCGGCCGGAACCGCAGCGCCGTCACCCCCGACCCGAACTCCCGCCGCTCCACGAGTTCGAGCCGGATGCTCTCGCTCAGCCCGGCGAGCAGCGTCGGCCCGTGGCCGGCGAGGACCGGCTGCACCACGAACACGTACTCGTCGATCAGGCCCAGGTCCGCCAGCGCGAGGGGGAGAGTCACCCCGCCGACGAACAGGCCCTCTCCCGGTTCCTGTTTGAGGCGTTCGACCGCGTGCCGCAGGTCGCCGGTCAGCAGCTCGGCATTCCAGTCGACCCCGGTCAGCGTGCCGGACACCACGTGCTTCCTCGCCTGGTCGATGGCCTCGGCGAACGGGACTTGCGTCTCGTCCATCCACTCCGGCCACGCGCCCGTGGCCGGGCGACGCCACGCGGACTCCATCATCTGGTAGGTCACCCGTCCGAAGATCAGCGCGTCGGCCCGGTCCAGCTCGGCGGTCCAGAAGCGCATCGAGTCCTCGTCGGGCGGGAGTCCCGCCTCGTGGTGGACGCAGCCGTCGAGCGTGACGTTGATGGCGTAGCGGAGGGGTCTCATCCCGTTCCTTTCGACAGACGTGCGGGCTCAGTCCGTGGGAGGCCGGCGCAGCCGCTTGACATCGGTGCGGCGCTTCTTCGCCTCCAGGCGCCGTCGGCTGGAGCCGAGGGTGGGCCGGGTCGGGCGTCGCGGTGGCGCGGGAGGCCGGAGGGCGTCGGCCACGAGCTCGGCCAGCCGGAGGCGCGCGGCCTCCCGGTTGCGCACCTGCGCGCGGTGCTCGGATGCGGCGATCGTCAGCACCCCGTCCACGATGCGACCGCTCAGGCGATCCAGCAGCCGGTCGCGCTGGGCCGTCGAGAGGACGGCGGAGGCGGCCACATCCCAGACGAGCTCCACCCGGGAGTCAGCGGTGTTCACACCCTGCCCGCCGGGACCGGACGACCGCGAGAACCGCCAGGACAGCTCGGACTCGGGGATGGTGAGTCCGGAGTCGACGCGGAGGCCGGGGCGGTGGACGGCGGGCATGGGTCCATCATCCTCTCACTCGTGGTGGTGCCGGGCGGGTCACCGCAGCGCGCGCAGGTACCGCCGCCGCGCCACGACCTGTGCGACGCGGAGCAGCGGATGCAGGATGCGCCACGGCTGCTGCGGCGCCGGACGGGTGAGCGAGCGCACGGTGAGCACGATGTCGCCGCTGGTGTCGCGATGCACGACGAACGCCTCCTCGCCGTCGACGGGATGCCCGGGCAGCGTCCGGTACGCGAAGCCGACCCGGTCATCCTCCTCGACGACGGCGACGACCTCGACCGGCTCGACGACGGTCACGCCGAGCACGCGCACGCGGATCCGCTCGCGCCGGCCTTCGCGGACCGGTGCATCGGAGTCGACCAGGAAGCCGCTGCGCGTCTTCACCCGCCAGCGGAGGACGTCCCCGGCGGCGCGCCGCCAGGCGTCCTCTCCGCGGCCGACGACGGCGGAGACCTCGGAACGGCGGAAGGCCGGGTCGGTCGACGCCCAGGTGGGTGCTTCGGGCATCGTCACGATGCGCCCACCGGCTCGGTGTCACTCATCGGGGAACTCGATCACGCCGTCACGCGCGGCGGGATGGTGACCCGTGGCGATGTCCTCCTCGAGGTAGACCGTCAGGTATTCCCGGTCGATCGGTCGGCCCGCCGGGTCGAAAATGCGGTAGCGGCGGCGGTACAGGGCATCCGCGTACTCCCGGTGCCGGAACTCCACGGTGACCAGTGTCTCCGGCCAGTCCCCGCTCGCGCGGACGGCCAGCTCCCGGTAGGGGCTCTCGACGCGGTGGATCCGGTCGTCGCGGCGCGTCCAGACGGTGTTCGGTCGCGCCAGCCATTCGAGCTGTTCCACCACGTCGCGCACGGCGGCATCGATGTCCTCCCCGCCGAGCCGTGCGGGCGCCCAGTCGATCCCGCTCACGGTCGCCAGGTCGACGCGGTCGCGCGCGCCGGGCTCCGCGGCCTCGCCGGCGGTGTCGTCGTCCCAGCACTCCTCGTCATCCATCGGGAGCGCTGCGGCTTCGTGGTCGCCGACCGCCAGCGCAGCAGGCACACCACCGGTGAGGTCGACCGAGATCCGGCTCTGCGGGTAGGAGTAGCCGATCGAGTCGGTCTCGGGGTCGAGCGTCCCGACCGGGTTGGTCGGGAAGAACGTGAACACGGTCCGGGAGCCGTCCTGTGCGACCTCGGCGACAGTGCGGTCGACCGTGAGCGGGTCGACCCGGCCGTCGCGGCCGAACCGGACGAGCTCGACGGGCGCGGACGGCCCGGGCGCGGGAGGCGGAGCGAGTCGCGTCGCGGGTTCCGCGGGGTCATCGCCGGGCGCGGAGGCGAACCAGCCGTACGAGTGCTCGCCTTCATCCTCGTCGCCGAGTTCGGCGAGCTGCGAGAGAGTGTAGACGCCGTGGAGCCGGCGGTTCCTGTGCCGCGACAGCACGTCCCGCCGCCAGTCGTCCTCATCCTTCTGGAAGTCCTCCCACGACTCCACCGGAAGATCCTCGCTGTCGAAGGATGCGGGCGGCTCGACGTCGTCGGAGCCCGGATACGGCTCGGGGGCCGGCCACGGAGCGGGACTGGCCCAGATCCCCTCGGAGTCGGCGCCGATCACAGACATCCGGCCGATGTCCACGCCGACCGCTGAACCGTCCACACCGATCCGGACCGCCGTGGACCACACTAGGCTCGCCGAATCGGGGACGTACGCCTCGTACACGACCCACACCGCGTCAGGCGCAGGGACCAGGCGGGCGGTCGAAGCGCGCGAGGGCAGCGGCGCGTCGGGCCACGTCACGACGCGTTCGGAGTCGTCGCCGCGGAGGACGGCGACCGGCCGCTCCCTGTCGATGAGGAAACGCACTCCGCCCACCTCGACGGCGGGCAACGGATTCAGGTGAGGGGGCGCCACGCTCACACTTTAGGGCGCGGGCTCTCAGTCGGCCTGCAACCCCGCGCAGACGATCTCCGCCAGCGCCGTGAGATCTTCGGGCCGCGTCTCGCCCACGCCGTCCTCCAGTGGCGGCGTCGTCACGATCGCGCCCCACGCCAACGCAGCAGCCCGCAGCCGCTTCCCCCCGACCGGGATGCGCAGACTCCCCGCCAGCACCTTCTCGATGGTCGAGTGCAGTGCCCGCCGGTGCGCCGCCAGCTTGGCCTTGACCTCCGGGTGCGAGTGCTGCTCGCGCCAGACGATCACCCTCAGCACGTCGGAGTCCGCCTGCACGCGGAAAAGCTTCTGGCTCAGGTTCAGCAGCGAGCGGACGGGGTTGCCCGGTTCGATCAGCGGGTCGGGGTCGATGCGGCCCGGCCCCAGGCGTTCGCCGACCAGGGAGGCGAGGATGTCCTTCTTGGACGGGAAGTAGTAGAACAGGAGGCCCTTGGGGACCGCCGCTGCGTGGGCGATGGAGGAGGTCGCGGTCGCGTCGAACCCGCGTTCGGCGAAGAGGGCCTCGGCCGCGTCGAGGATCCGCGTGCGCGCGTCCGTCGGCTGGTCCACGTGTGTCCTTTCGGTGGTGTGCGAGGGGCCGGAGGCCGGCCCCTCGCACACGGTCGACCTAGTGCGTGGCCTGCGGGTGATGCATCTTCATCGCCGGTTGCACGGCCAGGAGGCCGGCGGCCAGGGCGACGACCCCCGCGATCCAGGAGGTCCAGGCGGCCGCGGCGTTCGAGGTGTAGTCGCCCACCCACGGCGAGGCGATGAGCAGGACGCCGAGTGCGACGTGGATCCACTCCATCGAGACGAGGCCCGGCATGGCCAGGCTCCACACTCCCGCGGCGACCAGCAGCACACCGAGGACGAGCATGATCGGCAAGGACGCGCCCGTGTGGGCGATCCAGATCGTCGACAATGCGACATAGAGACCGGCGGCGACGGCCACCCAGTCCTGCCAGCGAGTCCACTTCTTCATCGACACCAACATCCCTTCGTCAGTCGGCTCCCGATCTGGGGGTCATATCTGATTTTAGAATTGATTGACCGCCCGGTCAATGCGGTTTATGACGTGGTGAAGCACGGGTCGGGAGGATCAGCTCAGGTCGTGGCCGTCCGCGCGTCCCGCAGCGCGCAGCACCGTCGACCCGGCGTCGAGCCCGGACCACGACCCCTCGACGCCGAGCTCGGCGATTCCGGAGGTGGGCAGGATCACGTCCTCGCCGGCGAGCAGCGAGGCGAGCTGCTCCATGCCGGGATTGTGGCCGACCAGGATCAGCGTGCGGACGTCGGCCGGCGCCTCCCGCACGACGTCGAGGAGCCGGTCGGCGGAGGCCGCGTACACGCGATCGTCGAAGACCGCCGGAGGGGCGGGGGCGAGCTCGGCGGACACCAGCTCCCAGGTCTCCCGGGCGCGCCGTGCGGGCGACACGACGGCGAGGTCGATCGCGCCGACGTGGCCGGCGAGCCAGCGACCCGCGAGCGGAGCCTGGGCGTGGCCGCGCTCGGCCAGCGGACGCTCGACGTCGGGCAGCGCGCCGGACCAGTCGGATTTGGCGTGGCGGAGCAGGACGAGGGTGCGCTCGGAGGTGGTCACGCTGTCAGTGTGGCGCACGATCCGGGGTGTTGGCATCGCCGCTCACTCCGGGGCGGCCGGTGCCGCAGCCGAGGTCCAGGGCGATGTCGCCGGCGCGCAGGCCGGTGGCCGCGACCAGCCGCTCGGTCTGGTCGGCGGGGAGGTCGCGGCGGAATCCGGCGTAGTACCGGGCGGTGGTTCCGGCGAAGTCGCTCCTCACGACCCGTCGAGCACGTCCCGGAGCCGGGCGGCGAACTCCCGGGGCTTGCCCGGGTAGCCGGAGTCCTCGGCCGCGAAGCCGCCGTGGTGGCTGGGGAAGACGACGGGAGACGTCCCGAGCAGGCCGGCCAGAGCGGTGGAGGTGCGGCCGGTGAAGACGCCGTCGGACTCCTCGCCGACGGCGACCACGATGCGGGTCGGGGCGGCCTTCAGGGCGGCGATGTCGGGGCGGTAATCGGTGATCGCGACCGAGCGTTGCGACAGGAGGGGATCGGTGCGGTCGCCGTCGTCGGCGGTGGGCATCCCGAACATCGCGGGGTCGGGCGCCGGGAGGGCGAAGTAGTCGTCGGTGAACTCGCCGCGCCACGAGGTCATCATCACGAAGGCGGCCATGCCCGCGCCGAAGCCGTTGGCGTCGTAGGCGGCGTGCACAGCGTCCAGGCCGCGCTCGGCGGCCTCCGCGTCGGGGAGGACGCCGGGCAGCGGGGGCTCGTGCGCGACGAGGGTGCGGACGTCCCCGGGATGGGCTGTCACCAGGGCCAGCGCGGTCACGGCGCCGCCGCTGCTCGCGAACAGGTCCACCGGGCCGGCGCCGAGCGCCTCGATGACGGCGTGGACATCCTCGGCCTGCGTCGTCGGGGTGTTGGTCACCTCGCCGTCGCTGCGCGTGCTCCGGCCGAGGCCGCGCGGGTCGTAGGTGACCACGACGCGGTCGGGGAGGTAGGAGGCCAGGGCGCGGAACCCGCTCGCGTCCATCGGCTGGCCGATCATGACGAGCGGGGGATGCCCTCCCTCGCCGGCCTCCGCGTCCGCGACGTCGTAGACGATCTCGGCTCCTGGCGTGTGGATGGTGCGCGTTTCCATGACGGACTCGTCTCGGTCGGCGAACGGGTGATGGTGTGGATCGTACGCGCTGGGCCACGGCCCGGCCACCCGCGGCGCACCGGCGGGCGCCGCCGATCGGGACGCCGCCCGGCCGAGGATGAGCGCTTCCGTCTACCCGAGAACTGGGGCGGCCGCCAGGCTTCGAGTTCGCTGATCCGGGCCGTCCAGCACAGGTCGCCGACCTACGCTTCTTCGAGAGGTGGGGGAAACCGAACGAGACAGGAAACGATCATGGGTGCAGCGATTACCCCCATCCGGAGGCCCGCGCCCGTCGCGCACGTCGAGACGATCCAGGGCACCGGCGACAGCCGCGCGATCAGCGTCCGGTGCTGGTGCCCGATCGGTCACGACCACACGTACGCGGAGTGGGTGGCGCTGTTCGGGCGGTCCCAGTACGACGTTCGCTGACGCAGCGCCTCACCAGGGCGCGACGGTCCCGTCCCACGAGAACAGCAGCCCGCTCGGCCCGTCGTCGGGCAGCGTCGCGAGCCGCACGGCGCCCTCCGCCGCCTCGGCCGGGTCGCCGCCCGCGCCCGCCGCACGCGGGTTCAGGTTGGTGGCGCGCAGGCCGGGCGCCAGCGCGTTGACTTTGACGCCGTCGGCAGCGAGGGCGTGCGCGTAGAAGATGGTCAGGCCGTCCAGCGCGGCCTTCGACGACCGATAGGCGGCGCCGCGGCCGGACGAGGCGGCGACGTGGTCGAACTGCGGGTTCGGCCCGGTGCTCCAGGTGAGGGAGCCGGTGCCGCTGGAGATGTTGACGATCCGGGGATGCGCGGAGCCCCGCAGCGCCGGGAGGAACGCGTTGGTGACGGCGACCACGCCGAACACGTTGGTCTCGTAGGTGCGCCGGAACACCTCCACATCCACGTCGGTGACGACGTCCGCGATGTCGAGCGAGATGCCGGCGTTGTTGACCAGCACGTCCAGGGCCGGCACGGCAGCCGCGGCGGCGGCCACGCTGTCGGCGTCCGTCACGTCGAGCGGGAGGACGGTGCCGCCGACCTCGGCGGCGACCTCCTCGCCGCGTGCGCGGTCGCGGGCGCCGAGCAGGACGTTCCAGCCCCGCGCGGCGAGCTGGCGGGCGATCTCCTTCCCGATTCCGCTGGTGGCTCCGGTGACGAGTGCGGTGGTGGGGGTGGTGGTGTTCACGCCCTCCATCCTGTGTCGGCCGTCGCCGGCGAACCAGGCCCGGGGAGTACCACCTTCGGGCCGCCGGCGTCCCACGCCAGCGGCTCGATGAACATCCGCCGCTTTCCGCCCACGGTGTCCCAGGCGTGGAAGGCGATCACGTCGGCGCCGTCATCCAGCCGCAGCACCGAGTTGTGGCCGGGGCCGAGGAGGCCGGTGAGCTCCGTGCTCAGCACGTCGGCGGCCGGGCGCACCTCGTGGGTCCACGGGCCGAGCGGGTGCGGCGCTGTCGCCACCGAGACGCCGTAGCCGTCGCCCTCCCAGCGGCCAGCGGAGAAGAACAGGACGTACCGGTCGCCGTGCCGCACGACCGCCGGGCCCTCCAGCGTGTGCCAGTCGAAGGTGCGGCCGTACATCGTGCGGCCGCGCTCGAAGAGCTGCCAGTCGGCGTCCGGGGCGAGCACCGCGACCGGGTCGGAGCCGGGACGGGTGGGGGAGTCGAGGCGCATCACCGCGAGGTGGGTGCCCGGCCGGGCGCCGGTGAGCACGTCGCGGGCGAAGAACAGATACCAGCTGCCGTCCACGTCCCGGAACGGGTGCGCGTCGATCGCGAACGACTCGCCCGGGGTGAGGTTCACGCCCTGGTCGGCGAACGGGCCGAGCGGGGAGTCCGCCCCGGCGACGCGCAGGTGGTGGCCGGCGATGCCGTGGCCGACGGAGAAGAACATCCAGTAGGCGCCGTCGGCGGCCACGACCTCCGGCGCCCAGTAGGCGTCGCCGAGTGCGGGGTCCGGCCGCTCCAGGACGCCGCCGGCGCTCGTCCAGTGGACGAGGTCGGGGGAGCGGAGGGCCTCGAACGCGTGGGTCTCGGTGCCGTCGAGCACCCGGTCGTCCCCGGAGCCGTAGGCGATGTACTCGCCGCCGAAGCGGGCGAGGAACGGGTCGGCGAAGTAGCCGTCGTAGACCGGCTCAGCTCGCGAGCTCATCGGCGACCTCCGTTCCCGTGCGCTCGGCGGCGGACTCGGAGGCCAGCCGTGCGTAGAGCTCCGCCGCAGCCGTGGGGACGCGCGCCAGCCGGCCGTCCTCCTGCTCGTCCAGCCGGATGACGCCCATGCGCCGCAGGAAGGGCGACTTCGCGCGCCGCCCGTCCGCCGCCCCGTCGCCGGAGTGCTGGCGGGCGGCCACGATGTCGTCGTCCACCACGAACTCCTCGACGTTGCGGCCGCCGGACGCATACGACCAGTCCACGAAGTCGAAGACCGGCCACCAGGTGTAGCCGCGGATGTCCAGCCCCTCCGCGCGCAGTTCGCCGATCGACCGGACCGAGTCGTCCAGCCACGCGGACCGCACGTCGTCGTCCCCTTCGATGCTCGTCTCGGTGATCAGCATAGGAAGGCCGTACCGGGCGGAGAACGCGCGGAGGCTGTCGGCGAGGCCGTCGCTCCAGCGGTTGGTCGCCACCTGCGCCACCTCGTCGCCGCGCTGCACGAGGGTGCGCGGCGAGAGGTCGGGGTAGTAGTTGACGCCCAGCAGGTCGACGGTCGGCGGGGCGACCGTCAGCCGCTCCAGGCGCTCGGGGTCAGCGCCCTGCTCCAGCAACCAGGCGTGCAGCGGGTGGGACAGATCGACGCGGCCGAGCAGGAGGTCGGTCGGCAGCATCCCCACCGCCTCCAGCAGCGCCGCGTGCTCGGCGAGCCCGGCGTCGTCCGTGCGGTAGAGCGAGGAGGCCTCCACGTGCACGACGACTGCGTCCGGGTTCGCGGCGCGGACAGCGCGGATCGTCTCCGCCATTCCCTCCACGACGCCGAGGGTCACGGCGGTCCAGCCGTCCCAGCCGGTGAGCGACGGCGGCCACACGCCGCGCAGGCCGCAGAACGACGCCGTGGTGAGCGGCTCGTTGAGGGGCGTCACGTGGTCCACGATCCCGCGGTAGCGTGCGGCGAACGCGCCGGCGAACTCCGCGACCGTCTGCGGATACCCCGCGTCGGCGAACGACGCGCTCAGCCAGGTCGGCGTCCCGTAGTGCACGAGGTCCGCGATCACGGTCAGCCCGAGTTCGGCAGACGCGTAGTGGAGGCGCTCGTCCAGCATCGACCAGTCGAACACGCCCGGCGCGGTGTGGACGAGCGGCCAGTTCACGCCGTAGCGCAGGACGGTCGCGCCCAGGTCGCGGACCGACCGGAGGTCCTCCCGCCAGTTGCCGGTGTGGTCGGTGAGGTCGTACTCGTCCAGGTCCGCCATCGCGAAGTGCTCCGGCGGGTAGACGCAGGTGTCCTCGATCCCGGCCGCCCACGCGAACTCGCCGGGGCCCAGCCCCGCGGCCGTCACTTGAGCCCCGTCGTGGCGACGCCGGCCACGAAGTACTTCTGCGCGAAGAAGAACGCGACGGCGATCGGGATGAGCGAGATGGTGGCGCCCGCGAGCAGCACGGCGTGGTCGGTCACGTGCTGTCCGCCGAACAGCGTGAGTCCCGCGGGCAGGGTGAGCATGTTCGGGTCGCTGGTGACGACGAGCGGCCAGAGCAGGTCGTTCCACAGGTTCATGAAGTTGAGGATCGCGACGGTCGCGATCGCGGGCTTGGCCAGCGGCAGGATGATCCTCCAGTAGATGCGGAAGTGGCCTGCGCCGTCGATCCTGGCCGCCTCGTCCAGCTCGGTGGGGATGCTGATGAAGAACTGCCGGAACAGGAAGATGCCGAAGGCGCTCGTCGCCCGCGGCACGATCAGCCCTTGGTAGGTGTTCAGCCAGCCGAAGTGGAACAGCTCGATGAACACCGGGATGAGCGTCACCTGGAACGGCACCATCAGCGTGGCGATGACCAGGATGAACGCGAGGTTCCTGCCGCGGAACTTCAGCCGGGCCAGCGCGTACGCGCACAGCGAGTCGAACAGCAGCGTCGCGGCGGTGGTCACGCCCGCGAAGAGGAAGGTGTTGCCGAGCAGCCGGAGGAACGGGAGCTGTTCCCACACGCCGAGGTAGCCGTGCAGCGTGATCGAGGTCGGGAACAGCGACGCCGGGTTGCCGAACAGGTCGCTCTCGCTTCGGAACGATCCGGACACCATCCAGATGAACGGCACGATCGCGAAGACCAGGCCGATCACGAGGAGGATCCATTTGGACGAGGCGGCCAGCGCTGTCATCGCGCCGGGGCGCCTGACGCGGACACCGGTTTCAGTCGACATCGTTGTACCTGAACAATCTGAGCTGGAGGAGCGAGAGGAGCATGATGAGGGCGAAGAGGACCCACGAGACCGCCGACGCGTAGCCGGTCTGGTAGTTCACGAAGCCGTCGCGGTAGATGAGGTTCACGAGGCTGTCCGTGCGGAACACCGGGCCGCCGTCGGTCATCACATAGACCAGGTCGAACACCTGCAGCGACTGGATAGTGAGGATCATCGTCGCGAACAGCAGGGTGGGCCGCACGCTCGGGATGGTGATGTGCAGCGTGAGCTGCCGGTTGTTCGCGCCGTCCAGGCGTCCGGCCTCATAGCGCTCCGCGGGCACGGCCTTCAGCGCGGCGACGAACAGGATCATGGCGAAGCCGACGCTGCGCCACACGGCCACGAAGATGACGCTCGGCAGCGCGAGGGAGGTCGACGTCAGCCAGGCGACCGGCTGGAGGCCGAGGAGCTGGGTGAGGCCGCCGACCAGGCCGATGCTCGGGTCCAGCAGGAACTTCCAGACCAGGCCGATGGTGACGAACGACACGATCGTCGGGAAGAAGTACACCGAGCGGACGATCCGGGTGATCAGGTTGTCCTTCAGCAGCATCAGCGCGGAGCCGAAGCCGAGGGTGATCTGGAGGGCCACGGCGAACGCGGTGAAGACCAGGGTGACGCCGAGGGCGTTCCAGAACTGCGGGTCCTGGAAGAGCTTGATGTAATTGCCGAACCCGAGGAACGTCTGGGTCGAGGCCCCGATCGTCCAGTCGAAGAAGCTGTAGTACAGCGTCTGCAGGATCGGGAACAGGACGAACACGCCCAGGATGATCAGGCTCGGCGCCATGAACAGCCAGGCCGGCTGGAACCTGCGCCGGCGGCGGCGCGTGCTCCCGTCGCCGCGCGGGCCGGGTCGCACCGGCTCCGCGTTCCGGGGGAGGGACCCCGCCCCGTCCCGCGCGGGGCGGGACAGGGCGGGCTCGGTGGTGTGGGTGCTCACTACTTGCTGCACCCCGTCAGGCTGTCGATCGTCTTGGCGGCGTCGGCGGTGGCGGAGGCGACGGAGGTCCCGCGGGTGATCTGCCCGATCAGCGGCACGTACGCGTTGGCGTCGACCTGCGTCGCGTTGGTGACGTGCGGCAGGTAGAGCCGCGAGTCCGGGACCTGCGAGGTGAAGATCGACACGGTCGGGTCGGCCTTCAGCTTGGCGTCGTCGGCGAGGTCGGTGCGCAGCGGCGGGAAGCCGGTCTGCAGCGAGAACTTCTCCTGGGCGGTCTTGCTGGTCCAGTAGGCGAGGAACTCCTGGGCCTCCTGCGGGTGCTTCGTCTTGGCCGAGACGGCGAGCGGCGCGGTGGAGCCGAGCGTCACGCTCGAACCGTCCACGCCGACCGGGACCTTCGCGATGCCGAGGTCGATGCCTGCCGACTTGTAGCCGGGGGCGGCCCACGGCCCGTTGATCTCCATCGCGGCCTTGCCGGCCGAGAACAGCGAGTCGGCCTGGGCGCCGGTCTGCCCGACGGGCGAGATCTTGTCCTGGACGACCAAGTCGCTCCACGTCGACAGGCTCTTCTGACCTGCGCTGGTCTGCACGACGCTGCAGCCCTTCGCGTCGACGATGTCGCCGCCCTCCAGCCACTGCAGGATGGGCCACATCTGGATGGTCTGGTTGTCGGCGAGGGACAGGCCGTACTGGGTCTGACCGCCGTTGATCGTCAGCTTCTTCGCGTCGGCCTGGAGCTCGGCGACCGTGGTCGGAGCGCCGGCGATCCCGGCCGCGGCGAACGCCTTCTTGTTGTAGTACAGGCTGAGCGTCGCGAAGTTCGCGGGGACGGCGTAGAGCTTGCCGTCGTAGGTGAACTCCTTCACCGTGCCGGGCGCGAGCTTGTCGGTGTTGATCTTCGTGTCGCCCGAGCCGGTGTTCGTGAGGGCGAGGACCGAGTTGGTCTTCACGTACTGGGCGATGGCGTTCGGGTCGCTGGAGGGCGCCGCGATGTCGGGGCCCTGCCCGGTCAGCCACGCGGACGGCAGCTTCTGGGCGATGGTGTCCCAGGGCTGCACGTTCATGGTGACGTGGATGTTCGGGTGCGAGGCGTTGAAGTCCTTGACGATGGTGTCGTAGCCCGGACGGTCGCCGCCGGTGAAGCCGGTCCAGACGGTGAGGTCGACCTTGCCGCCGGTCGCGCCGGACGTGCCGGAGCAGGCGGTGAGCGCCAGCATCGACGCGGCCACACCGGCGGCGACGACGAGGGATCTGCGGATTTTCATCGAGTGTTCTCCTTTGAGCAGTGCAGATGAGGGGAGGGGAGGGGCAGTGCTGTGGGTGGGGTGGGGAGGGGGATGGTGCGGTGGGGCGGGTGGAGCGGTATCGGGGTGGGTCAGGGGGAGTGGAGCGGGTCAGGTGGCGCCGCTCACGTCGCGTCGGGGCAGCCGCACGAGCGGCGCGGCACGAAGGTCACGCCGAGTTCTTCGTGCGCCGGCCCGTCGAACCGGCCCTCGACCAGGTCGAAGAGCCGCTCGGTGGCGCGGCGGGCCATCTCCTCGGCGGGCACGGCGATGGTCGTGATGCCGGGAGTGGTGACGCGGGCGAGCCCGAAGTCGTCGAAGCCGACGATGGAGATGTCCTCCGGCACGCGGAGCCCGGCGCGCTTGAGCTCCTGGAGGCCGCCGAACGCCATGTCGTCGTTGGCGAACACGATGCCGTCGACCTCCCGGCCGTCCGCCAGGGCCTCGACGACCGCGGCGGCGCCGGACTCCTCGTTGAACTCGCCGCGGACGACCTGCGTGTCGGCCTCCAGTCGATGCGAGCGCACGGCGGCGAGGAAGCCCTCCCGCCGGTCGAGACCGGTCTGGTGGTCGAGCGGGCCGGTCACGTGCACGAGCCGGCGGCGGCCGTGCACGTCGATCAGGTGCTCGGTCAGCAGGCGCGTGGCGGCGACGTCGTCGATGCCGATGCTGACCGAGCCGGGCAGGTACGGGAAGTTGCCGATCAGCACGACCGGGAGGCCGGAGGCGACGAGCTCCTCGACGTGGAAGTCGTCCACCGCCGAGCTGGTGACGATCGCGCCGTCCGCGCTGCGGGAGCGCACCACCCGCTCGTAGGCGGCGACGCCGTTCTCGGTGTCGGAGTTCGTGGAGACGATCACCTGGCTGTCGTGCGCGTTGGCGGCGTCGGACACCCCGGTGAGCACGTGCATGAAGTAGCTGTGCCCGAAGACGTGCTGGGAGGTGTTCGGCACGATGAGCGCGACGGCGCCCGCCCGCTGATTGCGGAGCGCCCGGCCGGCCGAGCTGGGGACGTAGCCGAGCTCCTGCGCCGCCTGCCGCACGGCCGCCTTGGTCTTGGAGCTGATCCGGGCGTGGTCGGCGAGTGCCATCGACGCGGCGGAGGACGTGATGCCGACGCGCTCGGCGACGTCCTTCAGGGTGACGGCCGAACGTGCGCCCCGGGTCTTCGGCATCGGTGCCTCCGTGTCGTTCGCTGGTCTCGTCGGAGCGGATGCTCAAACGATGAAGCAGGTGTTCAAACGATAAAGCACTCGCTTGAACGATGCAGCAGGATCTGACTGTGTGTCGGTGGTCGCTTTATCGATTGACCATCGGGCGATTCGCTGAACCGAATGGATGCTCAATCGATAAAGCACACCATAGAACCAAGCCGCCCGAAAGCGCAAGCAGAATATTCGGACTCCTGCCGCGGCGGGCGTGCTAACGTTCTCCCGATCGTGATCCGGACGCAGGAGGTGAGACCCATGAACGCAACATCCGCAGTGGGTGCTCCCCTGGAGCGCACGATCGCGCGACGCCGGTAGCCGTCGCCGGAGCGCCCGAAGGCATCTTCGCGAAAGGCACTCCCATGAACGCTCACACTTCTTCTTCCTCCCGCGCGCTCGTCCTCCACGGCGGTGGGTCCTCCGGCAACGCCTGGGAGCTCGGCGTGATCGCCGGCCTCCTCGACGGCGGGGTGGACGTCGCGCGCGCCGACCTCATCGTCGGCACGTCGGCCGGATCGACCGCGGCCGCCCAGATCACGAGCGCGCCGCCCGGCGAGCTGTTCGCCGCTATCCTCGCCGCCCCGACACCGCAGCGGCCAGGTGGAGGCCGTCCCGGCGGTGAGGGCGTCGCGCGCGGCGTCGCCGGCTCCGTCTCCAGCCAGCTGGAGGTCACCGGCCGCATCATCGCCGAATCGTCCGACGCCGCCGACATGCGCCGCCGGATGGGCGCCTGGGCGATCGGGCTCGCGGAGGAGGCGGGCCCCGGCCGCCAGGCGCAGTGGCGCGCGACCGTCGCCTCCCGGCTGCCCCGCCAGGAGTGGCCGGAGCAGCGCATCCTCCTCACCGCCGTCGACGCGCGCACCGGCGAGGGCGTGACCTTCGACCGGGACAGCGGCGTCGCGCTGGCGGACGCCGTCGCGGCGAGCTGCTCCAGCGGCTTCGCGTACGCACTCGGCGACGAGCAGTACATCGACGGCGGCTACCGGCGCAACGAGAACGCCGACCTCGCGGCCGGCTATGACTGCGTGCTGGTGCTCTCACCCTTCGGCGGTCGCAGCCGGCATCCGGAGGCGTGGGGGATGCAGCTCTCGGCACAGGTCGAGGAGCTCCGGGCCGGCGGCAGCGAGGTCGAGACGATCCTGCCCGACCAGGCGTCGCTCGACGCGTTCGGCGACAGCATGATGGACCTCTCGCGCCGGCCGGCGTCGGCGCGGGCCGGCTACGACCAGGGGAGGGCCGCCGCCGCAGGGCTCAGCGGGTACTGGGGAGGCGCGGCGTGAGTTCGCAGACGGAACCGCACACCCACGACGTCACCATCGCCGGCGGCGGCCCGACCGGGATGATGCTCGCCGCCGAGCTGCGCCTGCGCGGCGTCGACGTGGTCGTCCTGGAGCGCGAGCACGAGCGTAGCGCGCTCGTCCGGTCGCTCGGGCTGCACCCGCGCAGCGTGGAGATCCTCGACATGCGCGGGCTGCTGGAGCGCTTCCTGGCGCTGGGCCGGCGGTATCCCGAAGGTGTGGGCCGGTTCGCCGGGATCGCGTCCCCGCGGCCGGTCGCGCTGGACAGCGACCATGCGTACATCCTCGGCATCCCGCAGACCGTCACCGACCGGCTGCTGGAGGAGCGCGCCGTCGAGCTGGGGACGCAGGTGCGGCGCGGGGCCGAGGTGGTCGGGTTCGAGCAGGACCCAGCCTCCGTCACGGTCGAGCTCGCGGACGGCACCCGGCTGCGGTCGCGCTGGCTGGTCGGCTGCGACGGCGGCCGCAGCCTGGTGCGCCGGCTGCTCGGCGTCGCGTTCCCCGGCGAGCCGGCCCGCACCGAGTGGCTGCTCGGGGAGGTGGAGGTGACCACGCCCGCGGAAGAGGTCGCGGCGATCTCCGAGGAGGTCCGGAAGACGCACCGCGGTTTCGGCATCGGACCGGCCTCGGACGGCCTGTTCCGCGCGGTCGTGCCCGCAGCCTCCGTCGCGGAGGACCGCACGGTCCCGCCGACGCTCGACGAGTTCCGCACACAGCTGCGCGCGTATGCGGGGACCGACTTCGGCGCGCACTCGCCCCGGGCCCTGTCCCGGTTCACCGACGCCACCCGGCTCGCGGACCGCTACCGGGACGGCCGCGTCCTGCTCGCCGGGGACGCCGCGCACGTGCACCCGCCGCTCGGCGGGCAGGGACTGAACCTCGGCATCCAGGACGCGTTCAACCTCGGCTGGAAGCTCGCGACGGAGGTCTCCGGACGCGCGCCGGACGGCCTCCTGGACAGCTACGAGAGCGAGCGGCGGCCGGTGGCGGAGCAGGTGCTCACCCTCACGCGAGCGCAGAGCGTGCTCATCGACCCCGATCCGGGCCCGCAGGCCGTGCGGCGGCTGCTCACCGAGCTGATGGGCGTCGACGGGGTCGCCCTGTACCTCGCCGAACAGGTCAGCGGCCTCGGCATCCACTACGACCTCGGCGACGGGCCGGCGCTCCTCGGCCGGCGGCTCCGCGACCTCCCGCTGCCGGACGGCCGGCTCTACGAGCGCCTGCGCGACGGCCGCGGACTCCTGCTCGACCGGACGGGACGGCTGAGCGTCGTGGGCTGGGGCGACCGGGTCGGCCTGGTCGCGGACGCGGACCTCCCGATCGGCGAGCCCGCGCTGCTGCTGCGGCCGGACGGCCACGTCGCCTGGATCGGCGACCGCCGGGAGGAGCCGGCGGACGCGTTGCTGCGCTGGTTCGGACCACCTGCGTAGCGCGTGGCCCGGCGCGATCCGGCGTGGCGCCGCTCGCGGAGTCCCGCGCCATGCCCATAGGATGTGCCGGAGCGACAGGACGCGCACGACTGGGTGTGCGAGGGGGAGCCGGTGGTCGGCGTCGCAGAAGGCCGGGCCATGAGCTTCCGCACACGTCTCGTTTCCATCGTCGGGCTGACCGCGGTCGCCGCGACGCTGACCGTCGCGGGGGTGGCGGCGCCGCCCGCGTCCGCCGACGGCACCCTCCACCCGCTCGCGGCGATCGGGTCCATCGAATCCATCGCGGTCGAGTACAGCGATGGTGACGACCGCCCCGGCCTGCACATCGTCGGCTGGGCGGGAGACCTCAACCAGCCGGGATCGAACGGCGACGCCTCCGAACCTGTGGGCCTCGAGCTCTACCTTCCGGGGGCGGGAGGGTCCACCACGACGCTCGCCTGGGCCGAGAACTGGCTGTTCGACTACCCGCGGCCCGACATCGCGGCCCGCTACGGGTTGGGGCCGAACCAGGGCTTCGAAGTGCACGCTCTCGCGCCGCAGACCGGACCCGTCACCGTCTGCCTGCGCCTCTACAGCTTCTACACCTACCCCGAGAGCACGAGCGGGCTGTCCTGCGCCACCGTGAACGTCCCGGCGACGCGTCCGGCGTACCACCCGGTCCTCACCGGATCAGCCCGGGTGGGCTCGACACTGTCCGTCGCCCTGTCCTCCCCGAGCGGCGGGTCCGACAGCTACTCGTGGGGGAGCTACCAGGTCGTGGGGACGAGCGCCCCGAACCCGCACAACTGGTGGAATCCCGGCCCGGCCGGCACCTCGTTCACGACCACCCTCGACCTCATCGGGCACTCCGTCCGCGCGCTGGTCAGGACCGTCCTCCCGGGGATCGTGATCGAGCAGTCGTCGGCGGAGCTCCAGGTCACGCCGCCGATCCTGAGCTCGGAGCGGGTCGCCTCCACCGACCGGTACGCGACCTCCGTCGCGGCGTCGCAGAAGGCCCACCCGGACGGGTCGGCAGCCGTGCCCGTCGCCTACATCGCGTCGGGAGGCGACTTCCCCGACGCCCTCTCGGCCGGCGCCGCCGCGGCGAAGCTGCGCGGGACGCTCCTGCTGACGCCGCCGGGCGGCCTCGACACGCGCGTCGCCGCCGAGCTCGTCCGCCTCCACCCGGCGAGGATCGTCGTGGTGGGCGGGACGACGGCCCTGTCCGACCAGGTCGTCACCGACCTGAAGGCGCTGCCGTTCGCCACCACCGTCGACCGCATCTCCGGCGCCGACCGCTACGCGGTCTCCCGGCAGGTCGTGGCCGACGCCTTCGGCGCGAGCATCCCCGACCTCTACCTGGTGACCGGCGCGGCGTTCCCCGACGCGCTCGCCGCAGCCGCGGCCGCTGCCTCCACAGGACGCCCCGTCCTGCTCACCGACGGCAGAGCCGGCGCGCTCGACCCGGGGACGGCCACGGCCCTGCACGACTGGGGGACGACGCACGTCACCATCGTGGGCGGACCGGCGAGCGTCTCGACCGGCATCGAGGGCAGCCTCGCCGCCGCCGGGATCGCGGTGACCCGGACGGCAGGGGCGGACCGTTTCGGGACCGCCGCCGCTCTCGCCCGTACCTTCGTCTCGCACACGGCCTACTTCGTCAACGGACTCATGTTCCCCGACGCCCTCTCGACGGCGGTCCTCGCCGCGACCCAGCCGGGACCGCTCCTCCTGACCCTCGGGTACTGCGCTCCCACGGCGTCGTTCTCCGGGTTCAGCGACAGCCATGCGACGCACGCCGTGATCGTCGGCGGCCCTGCGGTGCAGGATTACCAGGTGCTCGACTACGGCTGCTGAGCCGGGAGGCCCCGACGACGATCCCCGCCGACGCTCCTAGCGGCACGCGCCGCGGAGGCAGTAGGTTCGGCCCGTGGACCTCCGACTGAACGACACCCGCGCCATCGTCACCGGTGCCAGCCGCGGCATCGGGCTGGCCGCCGCCAGCGCCCTCCTCGACGAGGGGGCGACCGTGATCGGCGTCGCGCGCACCCCGACCGACGAGTCCCGGGCGCTGGAGGCCTCGGCCGGCTTCCGCTTCCACCCCGCCGACCTCTCCGGCCCGGACGGGATCGCGAAGTTCCGTGACGAGCTGGGCGACGGAGGCCGGGTCGACATCCTGGTCAACAACGTCGGCTCCGCGCCGCCGCGGCCCGGCGGGTTCGCCTCCATCACGGACGACGACTGGCTGCGCACCTACGAGCTGAACGCGCTCGCCGCGGTGCGTGTCACACGGGCGCTGCTCGACCTGATCCCGGACGGCGGGGCCGTGGTGAACGTCGTGAGCGAGAACGCGATCCTCGCCGATCCGCTGGTGATGGACTACAGCGCGGCCAAGGCGGCGCTGCTGAGCTTCACCAAGTCGCTCTCGAAGGAGCTCGGGCCGCGCGGGATCCGGGTGAACTCGGTGAGCCCCGGTCCGGTCGCGACGGCGCTCTGGCTGGGCGACGGCGGCGTCGCGCAGACGGTGTCGGCGGCCGGCGGCGGCACCCCGGAGGAGGTGCGGCACGGCGCGGAGCAGGCGATGGTCACCGGCCGCTTCACGACTCCCGAGGAGGTCGGCGCACTGGTGGCGATGCTCGCGAGCCCCGTCCTCGGCAACCTGACCGGATCGGACGTGGTGATCGACGGCGGGATGCGGCCGACGATGTGACGACGCCGCGCCCCGAACTGGGGGCCGCCGCGCGATCGATTCCGCCGGACCGCTGTGCCAGGCTGTCCAGCGCGCCACGGTGGCGCGCGAAGGGGGAACCAGCGTGACCGACGCGACCGACGACCGAGTCCAGCCTGCTCCGGAGGGCGCAGTACCCGGCCCGGTGGACGGCGCGCCCTTCACGGCGCCGGCGCCCTTCACGGCGTCCGCGCCCCAGCCCTTCACCCAGTCCGAGCGCGTCGGCCGCGGCATCGCGCTCGCGCTGCTCATCATCCCGGCCGGGGTCATCGTCTGGACCGTCCTCTGGAACATCGGCTTCATCGCCTCGATCGTCACCTGGGGTGTCGCGTTCGGCGCCGTCTGGCTCTACCGGGTGGGGTCGAAGGCACGGGTCACCCGCGCGGCGTTCTGGGGCATCATCGCGATCGTCGCCGTGACCATCGTGCTGTCCCTGCTCGCCGGGATCTTCACCGACCTCGTCGCCGCCCTGAAGATCCCGCTCGGTGACGCCCTCACCGACGACCGGGTGTGGGGCCTGTTCTGGGACAACCTGTTCACCAACGGGGACATGTGGCAGTCCCTCCTGCCCTCGGTGCTGCTGGCCCTGCTGTTCGCCGTGCTCGGCTGCTTCACGACCCTCCGACGGGCGTCCCGGGAGTCGCGCGCCTGACGCGCCGCGAGTAGAGTCGCGCCCGTAGTCCCGACCGCGAGGGAGTCGTGCGATGACCAAATTCATGATCTCGTTCCCCAGTGGGGCGATGCACATCACCGAGGAGGAGCTGCCGGCGGTGTCCGACGCCTCCCACGCGGTGATCCGGGATGCGCAGGAGGCCGGCGTCTACGTCTTCGGCGGCGGCATCGACGAGGCGGTCGGCCCGGTGATGGTGTCCGGCGACGGCACGGTCTCGCCGGGGACGTATCCCGAGACGCGGCTGCTGGACGGCGGGTTCACCATCCTCGACCTGCCGACCCGCGACGCGGCGCTGGAGTGGGCGGCGAAGATCGCGGCGGCGTGCCGGTGCGACCAGGAGGTCCGCGAGTTCCAGTACGACCCGATGTCGTAGCGGCGCTGCCGGCGTCAGCCCGCCAGCGCCTCCGAGTCGAAGTAGCTCTCGTTGAAGTGGGCGAGCGCCTCGCCCCAGGTCCCCCCGGCGTCCTCGATGGCCCGCGCCTCGTCCAGTGCCGCCACGGTGGCGAGCGGGACGGCCAGTCCGTGCTCGGCCAGGTCCAGCACCGACTCGACCGGCTGGCCGGGGTCCTCCGTCTCGACGCTGGCGAGGTGCTCGTAGACGTCGGGCGCGAGCTCGCGCAGCGCCTCGCCGATCAGGTCGCCGCGCTCGGTCCCCTCGGCGTCCCAGGTGAACCGGACCAGACCGTCGGCCGGGAACGCGTAGCGATGCCGTTCGCCTGCCGCGGCGACCGCGTGGTCGAGGGCGGCGCCCACAGCGGCTGGGGCGATGATGTCCGTCATAAGGCTCTCCTTCGTGGCGTCGTTGTCAGCGTGTTCGGGCCTCGGTGCACCGCCGACCGGCAGCGGGTTCCGTGATTCTGGCACGAGCGGACCACCCCCAGGAAGGGGGCAATCGGGAATGTCGGCAAACTCTGGGGGAACAGTTCCTGTCCGTCGCCGGCCCCCGGCGGTCTCCAGGTTGGCGACGGAGAAGCCGCGAGTGGATGGACGCGGTGTCGATCCGCGCGCGAACATTGGACGCGGTGTCGATTCTGACGCTGTGGCCGCGCGCCTAGCATCCTTGACATGACCGCCATCGTCGACGAAGACCGGACCCGGGTTCACCCCGCAGAGGGAACGCACGCCGGTGCGCCCCTCGGCCTCGGCGGCGCGCTCGGGATGGGCGGACTCGGCGGCGGCTTCCGCAGCGACGCCGACGTCGTCATCCTCGGCTACGACTGAGCCGGCCCGCTCAGGAGGCCTCGTCGTCCATCGTCGCGGACACGCCGTGCAGCAGTTCGCCCGGCCGGCACTCCAGCACGTCCGCCAGGTGCACGAGATTCAGCACAGTGGGCATGGTCGTGCCCCGCTCGATCCGCCAGAGCGTGTGCTCCTGGAGCTCGGCGCGCCGGGCCAGCTCGTCCAGCGTGAAGAGCAGCCGTTCCCGCCGTCCGCGGATGTTCTCGCCGATCCGGCCGGCCACTGCGTTACTTTCCGAGTGCACGCGATGAATGCTAACAAGCCGTCGAAGAGTAGCCTGGCAGTGCCGTGCGCTCGATCGAGCGCTCGGAGAAGACAACGAAGGAAGAAACGATGGCTACAGGCACCGTCAAATGGTTCAACGCAGAGAAGGGGTACGGGTTCATCGCCCCGGATGACGGCAGTGCCGACGTCTTCGCCCACTTCAGCGAGATCTCCTCGCAGGGCTACCGCACGCTGGAGGAGAACCAGAAGGTCGAGTACGACCTGACCCAGGGGCCGAAGGGGATGCAGGCCTCCAACATCCGCCCGCTCTGACGCCCGTCAGACCCAGAGATCCGGATTCCCGCTGAGCGGGAAGCCAGGCGATGGCCCGGCCTGCCACAGGCCGGGCCATCGCCCACCGGGAATGCAGTACTGCCGCCCGTCCCCTTACGGTTCGGCCTGCCATCCGGTTGCTTAGTGCACACATTATGCGTGCCCTACCGGTTGTCAACCGGGTTGCGGCGCGGATTTCAGCGGACCTCGGCCTCCAGCGCCAGGATCGCCTCCGCGACGGCGGCGGGGTTCTCCCATGCAGTGAAGTGCCCGCCCTGCGTCAGCCTCGCGAACGAGCGGATGTCGGCGTAGCTCTTCTCGGCCAGTGAGCGCGGGTACGCGGCCTCGTGGGTCTGGATGAGGATGCTCGCCGGCACCTGGACGACCGGGTGGAGGTCGTCGTCGTCCGGCGACTCGCAGTACGGCCGGAAGCTCGTGCCGATCGAGCGGGTGACCCAGTACACCATGACGTTCGTGAGGATGTCGTCCGGGTCGAACGCCGTCAGGCCGTCGCCGTCGCTCCAGGCCGCGACCTTCTCGGCGATCCATGCCAGGAGGCCGCTGGGGGAGTCGATGAGCGCCGCCGCGAGCGTGTCCGGCCGGGTGCCCATCTGGTGCGCGTACCCGGACTCGGCGGGCGTCGCCACTGAGGCGAGGAAGGCCCGCTCGGCGTCGTCGAGCTCCACACCGGGCCGGCTGCGCCCGGAGAAGGACGCGTGGCTGGCCACGATGCCCGCGACCGCGGGGTGCGCGCCGGCGAGCCAGTCGCTCACGCCCGCCCCGACGTCCTCCCCGTAGGTCAGATAGCGCTCGTAGCCGAGGTGGGTCGTCATGAGGGCGTCCCACCGGTCGGCGACGCCGGCGGACGAGAAGCCGGACGGGAGGACACCCGAGAAGCCGTAGCCCGGCAGGGACGGCACCACGACGTCCAGCTCGCCGTCGAGCGCGTCGACCAGCGGCAGCATCGTGGCGAACGAGTACGGCCAGCCGTGCGTGACCACGACCGGGAGGGGGCCGGGCCGGCGTCCGCGGGCGACGACGACGTGGACGTCGCAGCCGTCGATCGGCACGACGAACTGCTCGAAGCGGTTCAGCCGCCGCTCGGCCTCCCGCCAGTCGTACCCGTGCCGCCACCGGTCGACCAGGCCGCCCAGCACCTCGGGCGGGATGCCGTTGGACCAGTCCGGCCCCGGCGTCCTCCCGGGCAGGATGGTCGCTCGCAGGCGACGGTCGAGGTCGGCGAGGACGGTGTCGGGCACGGCGATCCGGAACGGCTCCATTCCGCCACGCTATTCCCACCCGCCGACACCCTCCCCGGCGTCCGAACCACCGTCGAGGGGCACGTAAACGCCCCTGAAACGCGGTCTTAGGGGCGTTTACGTGCCCCTCGACGGGTGGAGCCGCCGCTGGAGGGGGAGCGGGCGCCGTCGTAGGCTGGCGGTATGGCCGACGACCGCCTGCGCCCCGACCCCGACGCGAAGGTGGAGGCCGCGCGCTACCGGCTGCGCCGCGAGGCCGAGGCGCGCGGCGAGGAGATCGAGGAGGCCAACGCCGGCCAGCCGTCGATGGACCAGCGCGCGCACGTGATCGAGAACGCGATCCAGCAGGCGATCCGGCGTGGCGACTTCGACGACCTCCCCGGGGCGGGCAAGCCGCTGCCCGGGCTCACCGGCACGCACGACCCCGACTGGTGGATCCGCCGCAAGATCGAGCGCGAGCAGCTCACCGGCCTCGGCCCTCCCGCCCTCACGCTGCGCACCGAGCACGCCGAGTTCGATGCGACGCTCGACCGGCTCGGCTCCGAGCGCGCGGTGCGCGACCACGTCGCCGACTTCAACCGCCGGGTGGTGAACGCCCGGCGACAGCTCCAGGGCGGCCCTCCGGTGGTCACGCCGACCCGCGACGCCGACGAGGAGGTCGCGCGCTGGACCGAGCGCCGCGACGCGCGCCTCCGCGAGGCCGAGGCGAACCGCCGCGCCGAGGCGGAAGCGCTCGCCGCCCTCACCCGCCGCGAGCGGCGGCGTCTCCGCAAGGCCCGCTGACCCGAAGCGGGGTCGCAAGACGCCGCTCCGCGATCCGTGAAGCGGCGTGTCGCGACCCCGCAGCCTCTACTCCGAGAGGTGCTGCTTCGTGTTCGTGTAGACGATCGAGTCCGCGGTGGCGCCGACGAGGCCGAGCGTGACCCGCAGCAGCTGGGGCGGCAGGCCGCTGTTCGGCGGCGGCGTCGACGCGCCGAGGGTGAGCGGTGTGCCGTCCGGGAGGGTGGCGGTCGCCGAGTCGAGGTAGACCTGGACGTTCCCGCTCAGCGTCATCGTGTCCGCGGTCGTGAGCAGCACCGGTCCGGTCTGCTTGCGGACGTTGAGGCTGAAGCCCTGGATCGTGATGGTGTCCGCCGAGATCTTGATCACCGGGATGCGGCTGCCGTCCGCCATCGGGACCGTCACGACCGTTGCGCCCTTGAGCCCGGTGAACGACAGCGAGTTGCTGCCGAGCTGCGCGGGCGGCTGGGTGAAGACGGGCGCCGCGCCGTCCGGCGAGGCGGGCGTCGGCGCCGGGGTCGGGGTCGCGGTGCCGGTCACGGGGGTGCCCGGCGCGCTCGGGAGGCCGGGCAGCGGCAGTCCGGGGGAGGGCGCGCCCGACGACGGCGACGGCGTCGGGGACGACGGGTCGCACGAGGCGAAGATCGGGAGGCAGAGGGACGCGGGCGCCGCGGCGTGCGAGGCCGGCGCCGGGGTCGCGCCGATCCCGGTCAACGCGCCGGCCAGCGCGAGACCGGCCGCCAGGGCGACGCCGCCGGGTCCTCTGCGGGCCGTCACGCGGTCTCCTCCGCCGCGTCGTCGGCGGCGGGCGTGCCCGCTCGGCGGCGGCGGCCACGCGGACGCCGTTCGCCGCGCTGCTCCGGCGGCATCCACGCCACCGTCAGCACGCCGCCGACCGTGCTCAGCAGCATCCCGATGAAGAAGCCGCCGAGGTTGACGCCGACGAGCGAGTACACCGCGATGGCGAGCGCGATCACGCCGTAGAAGATCCGGTGCGCGGGCATCGCGACGGCCAGGACGCCGAGCAGCACGAGCAGGATCGGGATGATCGTCGCCTGAAGCCCCTCGATGCCGAGCTGCACGTGGATGCGGCCGATGTCGAGCTGTCCGGAGAAGAACATCTCGATGCCGCCGAGCGCGGTCAGCAGTCCGCCGACGAACGGGCGATGCTGCCGCCAGTCGCGGAACCGCTCCCAGGCGCTGCGGACGTCGGAGGGGACGGCTTCCGCGTCATCCTCGGACAGCGCGGCGTCCTCGGACGGCGTCAGCAGCGCCGACACATCGGACGCGGAGGACTCGGCCGCCACGGGCTCGAACGCCGACGTCGGCTCCGCGGTCTCCTGATCCTCGGGCATCCCGGCCTCCGGCTCGATCATCGCGTGCCTCGTCCCCGGGCGGCTCAGAAGCATCCCTTCGATCCGTCCGTGAGCTGCACGTGCATGCCGGTGAGCGTGAAGACCGAGGCCTGCGTGCTCCACGCGGTCTGCTGCAGGTGCGAGATAGTCACCGTGTCGGAGTCCTGCGCGAAGTCGCCCGCGCTGCCCTTGGCGGTCGTGTTGACCGTCGAGGCGTCGACGCCGATGCGGATGTTGTGGAACTCCGCGTCGCCGGCGAGGTCGGTCATGCCGATCTGGAGGTCGGAGGCGCTGGCCGGGTTGCCGCCGCCACCCGCCGTGATCAGGATGCCGACCTTGCCGAGCGGCGTGTCCGAGACGACGGACTGGCAGAGGTCGGCGAGCGTGGCCGACTTGATGTTGGCGATCGCGACCTGGTGCTGCTTGCCCGAGGTGTCGGGGGCGACGCCGGCGTACTGCGAGAAGCCGGTGCCGTCGAGCTTGGACGCGCTGATCTGGAACTGGCTGCCGGAGACGGCGAACGAGACCGGGACGGCCCCTTGAGCGACCCCGGCCATCAGCACGGTGGAGACCAGCGCGACGGGCACGGCGGCGAGCACGATGCGTCCGGCGTGGGAGCCGGCGAGCTTGCGGAACTTCATCGATCCTCCTGTTCGGGGGCTTGACAGCGACTGTGCGGTCGTTCCCACGTCGAGAGTAGACGCTATTGACCGATTGTCAATAGTCGGCCGAAAGGGGGACGGACTGAACGTTCCGGTCGTCGCGCCGTGCCTGCCAGCGCGATGGAGAGCGCCTAGGCTCGATCCATGGACACCGATCGGCGCACCCGGCTGACCCCGGAGGAGCGCCGTGCCCAGCTCGTCGCGCTCGGGGTGGCGCACCTCGCCGACCAGCCGCTGGACACCCTCACCATCGAGGAGCTGTCGGCGCGGGCCGGGGTGTCGCGCGCGCTCCTGTTCCACTACTTCGGGTCGAAGCAGGGGCTTCACCGGGAGGTCGTCCGGACCGCGCGCGACAGCATGCTGCACGCCACGGAACCCGTGCCCGCCCTGCCGCCGCGCGAGCGCCTGCGCGACACGCTGACCCGTATCGTCGCGTTCGTGCGCGACCACAGCGGCACGTTCTACTCGCTGGTCCGCGGCGTCGCGAGCGGCGACGAGGAGGTGCGCGTCGTGATCGAGGAGGCCAGGGCCGAGCAGGCCGACCGCATCCTCGCCGTCTTCCTCGAACTCGGCGCGACGGACACCCCGCTGCTGCGGATCGGCCTGCGCTCCTGGATCGCGTTCGCGGAGGACGTGCTGGTGTCGAGTGCGATCGGCACCGACATCCCGTCCGGCGACATCGTCGCGTTCCTGGAGCGCAGCGCGAACGGGGTGGTGGAGGCCGTTCCCCGCTAGATCCCTTCCTCGTCCAGGTCGTCCTGGGTGAGCACGCCGTCCTCCGGGTTCCCCTCCGGATCGTGCTCGTCGTAATACGGCTCGGCCTCGCGGGGCTGTCCACCGGTCGGCCCGTCGTTGCCGTCGCCCGGCCCGTCCCAGACGGTCTCGCCTGCCACGCCGTCGGTCGTCACCAGCTCGTCGGCGAAGTCGGCCTCCGCGATCGGGTCGTCCAGCGCGTAGTCGACCTCGCAGTCGCCGGGGTCCACCCAGCCGGCCGTGTCACCGGCGTCGGAGTCGCCGATCTCCGGCTCGTCCGCGCCGTCCTCCGGAATGCGGTCGTCCATCCTCGTCCCCTCTCCTGCGGTCCGGCTGTTCGGGCCGAACCTACACCCGCGCGCGGGCGCTGCAGGAGAGGGGACAGAAGGGCGACTACTTCGGGAAGCTGTAGGTGCCGCTGGAGCCGGCGTCCTTGACCGCCGCCGCGACGAAGGCCGCGAACTGGGAGGCGTCGGTGAAGCCGCCCTGGTAGCGCTCGCCGTTCACGAACACGGTCGGGGTGCCGAAGCTGCCGGTCGACGGGTTCTTGAGCTGGGAGTTCGCGACCGCCTCGTTCGTGCGGTCGGTGACGAACTTCGAGAACGTCTGCTTGTTCACGCAGTCCGTGACCGCGGAGGAGCTGACGCCTCCGCTCTTGAACAGCGACAGCATCTTGGCGTTGGTGAGGCCGGAGCCGGTCTGCTCGTCGGGCTGGTTGGCGAACAGCGCGCTGTTGAGGTCGAAGTACTTGTCCGGCTCGTAGTTCGCCACGCACGACATCGCCGCCGCGGCACGGGTCGAATACTTGTTGTTCGTGCTGGAGTCGAGGATCGCGATCGGGTGGATCTCGAGCGTCGCCGAGCCGTCCGCCATCCACTGCTTCATCTGCGGGGAGTTCGTGGTCTCGAACTGGTCGCAGTAGGGGCACTGGTAGTCGAGCCAGATCTGGATGTGCGCGGTCTTGCCGTCGAGCGTCTGCTTTGTCGGCGTCGGCTTGGCGCCCGGCGCGATCGCCGGGGTGGTGACCGCCTTGTCGGACGCGGTGAGCAGGAGGCCGCCGCTGAGCATGTTCTTCGGGTTGGCGACGCTGGTGCTTCCGCCGACGCTGGTGAAGATGATGATGCCGATGACCGTGAGCACCGCGATCACGCCGACGATCACCGAGCTCTGCACGACGATCTTGCGCCGCTTGGCCTTCTTCGCGGCCTCCTCGCGCATCCGGCGAGCGGTCTCGCGTGCCTCGGCGCGGCGATCGTTCTTCGTCGGGGTCGTGGCGCCTCTGCCCGTAGCAGCCATTCAGGTCATTCCATTCGAGAAAGGGGGACGGTATCCGAGAAGCAAGCGTATTGGCAAAAGCTTTGGATGCGCCGAGCACCCGCTGGAGTCCTGGTCAGACGCGGGCGCTCGCGTCGGCCGACGCGCCCGCCGACGCGACCGGGAGCAGCCGCTGCAGCTGCGTCACGTGTGCGGGCGTGAGGTCGGCGAGGGTCGGCACCTCCAGCAGCTTCATGGTGCGCACGACCTGGTCGCTGAGGATCTGGATGGTGCGGTCGACTCCTGCGCGGCCTCCCGCCATCAGCCCGTACAGGTACGCGCGGCCGATCAGGGTGAACTTCGCGCCGAGCGCGTAGGCGGCGACGATGTCGGCGCCGTTCATGATGCCGGTGTCGATCGCGACCTCGGTGCGGTCGCCGACGGCCTCCACGACCTTCGGCAGCAGGTGGAAGGGGATGGGCGCGCGGTCGAGCTGGCGGCCGCCGTGGTTGGAGAGCACGATCCCGTCGACGCCGAGGTCGACCAGCTTCTTCGAGTCCTCGACGTTCTGAACGCCCTTGACGACGATCTTGCCCGGCCACATGCTCCGGATGACGTCCAGGTCCGCGAAGCTGATCGACGGGTCCATCGCCGCGTCGAGCAACTCGCCCACGGTGCCGCCGGTGGAGGACAGCGACGCGAACTCCAGCTTCGGCGTGGTGAGGAAGTCGTACCACCACCACGGCCGCGGGATGGCGTTGACGATGGTGCCGAGGGTGAGCTGCGGCGGGATGGAGAACCCGTTGCGCTTGTCCCGCAGGCGCGCGCCTGCGACCGGGGTGTCGACCGTGAAGAACAGGGTGTCGAAGCCGTTCGCGGCGGCGCGGCGGACGAGCTCGTAGGAGATCTCCCGATCGCGCATCACGTAGAGCTGGAACCAGTTGCGGCCGGCCGGGTTGGCGGCCTTCACGCCCTCGATGGAGGTCGTGCCGAGCGTCGAGAGCGTGAACGGGATGCCCGCGGCGCCGGCGGCTCCCGCACCGGCGACCTCGCCCTCGGTCTGCATGAGGCGGGTGAAGCCGGTGGGCGCGATCCCGAACGGCATCGCCGACGGGCCGCCCCAGATCTCGCACGAGGTGTCGACCTGGGAGACGTCGCGCAGGATCGACGGGTGGAACTCGATGTCCTGGAACGCCTGGCGCGCGCGGGCCAGCGACAACTCGCCCTCCGCGGCGCCCTCGGTGTAGTCGAAGGCGGCCTTCGGCGTGCGGCGCTTCGCGATCGTGCGCAGGTCCTCGATCGTGAGCGCGGCGCTCAGCCGGCGCTTCTTCGCGTCGAGCTCCGGCTTCTTGAACGACAGGAGCTCGAACAACTCGGCGGGCTTGGGGAGTTGGCGGGTGACCATGTTCGTGTGCCTAACGTGCGTCGGTGGACGGGGTGGGTGCGTCGCGGTAGTAGCCGCTGATGTGGTCGTGGACGCGCGTGCGCGCCGCCGCCGGGTCGCCGGCGTCGATGGCGTCGATCACGGCGCGGTGCTCGGCGCGGAGCCGGGCGGCCATGACCTCCCAGTCGGGGATGCGCTCGGCCCCGGCGAGCACGTAGCCCTCGATCGAGCTGCGGAGGCCGGCCATCATCGTGGCGACGACGGCGTTGCCCGCCGCCTCCGCGAGTGCGAGGTGGAACTGCGCGTCGAGCGCCAGGAACTCCTGCGCCGTGAGGGCGGGGTCGTCCATCGCGTCGAGGAGCTGGCGGGCGTCGGCGAGGCCGGCGGGCCGGCGCTCGGCGAGCTCGCCCGCGACCGACGACTCCAGCAGCAGTCGCGTGCTGACCACATCCGCGACCGGGAACCCGCTTGCGGCGACCTGGAGCCGCATCAGCGCCTGCATCCCGCCGAGCGGCCGCGCGACGATGATCGCACCGGAGCTCGGCCCCGAGCCGGTCTGGGTGCGCACGAGGCCCATCGCCTCCAGCACGCGGATGGCCTCGCGGACGCTGGAGCGCGCGACGCCGAACTCGACGGCCAGCGCGCGCTCGGGAGGCAGGTGGTCGCCGGGCCGCAGCCGGCCGTCGACCAGGCGCTCCTCGATGCGGGCGAGCACGCTCTCCCACGCCTTCGGCTCGGTCGTCATCGTCGGCTCCTCATGTGGTCAGACCATATGGTCAGACCACACGATAGCACGCGTTCGGAGAGCGTCGAGGGGAGGGGCGATCAGTCGGCGGCGGCGGGCGTGCGCCCGAACTCCACGTCCTCCACGCGCGAGCGCGGCATCGCGACTCCCGCCACGATGGTCAGCGCCGCGACGACGGCCACCGCCGTGAACACCGCGGTCGACGCGCCCTGCACAGCCGTGGGCGAGTGCGCCCCGCCCGTGCTGGAGAGGATGATCGCGTTCGCGATCGCGCCGAAGACCGCCACGCCCACCGCGCTGCCGATCGACCGGGCGAACATGTTGGTCCCGGTGACCACGCCGCGCTCGCTCCAGGCGACGCTGGACTGCGCCGCGATCAGCGTCGGCGTCGCGACGAGGCCCATCCCGAGGCCGACGACGAAGCAGCTCACCGCGACGAAGAGCACGCTCGGGTGCACGCTCGTCACCGCCAGGATGATCGTGCCGAGGATCGCGATGCTCGTGCCGAGCAGGGCGGTGCTGCGGAAGCCGATCCGCAGGTAGAACCGGCCGGAGATGCTCGCCGCGATCGGCCAGCCGAGCGTCAGCGCCGCGACCGCGAGGCCGGCGACCAGCGGGGGAGCGCCGACCGTGGCCTCCAGGTAGGTCGGCACGTACGAGGTGAGCCCGATCAGGATGGCGCCGATGCCGAGCGAGATGAGCGTGGTCGTCACCAGCAGCCGGCGGGAGAACACCCACAGCGGCATGACCGGCTCGGCGGCGCGGCGCTCGACGAGGGCGAAAGCGACCAGCAGGAGGGCGCCGAGCGCGAACGCGCCGATGCTCCAGACGGAGTCCCAGGCCCAGGCCTGGCCGCCCTCCAGCACCGCGAGGATGAGCAGCGACATCCCGGCGGTCAGCAGCACGGACCCGGCGTAGTCGATCCGGTGCTTCTTGGGCTCGATGCTTTCGTGGAAGCTGCGGATCAGCATCCACGCCGCCAGGATGCAGAGGGGCACGTTGACGAAGAAGATCCACCGCCACGTGAGGAACTGCGAGAACAGCCCGCCGAGGGTCGGGCCGACGACCGAGGAGATCGCCCACACGCTCGCGAGGTAGCCCTGGGTCTTGGCGCGCTCGGCCACCGTGTAGATGTCGCCGGCGATCGTCATCGACATCGGCTGGATGGCGCCGGCGCCGAGCCCCTGCAGGGCGCGGAACGCGATGAGCGCCGGCATACTCCAGGCGAAGCCGCAGAGCACGGAGCCCAGGAAGAACAGGCCGATGCCCGCGAGGACGATGGGCTTGCGCCCGACGGTGTCGGACAGCTTGGCGTAGACGGGCACGGAGACCGCCTGCGCCAGCAGGTAGATGGAGAACAGCCACGGGAACTGCGCGAAGCCGCCCAGGTCGCGCACGATCGAGGGGACCGCTGTGGCGAGGATGGTCGCGTCGATCGCGACCAGTCCGGTCGTCAGCATGAGTGCGATCAGGATCGGCCCGCGTTCGGAACGGAAGCCGACGCTCGCCCGGGAGATTTCGTTCATCTCTGTGAACAACAGCCCCCGGTGGGGATCATTCCCCTCACGCCCGACTTGACGTGAAAGAAAGCAGAGCGCACAATCTGAAACATGTCTTTCACATCGGACGGTCGCCCGGAGAACCGCCGCACGGTCACCGACCCGCGGGCGCTCCGGGCGCTCGCCCACCCGCTCCGGCTCGCGCTGCTCGACCACCTGATGTCGTTCGGCGCGAGCACCGCGAGCGACTGCGCCGAGGCCGTCGGCTCGACGCCCTCCAACTGCAGCTACCACCTGCGTGCCCTGGCCAGGTTCGGGCTCGTGGAGCGGGTGGAGGCCGACGACGGCCGCGAGCGCCCCTGGCAGTCCACCGCCACCGGGCTCACGCTCGGCCGCACGGAGGACCCGGCCGCGCAGTTCGGCGTCGACACCGTCGAGCGCTTCTTCGCCGATCACCAGATCGACGAGGACGCCGCCCGGCTGCACCGTGCGATCGCGCAGCGCGACAGCGTGCCGCCCGCCTGGCGGGAGGCGAGCATCCTGTCCGGCTACGCGCTGCGGATCGCGCCGGACGAGCTCCGCGAGCTGGGGGAGCGGCTGGACGCGCTCATCCGCCCGTACATCGCGCTCACCCGTTCCGACGCCCCGGACGACAGCGCCGTGGTGGTGCTGAACCTCAACGCGTTCCGGCACCCGGATGAGAAGGACGAGGCGACGGAATCATGAGCCGCTCCCCGCTCCTGCGCCGCGACTACGCCCTGATCTGGTCGGCGGGCCTCGTCTCCGACACCGGCGACTGGCTGCTCATGATCGCCCTGCCGCTGTTCGCGTTCTCCGCGACCGGCTCCGCGCTCGGCGCCTCGACCGTCTTCCTCGCCGAACTCATCCCGATGCTGCTCGCCGGCACCTTCCTCGGAGTGTTGGTCGACCGCTGGGACCCGCGGCGCACCATGATCGTGACCGCGGTCCTCCAGGGGCTCGCGCTGCTGCCGCTGCTCGCCGCCGGGCCCGACCGGATGGGCATCGTCTACGCGGTCGCGGCGGTGGAGGCCTGCCTCGGCGCCGTCATGAACCCGGCCCGCCAGTCGATGGTGCCGCGCCTGCTGAAGCCCGACGAGCTCGGCCGCGGCAACGCGCTGCTCGCGATCAGCGACAACCTCGCCCGGCTGGTCGGCTCGCCGCTCGGCGGTCTCGCGTTCGCGGTGTCCGGCCTCCCCGGCGTCGTGATCGTGGACGCGGTGTCGTTCGTGGTGACCGCCGTGCTCGTGGCCTTCACCCGCCCGCTGCCTCCGCGCGTGCCGGAGCCGGGGGTGGAGTCCGCTCCCGCCGTCGAGCGCCGCCTGCTGCGCGAGTGGGTGGAGGGCATCGCCACCATCGTCCGCAGCCGCGAGCTCGCGACCGTCGCGGTCATCGCCGTGATCGGCAGCGTCGCGCAGGGCGTCTTCCTCGTCCTCTTCATCGTCTACGTCACCGAGAACCTGAACGCCGGGGACACCGAGGTCGGCATCCTGCGCGGCGTGCAGGCGATCGGCGGCGTGCTCGGCGGCCTCGTCGCCGGACTGCTCGTGCACCGGGTCGCACCGCGCTGGCTGATCGGCGCCGGCTACCTGGTGTTCGGCGCGCTCTCGCTCCTGACCTGGAACCTGGCGCCGGTCACCACGGCCGTCTGGGTGTACGCGGGGCTGTTCATCGCGATGGGCCTGCCCGCGGTCGCGACGGAGACGGGGGAGATCACCCTCGTGCAGACCGTCACACCGCGCGCGGCCCTCGGCCGGGTGATCGCGGCGGTGAGGACGGTCTCCGGCGCGGCCCAGGGCGTCGGCCTGCTGGTGGCCGGGCTCGTCGCGGCCTCGGCCGGCACGGTGCACGTGCTCGACGTGCAGGCGTCCCTCTATCTCCTGTGCGGTGTGCTCGCGCTGCTGTTCCTCGGCGGCCGCCGTACGAGGCGAGAGGCCGTGCCCGAGCCGGCCGTCTCCCGCGCGACGCCGTCCTGACGCCCGCCCGGCGCGGCGACTTGGCGCGAAACCCGGCCGATTGCCAGACGTTTCGCGCATCGGCACGTAGGGTGTCGGTGTGTGGCGACTGGATAGGAAGAGCGAGGACGACGACGACATGACGTCCGACGTGCTGGAAGGCGACGCCCTGCGCCCGGCCGCCAACACCACCTCTCCGCACACGCTCAGCCTCGGGGAGGCCGGTCTCGTGGCCGGCAACATCGCCGAGCCGGTGTGGGCGCGCTGGCGCGAGGAGATCGCGGCGATCGGCGGCGAATCCCCGCTGCTGCACTTCGAGGACAGCCCGCGCACGCGCATCGAGCTGAGCACGACGCATCCGGGCGGCCTCCCCCAGTTCATCACCGGCCAGAGCACGCTGCTCTCCAGCCTGATCCGCGACGAGCTCGCGCTGCGCACGGCGCGGGCGGCGGCCAACGCGATCACGGCGAAGGGGATCGAGCTGCGCTCGGTGCGCGGCATCGAATCCGTACATCTGGCGATCGGGCTCGCCCAGTGGCGGCACGGCACCGACGAGTTCATGGCGCCGATCCTGCTGCGCCCGATGGCGATCCGCCGCTACGGCCGGGACTTCGAGCTGAAGCTCAAGGGCCAGCCGTTCCTCAACCCCGAGCTGTCGCGCGCGCTGGCCGAGCAGTTCCAGATCACCCTCGACGCGAGCGCGTTCGTGGCGCTCGCCCTCGACAACGGCGCCTTCAAGCCGCAGCCGGTGATCGACCGCCTGCGCGGGCTCACCTCGCACCTGCCCTGGTTCAACGTCCAGCCCCGCCTGGTCGTGTCGTCCTTCGTGGACGTCGCGCCCGCGCTGCGTGCCGAGGCCGACGACCTGGACACCACGATCCTCGACGCGCTGGCCGGCAACCCGACCGCGCGCACCACGATCGAGAGCGCCTTCAGCCCCGCCCAGCCCGTCCGCCAGGACGAGCGGCCGCCGGCCACCGACTCCCTCCTGCTCGACGCCGACGAGGCGCAGGAGAACGTCGTCGCCCAGATCGCCGCGGGCAACTCCCTCGTCGTGAAGACCCTCCCCGGCACCGGCGGCACCCAGACGGTCGTCAACGCCGTCGGCGCGCTGGTCGCGCAGCACAAGCGCGTCCTGGTCGTCGGCCCCCGGCGCTCCAGCCTGGAGGACATCGCGCAGCGGTTTGCGAAGGTCGGCCTGCCCGGCGTCGCTGTCACCCCGCGGAGCCTGCGCCGCGACCTGATCCAGGCGATCGGCCGCAACGAGAAGGCCGAGCAGCCGCGCGTCACCGACGTGGACGACGCGCTCGTCCGGCTCCGCAAGGTGCTGCTGGACTACCGCGCGGCGCTCGCCCGGCGCGACCCCGTCCTGCACGTCTCGGTGCTCGACGCGCTGCGCGAACTGTCCCGGCTCGCGCTGCTGCCCGCGCCGCCGTCGACGACAGCGCGCCTCAGCCGGGCCTCCATCGAGGCGCTCGCCTCCGGGCGCGACGGAGCGGCCGACGCGCTGATCCGCGCCGCCCGCCTCGGCGAGTTCCGCTACGGCCCCAACGACTCGCCCTGGTACGGCGCCTCCTTCGGCACCACCGAGGAGGGCAAGTCGGCCCACGACCTCGCCAAGAAGCTCAGCCGCGCCGAGCTGCCACGCCTCCTGGACCGCGCCAAGGCGCTGATCGGGCAGACCCGGATGCGGCCGTTCGAGTCGATCGCCGAGCTCGGCGTCTACCTGCGGCTGCTGCTCGACGTCCGGGAGACGCTCGACCGCTTCACACCCGCCGTCTTCGACCGCTCGATCGCCGAGCTGATCGCCGCCACCTCCTCGCGCCGCGAGTCGCCCGCGATGTCGGGCGCGAACCGCCGCCGGCTGCGCAAGCTCGCCCTGGAGTACGTGCGCCCCGGCGTGCACGTCACCGACCTCAACGAGGCGCTGCGCCGCATCCAGCAGCAGCGCATCCTCTGGAACCGGTTCGCCGTCGCCGGCGTCGTGCCCGAAGTGCCTGTGGGAATCGCGGACGTGCAGGTCGCCTACCAGCGCGTCGCGGAGGACCTCGCCCGGCTCGACATCCCGCTGCGCCGGGTCGGGACTCCGCAGTCGCTCGCCGCCCTCCCGGTCGAGGAGCTGACCCGCCAGGTCGCCGGCCTCGCCGCCGAGTCCGAAGTGCTCGCCAACCTGCAGGAGCGCACCGCGCTGCTCGGGCAGCTCCGGGAGCGCGGGCTGGACCCGCTGCTGTCCGACCTGTCCGTGCGCCACGTGCCGGAGTCGCAGGTGAGCGCCGAGCTGGAGCTGGCCTGGTGGCAGTCGGTGCTGGAGGCGCTGCTGGCCTCCGACCGCGCCCTCCTCAGCGGCAACACCAGCGTGCTGGACCGGCTGGAGGCCGACTTCCGCCTGGTGGACGAGGCCCACGCCTCCGCCACCGGCAAGCAGCTCGCCTGGATGCTCGCCGAGACCTGGAAGATCGGCATCGTGGACTGGCCGGAGGAGGCCAAGGCCCTCAAGAAGCTGCTCACCACGAGCGCGCCGACGGCCGCGACGCTCAACGCCGCGGCCCCGCACCTCGCGCGCCCGCTCGCGCCGGTCTGGCTGGTCTCGCCCTACGAGGTCCCCAGCATCGACGCGGAGGTCGCATTCGACACCGTCGTGCTCATCGACGCCGGCGCCTCCAGCCTCGCCGAGAACATCCCGGCGCTGCGCCGCGCCCGCCAGGTGGTCGCGTTCGGCGACCCGGTGACGCAGACCCCGTCCCGTTTCGACGTCGGCGTGCACGAGTACGGCACGACGGTGGAGGCCGCGGACGTGGACTCCCTGCACGCCGACTCCGCCCTCTCCCGGCTCTCCGAGCTGCTGCCCGTCTTCACGCTGGCCCGCAGCTACCGCGCCGGCGGCGAGGACCTGGCCGAACTGGTCAACCGCCGCTTCTACGGCGGCAACATCGACTCCCTGCCGTGGGCCGGCACCTATCTCGGTCACGGCAGCCTCGCCCTCCACTACGTCACCGGCGGCCAGGGCATGCCCGACACCGACACCGGCGCGGTGGAGAGCACCGACGCCGAGGTGGCGAAGGTCGTCGAGCTCGTGCTGCGGCACGCGACCGACCGGCCGCGCGAGTCCCTCATGGTCATCACGGCGAGCGAGCGCCACGCGGTGCGCGTCAACCAGGCCGTGCTGTCCGCGTTCGCCAAGCGGACCGAGCTGGCCGACTTCATCCTGGGCGACCGGCCGGAGCCGTTCTCGGTCGTCACGCTGGAGCAGTCCGTCGGCCAGAGCCGCGACCGCGTGGTGTTCTCCATCGGCTACGGCCGCACCCCGCACGGCCGCCTGCTCTCCAACTTCGGCGCGCTCGCCGAGCCGGGCGGCGACCGCCTGCTCGCGGTGGGCATGACCCGTGCCCGCCGCGGCATGGACATCGTCTCGTGCTTCCGCCCCGACGACATCGACGAGTCCCGGATGCGCCACGGCATCGCGGCGCTCGCGCAGGTGCTGGGGGAGGCCGACCAGCTCCAGGCCGCCGCGCCCGAGTATCTGAGCCCGGACGCCGACCCGATGGTGGTCGACCTCGCCAAGCGCCTGGCCCGACGCGGCCTGGACGTGCAGATCGGCTACCGGGGCAAGCTCACGCTGGTGGCCTCCAACGCCGGTCGCGCCGTCGTGGTCGAGACCGACGACGACGTGAACCGCGGCAGTCTCCGCGAGTCGCTGCGCCTGCGCCCGGACGTGCTCCGCCGCTTGGGCTGGCACTACCTCCGGGTGCACAGCTTCGAGCTGTTCGCCGACCCGGATACGGTCGCGTCCCGCATCGCGCGGCTCATCGGGGCCGCCGACGAGGCGAGCGCGGAAACCGCCCCCATCACCCTCCCGCAGCTCTGACGCCCCGACATTCGTGCCGAATGTCGACTCTGGCGCCGTCATTCGCGACATTCGTGCCGAATCGGGCGGGGTCGCACCCTGGTAGCATCGAGGTATGACCGTGAAGCTGAGTGTGAGTCTTTCCGACGAGGATCTGGTCTACCTGGACAAGATCGCGGCGGACGTCAAAGGCAATCGATCTGCGGCCATCCACAAGCTCCTGCGAATCCAGCGCGAGCTCGACGCAGAAGGCGCCTACGCCCAGGCGTTCGATGAGTGGGAGGCTTCCGGAGACCAGGCGCTGTGGGATCAGACTGCTGGCGATGGGCTGTCCGAGTGAGGCGCGGGGACGTTCTCGAGGTCCTGCTCGACCCGGTCGTCGAGGGCGAGGCGGGTAAACGACGCCCGTGCGTCGTCGTCAGCTCGGCCGGGATGAACGCGGCCGTGACGAAACGGTCGCGTGGCGTGATCACCTTCGCGCCGCTGACGTCCAATGTCGATGTCGTGCACCCCGATTTCCAGGTCGAGGTCACCCACAATGAAGACCTAGCTCAGATGGGACTGCGCATCCCCTCCAAGGTGCAGGTCGAGCAGGTCCGGGCGGTCGGCTTCTCGCGGATCGGTCGGCCGCTCGGCACCACGCCCGCGTGGATCATGCATCAGGTCGACGAAGCTCTGAGGTTTCACCTCTCCCTCTGACCGCGGTTAGCCTGGGATGGTGAACGACAAGCCCGAACAGCCCCGCCCCGCGCGTCGCTCCCGCCGCGTACAGCGCGCCGGCGCGCCGGGCGCCGACCCCACGCCGCACGTCCCGGAGCGCGACCGCGAGGAAGGCTCCTGGTCGCCCAATGACGAGCAGCTGCGGCGGGACGTCCCGCCGCACTACTGAGCGCGGCCTACGGCAGCGGGTCGGCGTGCTTGCCCGCGTTGGCCGTCGGGGGCGCCTGCTGCGCCTTCAGGAGGTCGCGGATCTCCGTGAGCAGGTCGAGGTCGGTGACCGGGGCGTCCGGCTCCACGACGCCCTTCTTGCGGAGGCGGTCCGCGCGCTCCTTGATCTTGTTGATCGGGAAGACGAAGACGAAGTAGACCACGACCGCCACGATCAGGAAGTTGATGAGCGCGCCGAGGATCGCCCCGAACTTGATGCTCGACCCGTTGATGGTGACCACCATCGCGTGACTGAGGTCGCTCTGCTTGAAGAACGCGCTGATCACCGGGTTGATCAGGTTCGTCACGATCGCCGTGACGACCGCGGTGAACGCGGCGCCGATGACGACCGCCACCGCCAGGTCGAGCACGTTCCCACGGAGGATGAACTCTCTGAAGCCTTTGAGCATGACCGGTCCTTTCGCCAGGTGGATGGAACTGGTGGTGCTGTGCGCCCGGGAGGGCGCGGGATCAGGCTGCGGAGCCCGACGACGCCGACGAGCCGGAGCCCGACGAGCCGGAAGAGGAGGAGGACGAGCCGGAGGAGGACGAGCCCGACGACGACGACGAACCCGAGCCCGACGACGAACCCGACCCCGACGGCGCCCCTCCCGTCTTCGCCCCGCCGCGCGAGTCCGTCCGGTAGAACCCGGACCCGTTGAACGTCACCCCGACCGCCCCGAACACCTTGCGCAGCGTGCCGCCGCAGTTCGGGCAGACCGTGAGCGCGTCGTCGGTGAACGCCTGGTGGATGTCGAAGGCGTGGCCGCAATCGCGGCACGAGTAGGAGTAGGTCGGCATGGTCTTCCGTGTGGCTGGGTGGGTCAGGTGAACTGGACGATGCGGGTGGGGGTGACCGCGCCGTCGACCGGCTGATCGTGCCGCTCGCGCGGGACCTCGTCCACGAGCTCGCCGTCGAACACGACGGCGTACACCGGGGGACATTTTTCCATGCTGCCGAGCGTCTTGTCGAAATAGCCCCGGCCCCAGCCCATGCGCATCCCGGTCGCGTCGACGGCGGCGGCCGGTACGAGGATGAGGTCGACGTCGTTGATCGCGATCGGCCCGAGCAGCTCGCCGACGGCCTCCGGCATCCCGAACAGCCCCTCGGTCTCGGTCTCGCCGTCGCCGGTGGTCCAGTCGAGCAGGCCGTCCTCGCGGGAGACCGGGAGCAGCACCCGCAGCCCCTGGGCGACGGCCCAGTTGACGAACGGCCGGGTGTCCGGCTCGATCGTCGTCGACAGGTAGCAGGCCACGGAGCGGGCCGAGAGGTCCGTCGTCAGGTCGACCAAGTTCCGGGTGATTCCGGCGGCCGCGGCCTGCCGTTCGGTGCTCGTGAGGTTCTGCCGGCGTTCACGCAGCTCGGCGCGCAGGGCGCGCTTGCGATGGGCTGCTGTGTCGGTCTCCATAGCGCAATCCTAGAAGATCCGCCCGGGACCACGGTCGAAATGCGGATACTGTGGGCGCTATGGCTACTCACGTGACGAAAGCAGTGATCCCCGCAGCAGGCCTCGGCACCAGGTTCCTCCCGGCCACGAAGGCCATGCCGAAAGAGATGCTGCCGGTCGTCGACAAGCCGGCCATCCAGTACGTGGTCGAGGAGGCCGTCGCGGCGGGCCTCCACGACGTGCTCATGGTGACGGGGCGCAACAAGAACGCGCTCGAGAACCACTTCGACCGCAACGCCGAGCTGGAGGACACGCTCGAGCGGAAGGGCGACACCGACCGGCTCGAGAAGGTGCACTACTCGACCTCGCTCGCCGACCTCCACTACGTGCGCCAGGGCGACCCGAAGGGGCTCGGCCACGCCGTGCTGCGCGCCAAGATGCACGTCGGCCGCGAGCCGTTCGCCGTGCTGCTCGGCGACGACATCATCGATGCGCGCGATGACCTCCTGAACCACATGCTCGACGTCCAGCGCAAGTACAACGCCACCGTCGTCGCGCTGATGGAGGTGCCGAGGGAGTCCATCCACCTGTACGGCGCCGCCGCGATCGAGGAGACCGGCGACGACGACGTGGTGCGCATCACCGGCCTGGTCGAGAAGCCGGACGCCGACAAGGCGCCCTCCAACTACGCGATCATCGGCCGCTACGTGCTGCGGCCGGAGGTCTTCGACGTGCTGGAGCGCACCCAGCCGGGCCGCGGCGGCGAGATCCAGCTCACCGACGCCCTGGAGGCCATGGCCCAGGCGCCGGACTGGACGGGCGGCGTCTACGGCGTCGTCTTCCGCGGACGCCGCTACGACACCGGCGACCGCCTCGACTACATCAAGGCGATCGTGCAGCTGGCGGTCGACCGCGAGGACCTCGGCCCGGAGCTCCGGCCGTGGCTGAAGGCGTTCGCCGACGGCCTCCACGACGAGCCCCGCGAGATCCTGGACGAGATGCCGATCGACGCGGCTGACGCGTCGGAGGGCGTTAACCGCTAGCGTTCTACCTGCGGCGAACGGTTGCCGCAGAAGGAGGACGCCGTGGCGTTCGTCATCCCCACGCTGAGCGAGGGACGCATCGGACTGCGACCGATCCGCCTGAGGGACGCGCGCGCCCTGGAGCGCTCGCTGCTCGACAATCGGTCCTGGCTGCGGCAGTGGGAGGCCACCAGCCCGTACGCTCCGGGTGCGTTCGACACGCGCGCCAGCATCCGCTCCCTGCTCGCGAATGCGCGGGCCGGGCACGGCCTCCCGTTCATCGTGGAGTACGACGGCCGGCTGGCCGGCCAGCTCAACGTGTCGTCGGTGACCTACGGCTCGCTCTCCAGTGCCACGATCGGCTACTGGATCGCGGAGGAGTTCGCCGGCCGCAACATCACGCCGACCGCCGTGGCGCTGGCGACCGACTACTGCTTCTACCAGCTCGGCCTGCACCGCATGGAGATCTGCATCCGCCCCGAGAACGCGCCGAGCCTGCGCGTGGTCGAGAAGCTCGGCTTCCGCTACGAGGGACTGCGGCGGCGCTACATCCACATCAACGGCGACTGGCGCGACCACTACTGCTTCGGCCTGGTGTCGGAGGAGCTGCCGCAGGGCGTGCTGCGGCGCTGGATGGACGGCGAGGCGCCTGCGGAGGCCGCCGCGGTGACCGCGGAGGATCGTGCGGCTGCGGCCATCCCGTTGCCGGTGGCCCGGCGGCACTGAGCCTGCGTCGCTCGGTGCGTGCCGCACGCCGGTCGAACGCACGCTGAGAGTCCTCTCCATCGAAGACACACCCGGGCGCTGACCGGGGCGCTGCCCAGTGGACCCCTACCGTTAGAGCATGACTGGGGATGTGATGGGCGGAGGGGTCGTCGTCGCCATCGCGGCCGCCCTCTGGCTGGCCTACCTCGTCCCGGTGTGGCTGCGTCGCCGCGAGTACCTGGCGACCGAGCGCAACGCTGTGCGCCTGCAGCAGACGCTGCGCATCCTGGCCGAGACGAGTGAGCTTCCGGACGAGGTCCGCATGGAGGCGACCGCCAAGACGGTCGCGGAGCAGCAGCGGATCCTCCGCAGGGCGGAGGAGAGGCGTCTGGCCTCCGCGCGCGCGGAGGCCGCCGCCCACGCACGTCGCGAGCTGGCCGTCGCCGAGGAGCGACGGCAGGCCGCGGAGGAGGCGGAGCGCGCCGCCGCCGAGGCCATCGCGCTGGAGCGCGCGTCCCGCGCGGCAGCGGCCCAGCGGGCGCGTGAGCTCGCGGCGCTGAACGTGCGCCCGGTGCTCTCGCCCCAGCGCCGTCGCCGGCTGCGCCGTTCCCGCGCCCTCTGCACCCTGCTTCTGGTCGCCGGACTGGTCGGTGTCGCCTCCGGCGGAGCGCTGCTGCTCGCGACCGGCGCGTGGCTGCTGGCCGCCGCGTCCGCCACAGTCACGGTGGCCGCGCTCGGGATGCTGAGCCGGCTGTCCCGCTCGGCGAAGGCCATGCCCGCGCCCGTCCCGTTCATCCCGGCCGCGCCCGCGTCGCCGGCGCTGTACGACGACGCCACGCACGACCTCCCGGTGCAGGAGGCCCTACGCCAGAGCTGGACGCCGCGGCCGCTCCCGAAGCCCCTGCACCTGTCGCCCGGGACCGTGGCCGCGGCCGCGATGGCGTCGGTGGACGCCGCCGCCGAGCTGCGTCGCATGGCCGCCCGTGCGGAGTTCGACCGGAAGGCGACCGCCGTCGCCGAGGCCGCGCCCGCGGTGCCCGCGCCCGTGCGGCTGCGCCCGGTCGAGGCCGTCCCGGTCGCTGTGGCCGCCGCACCTCGCCCGGCTCCCGTGCCGGTCGCGGAGGCCGCCCAGAGCGTGTACTCCAGCATGGGGATCGTCGGCTCGGTCGACGACGGAGCCCTCGACCTGGACGCCGTCCTCCGCCGCCGTCGGGCCGCCAGCTGAGCCCCGCTCGATTTCGAATCGGCACCGCGAGGGTGCTATTGTTTCTAAGCAATCCCCCGGGGCTATGGCGCAGTTGGTAGCGCGCTTCGTTCGCATCGAAGAGGTCAGGAGTTCGAATCTCCTTAGCTCCACCGGAAGGAGAAGGACCGCCAGGAATGGCGGTCCTTTTTCGTTGGCGGCGGTGTTGTCTCAGACCACCAGCATGATCGCCAGCACGAGCATCAGCACCGCGATCCCCGCGTCCAGCACGCGCCAGGCCACCGGCCGCGCGAACACCGGCGCCGCCACCCGTGCCCCGAAGCCCAGCAGCAGGAACCAGAGCAGGCTCGCCGTCGCGGCTCCCGCGCCGAACACCCAGCGGCCCGGGTCGCCGTGCGTCGCCGACAGCGACCCCAGGAGGAGCACCGTGTCGAGGTACACGTGCGGGTTCAGCCAGGTGATCGCGAGGCAGGTGGCGATCGCCGCGGCGAGCGTGCCGCCTCCCGAGGTCGCGGCCGTCAGGGTGCTCGGGCGGACGGCGCGCACGGCGGCGAACACCGCGTAGCCGACCAGGAACGCGAACCCGGCCCAGCGCACGACCTGCAGGGCGAGCGGGGCGGCCTTCACCAGCGTCCCGATCCCGGCGACGCCCGCGGCGATCAGGAGCGCGTCGCTCGCGACGCAGATCGCGACCACGGCGAGCACGTGCTCGCGGCGGAGGCCCTGCCGGAGGACGAACGCGTTCTGCGCGCCGATGGCGACGATGAGGGCGGCGGCGGAGCCGAGGCCGGTGAGGTAGACGGAGAGCACCATTCGACGATAGGGAAGTGTGTGCCATCAGTACAGCTTGATTTCCTTATGAACCATTAGCATTGCTGACGATGGAAGCCTCGACTGATCAGCTCCGCACGCTGGCCGCGGTGATCGACCACGGCACCTTCGACCGCGCCGCAGCGGCCCTCCACATCACGCCCTCCGCGGTGAGCCAGCGGATCAAGTCGCTGGAGGAGCAGAGCGGACGGGTGCTCGTGCGGCGCAGCAAGCCCATTCAGGCCACGGAGGCCGGCGCCGTCCTGCTGCGGTTGTCCCGCCAGGTCGCGTTGCTGGAGGCGGAGGCGGCGGCCGAGCTGGAGGGCGGCGACGGTGCGGTGGCGACCCCGATCCCGCTGGTCGTCAACGCGGACTCCCTCGCGACGTGGGTGCTGCCCGCGCTCGCGACTGTGTCGGGCGCGCTGTTCGACATCGTGCTCGACGACCAGGAGCACACCATCGACCGCCTGCGCGACGGGACCGCGATGGCCGCGATCGGCTCCGACCCGGAGCCGGTGCAGGGGTGCACGGTCACCGCGCTGGGGGCGATGCGCTACCGCCCGCTCGCCAGCCCGGCGTTCGTGGAGCGCTGGTGCCCGGACGGCTGGACGGCGGCGCGGGCTGCGGTCGCGCCGATGCTGGTCTACAACCGCAAGGACGCCCTCCAGGACCGCTACGTGGCCGCGCTGGCGCCGGGCGCGCGTCCGCCGCGGCACTTCATCCCGGCGTCCACGGAGTTCGTCGGCGGCGCGGTGCTCGGGCTGGGGTGGGGGATGGTGCCCGACCTGCAGGCCGACCCGCTCGTGGCCGACGGCCGGCTGGTGGTGCTGGACCCGGGAGGCGCGGTGGACGTGCCGCTGCACTGGCAGCAGTGGTCGCTGCACTCGGCGGCGCTCGACGCGGTCGCGGCGGCGATCGCGCGAGCGGCGGCGGACGCACTCCGCCCCGCCCACGAGCCGAGGGGCACGTAAACGCCCCTAAGACGCGGTTTTAGGGGCGTTTACGCGCCCTTCGGCGGAGTCAGAGCGCCTCCGGGCGGAGGTCGAGGCGGCGGAGGAGCTGCGCGTTCAGCGCCACGACGATGGTGGACAGCGACATCAGGATCGCCCCGACCGACATCGGCAGCACGAACCCGATCGGCGCCAGGACGCCCGCCGCGAGCGGGACCGAGATCAGGTTGTATCCGGCTGCCCACCACAGGTTCTGCGTCATCTTGCGGTAGCTCGCCTTCGACAGCCGGATCACCGACAGCACCGAGCGCGGGTCGTCGCTGGCCAGGATGACGCCCGCGGAGGCGATCGCGACGTCCGTGCCGGCGCCGATCGCGATGCCGACGTCCGCTCGCGCCAGCGCGGGTGCGTCGTTGACGCCGTCGCCGACCATCGCGACGGTACGGCCCTCGGCCTGGAGGCCGGCGACGGTCGACTCCTTGTCCTCGGGCCTGACGCCGGCGAACCACCGGTCGATGCCCAGCTCGCGGGCGACCGACGCGGCGACGGCCTCCGCATCGCCGGTGATCATGACGACCTGGATGTCCTGCTCCCTCAGCGCCGCCACGGCCTGCCGCGACTCCTCGCGGACCTCGTCGGCCAGGCGGAGGGCCCCGACCGTTCGCCCGTCGACCAGGACGTGCAGGATGATCGCGCCCTCCTCCCGCCAGGTCGCGGCGATCGGCCGCTCGGCGGCGCCGCGCAGCTCCAGGAGCGCGGGGCCGCCGACCTCCACCCGCTGGCCGTCGACCGTGGCGGCGACACCGACCGCCGGGGAGGCCGTGAAGTCGCCGGCCGCGGGCGCAGCGAGGCCGCGACCGGAGGCGGCGGACACGATCGCGCGGGCCAGCGGGTGCTCGGAGTCGGACTCCGCGGCGGCCGCAAGGGCGAGCACGCGGTCGTCGTCGCCGTCCGTGTCCACGCCCGTGACGGCAGGCTCGCCCTTGGTCAGCGTCCCGGTCTTGTCGAACAGGACCGTGTCGACCGTGCGCATGGTCTCCAGCGCCAGGCGGTCCTTCACGAGGACGCCGCCGCGCGCCGCGCGCTCGGTCGCGATCGAGACCACGAGCGGGATGGCGAGGCCGAGCGCGTGCGGGCAGGCGATCACGAGCACGGTGATGGCGCGGACGACCGCGTCGTCGGGGAGCCCGATCGCCGTCCACACCACAGCGGTGATCGCCGCGGAGCCGAGCGCGAACCAGAACAGCCAGCCCGCGGCGCGGTCGGCGATCCGCTGCGCGCGGGAGGACGAGTTCTGGGCGTCGGCGACGAGTCGCCGGATGCCCGCCAGCGCGGTGTCGTCGCCGACCGCGGTGACCCGCACGCGCAGCGCCGAGTCGGTCGCGACCGTCCCCGCGATGACGGGGTCGCCCTCGCCCCGCGAGACGGGACGCGACTCGCCGGTGATCATGGACTCGTCCACCTGCGCCGCACCGGACTCCACCCGCCCGTCGGCCGGGACGCGCCCTCCCGGGCGCACCAGCACGAGGTCGTCCACGGCGAGGTCGGCGGGGGAGACGACGACCGTGCCGTCGCCCTCCAGCTTCTCGGCCTCGTCGGGCAGCAGGGCGGCCAGCGAGTCGAGGGCGGACGTGGTCTGGGCGAGCGAGCGCATCTCGATCCAGTGACCGAGCAGCATGATGACGATGAGGAGGGCGAGCTCCCACCAGAAGTCGAGCTGGTGGTCGAGGAGGCCGAGGGCCGCGCCCCACGACGCGACGAACGCGACGGTGATGGCGAGCGCGATGAGCAGCATCATCCCGGGCTGCCGCGCCCGCAGTTCGGAGACGGCGCCGGTCAGGAACGGGCGGCCGCCCCAGACGAACATGACGGTGCCGAGCACGGGGGAGACCCACGCGACCCAGGCGGCGTCGGGGAGGGGGTAACCGAGGATCATGGCGAACATCGGCGAGAAGACGACGACCGGGACCGCGATGACGAGGTTGATCCAGAACAGGCGGCGGAAGGCGTCGACGTGGCCGGAGTGGTCGTGTGCGGAGTGGTCGTGGCCGGAGTGGTCGTGGTCGTGCGGCGCCGGAGACTGGCCTGCGTGCTCGGCGTGGTCGTGCATCGCCTGGGCGTGGTCCATGTGCTCGGCGTGTTCGTGCGAAGCCTGGGCGTGCTCGGTCTGCCCGTGCCCGGTGTGGTCGGTCTGGCTCACGATCTCCTCCGATCCTCGGTCCCGCCCTCGGAGCGGAATGTACGCAGCCGCAGGCTGTTGGTCACGACGAAGACGCTCGAGAACGCCATCGCGGCGCCCGCGATCATCGGGTTCAGCAGGCCGAACGCCGCCAGCGGCAGCGCCGCGAGGTTGTACGCGAACGCCCAGAACAGGTTGCCGCGGATGGTCGCCAGCGTACGCCGGGACAGCCGCACCGCGTCAGCGGCGGCGGTCAGGTCGCCGCGCACCAGCGTGAGGTCGGCGGCCTGGATGGCGGCGTCCGTCCCCGTCCCCATCGCCAGCCCGAGGTCGGCCGCGGCAAGCGCCGCCGCGTCATTGACCCCGTCGCCGACCATCGCCACCCGCCGGCCCTCCGACTGCAGGCGCCGGACCGCCGCCGCCTTCTCCGCGGGGAGGACGCCGGCGATCACCTCTGCGATCCCGACCTCGTGCGCGACCCGGCGCGCAACCGTCTCGTTGTCGCCGGTGAGCAGCACCGGCGCCAGGCCGAGCCGCGTCAGCCGGCGGACGGCCTCCGCGCTGTGCGGGGCCACCGCGTCCGCCAGCGTGAGCACGGCCTGGGCGCGGTCGCCCCAGCCCACGACGACGGCGGTCACGCCGGAGGCCTCCGCGTCCGCGACGGCCCGCTGGAGGCCGGGTGAGAGCGGCATCCCCGCCGCCGCCACGAACGACTCCCGTCCGACGACGACGCGCTCGCCGTCGACCGTTCCCGAGACGCCGAGGCCGCCGTCGCTGCGGAAAGCCGTCACCGGCGGGAGCGGTCCGGCGTCCCTGGCCGCGTCGGCGATCGCGCGTGCGATCGGGTGCTCGGAGGCGTCCTCCACGGCGCCCGCGCGGCGCAGCGCCCCGCCCCGGTCGCCGTCCTCCGCCACGACGTCCACCAGCGTCATCCGCCCCGTGGTCACCGTCCCGGTCTTGTCCAGCAGCACGGTGTCCACCCGCCGTGTCGCCTCCAGCACCTCCGGCCCCGTGATCAGGATGCCGAGCTGCGCCCCGCGTCCGGTGCCGACCAGCAGCGCGGTCGGGGTGGCGAGTCCGAGCGCGCAGGGGCACGCGATGATGAGCACCGCCACCGCCGCGGTGAAGGCCGCCTCCACGGGCGCGCCGAGCAGCAACCAGGCCACGAGGGTGAGGAGCGCGATCCCGATCACCACCGGGACGAAGACGCCGCTGATCCGGTCGGCCAGGCGTTGTGCCGCGGCCTTGCCCGACTGGGCGTCCTCGACCAGGCGTGCGATCTGCGCGAGCTTCGTGTCGGCGCCGACCGTGGTCGCGCGCACGAGAAGGCGCCCGCCGGCGTTGACCGTCCCGCCCGCGACGCTGTCGCCGGGGCCGACCTCCACCGGGACCGACTCGCCGGTGAGCATCGACGCGTCGACCGCGCCGGAGCCGTCGGTCACGACGCCGTCCGCAGCGATCCGCTCGCCGGGACGCACGACGAACACGTCGCCGACGACCAGGCGCTCGACCGGGATGCGCTCCTCGCGGGGCGCGTCAACGCCGTCGCCGTCGCGCAGCACCGAGGCCTCCTTCGCGCCGGACTCCAGCAGCGCCCGCAGCGCCGCCCCCGCCTGCCGCTTGGAGCGCTTCTCCAGGTAGCGGCCGGCGAGCACGAAGACCGTGACGCCTGCGGCGACCTCCAGATAGAGGTCCGCGCCCGTCATGCCGGGCGCGCCCGCGTCGCCGAACAGCAGCGCGTACACCGACCACGCGAACGCCGCCGTGACGCCGAGCGACACCAGCGTGTCCATCGTGGCCGCGCCGTGCCGGAGGTTGACGGCGGCGGCGCGGTGGAACGGCCAGGCGCCCCACCCGACGACCGGCGTCGCCAGCGTGAGCGCGACCCACTGCCACGCCGGGAACTGGAGCGCCGGGATCATCGAGAGCAGCACGACAGGCAGGCCGAGGGCCGCGCTCACGATCAGCCGCCGGCGGAGCGAGGCGAGCTCGGGGTCGGCTCCACGCTCGTCGGGGCCCGCGGGAGGAGCCGGAACCGCCGCCGTGTAGCCCGCGCTCTCCACCTGCGCGACCAGCACCGCGGTGTCGTACCCCGCGGGCGCGAACACCGTCGCCTTCTCGGTGGCGTAGTTGACGCTGGCCTCGACGCCGTCCAGCTTGTTGAGCTTCTTCTCGACCCGGGCCGCGCAGGAGGCGCACGTCATCCCGCCGATCAGCAACTCCAGTCGCGGCTGGGCGTCCGCGGCGCCGGTCGCGGACATCAGGCGCGGACCGCGCTGTACCCGGCCTCCTCGACGGCGGCGAGCACGGCGGCGTCGTCGACGGGGGAGACGGACTCGACGGTCAGCACGCCGGTCGCTGCGGAGACGCCGACGCCCGTCACCGCGGCGATCGAGGTCACCTCCTCGGTCACCGCGCGCTCGCAGTGCTCGCAGGTCATCCCGGTCACCTGGAACGTCGTGGTCGTCATGGCTCATCCTCCGCTTCACGTATACCCAGAGGGGGTATCTCAACGAGGACGACTTTATACCCAGGAGGGGTACTAGTCAAGGCGAGCGGGAGGACGGCCAGGGGTGTGAGAGCGCGACTAGATCGTCGCCAGCACCAGGTCCAGCGCGTCCACGAACCGGTCGGCGCTGTCGTGCGTGATGCACAGCGGCGGCTTGATCTTCAGCACGTTCTTGCCGTCGCCGGTGGGCTGCACGATCGCGCCCTCCTGCAGCATCCGCTCGCACACCAGCGCGGCCTCGGCGGTCGCCGGCTCCAGCGTCGCCCGGTCGCGCACCAGCTCGACGCCGAGGTAGAGCCCCATCCCGTGCACCGCGCCGACGAGGGGATGCCGCTCCCCGAGCGCGCGCAATCGCGCCGCCAGGTGGTCGCCCACCTCGGCTGCGTTCTCCTGCAGCCGCTCGTCGCGCATCACGTCGAGCACCGTCAGACCCACGACCGAGCTGACCGGGCTGCCGCCGGCCGACGAGAAGAACGATCCCTCCGCCGCGAACGACTCGGCGATCTCCCGTCGCGTGATGACCGCGCCGAGCGGGTGCCCGTTGCCCATCGCCTTCGCCACCGTGATGACGTCGGGGACGACGCCCTGCTGCGCCGAGCCCCAGAAGTAGTGGCCGAGCCGCCCGTAGCCGACCTGCACCTCGTCCGCGACGCAGACGCCGCCGCGGGCGCGCACCCGCTCGTAGACGCCGGCGAGGTAGCCGTCGGGGAGCATGAGGCCGCCCGCGTTGCCGAACACCGGCTCCGCGATGAAGCCCGCGATGCCCGTCCCTGCTGCGTCGAGCGCGGCGAGCTGCTGGTCCAACTCGGCCAGGTACTCCGGCCCGGAGGCGAGCCCGCGGTGGCGGCCGTGGAAGACGTTCGGCGACGCGATCAGCTCCACCCACTCGGGCCGGGTCTCCAGCGCGCGCGGGTTGTCACCCAGCGACGATGAGACGGCGTCGGCTCCGACCGTCCAGCCGTGGTACGCCTCCGTCACGGCGAGGATCGTCCGGCGGCCGGTGTGCACCTGCGCCAGCCGGAGGGCGAGGTCGACCGCCTCGCTGCCGCTGTTGACGAGGAAGACCGTGTCGAGCCCGTCCGGCGCGACCTCCGCCAGCCGCTCGGTGAACCGGGAGAGCTCCTCGTAGTGGAAGCGGGAGTTCGTGTTCAGCAGCGCCCACTGGTCGCGGACCGCGCGCACGAGCCGCGGGTGCGCGTGCCCGATCTGCGTCACGTTGTTGACCATGTCCAGGTAGCTCTGCGCGCGGGTGTCGAACAGGTGGTGCCGCCAGCCGCGCTCGATCAGCGGAGGCTCGGCGAAGTAGTGCTCCTGCACGCGCGCGAACGACGAGTCGCGGCGCGACAGCACGTCGGCCGGGTCGGCGGCTGCCGCCGCGAGGTCGACGCCGAACAGGCCGGAGGGGTCGGGGGAGACCGCGCGCCAGACCGCTGTCGGCAGAACGGGCGTGACGAACGCGGGAGGCCGCCAGCCGGGCACGCGGCTGAGCTGCGCGCTCAGGCGCACGGCGCTGCCGATCACCTCGCCTCGGTCGACGGCGGTCGTGGTCAGCGGGCGGGACAGCCCGTCCAGCCAGAGGCCGATCGCGTCGCCTTGCAGCAGCCAGGCGCCCTCCACGAGCCGCAGCTCGCCGGCGAACGGCGCGTGCACGACAGTGCCGGCCGGGGCGTCGAGCGTGACGCCGAGCGCGATCGTCGGCGACGGCTCGGTGCGGTCGAGGCGCGCGCGGGTGAGCCGGGCTTCGGCGTAGCGGGTGAGCGCGTGGCCGTTCTCCCGGCAGAGCCACCCCAGCACGGTGTCCTCGAAGCCCGCGCGCTGCCAGCGGCCGTCGTCCAGGTCGTGGCTGGTGACGGAGAGGTCGGCGAGGTGGGCGTCGGTGCTGTCGAGTGCGATGAGGCGGCCGAGAGCCGGCGCATCAGGCTGGCTGTCGCCCTGCGCCAGTCGGGCCCGGATCGCGGCCTCCACCTCCGCGAACGGCAGCCGCCGCGCCACATCGAACGCGACCCACTCGTGCGCGCGGTTCTCGTCGGCGTAGGCGTTGTCCCCGTCGAGGACGACCTGCTGCTCGCCGCTGACCACGAGGACGGCGCCGCGCAGCACGACGAGCGGCCAGAGCGCGGCGAGGTCGGCGTCGTCCAGTGGCGCCTCCGCGTGGAACGCCTCGATCACGTCCAGCACGGCCAGCGGGTCCTCCGGCTGGTGGTGGAGGGCGCTCGTCACGGTCGCCGCGAGCTCGGCGACCAGCCAGCCGTCCGCGACGTCGCCGAAGTCGATGACGCCGGGGCCGTCCGCGCCCAGCACGATGTTGTCGTCCGTCACGTCGCCGTGGATGGCCTGCACCCGCAGCCGCCGTCGCAGCGGCTCGATCGCGGCGAGCGCGGCCTCCGCCGCCGCCACCACGGCCAGCCGCTTGGCGGGCTGGAGGACATGGTCGGCGAGCAGCGCGACGACGTCGCCGCCGATCCGCGCGTCCCACTGGGTGGTGCGGGCGAGGCCCGGATGCCGCAGCCCGGCGAGCCCGGCCGCGATGCTCCCGGAGAGCCGGCCGAGGGTGCGCAGCTGCCCGGCGCTCAGGCGCTCGACGTCGGTCAGCGGCTCGCCGTCGAGGAAGCTCAGCACCCGCGCGTGGAGGGTCCGCCCGCGCACCTCGACGGCGACGACCTCCTCGCCGTCGCGGGCGGCGAGCACGGCCGGGATCCGCGCCTCGGCTCCGGCCAGCAGCGCGAGCGCCGCGTTCTGGGCCTGCAGCTCCTCGACCGCGAAGACCGGGTTGGCGATCTTGAGCACGTAGCGGTGCGTTCCGGTGTCGACGAGGAAGTTGCGGTCCTGGTTGCTGCCCAGCTCGGTGATCCGCCCGGTGAGCCCGAAGGCGTGCTCGGCGACGGTCGCGGCGTCGTCGGCGCCGACCTCCGGACGGGGCAGCGACGGCTGGGCCAGGAAGTCGGAATTGGGCACGGCTGCTCCTCGGCTGCGGGGGCTGGACGCGGCAAGTCTATTGAAGCCGCTGCACGGGTCGCACCCAGCGAACGCTCGGGCGCGGCATCGTAGCATCGACGCGTGAAATCCTGGAGGACAGCGGCCGTGGCGTTCGCGATCGACGCCGTGCTGATCCTCGTGTTCGTGCTCGTCGGGCGTCGCAGCCACGGCGAGGCGGCGTCCGCCTCCGGGGTGCTCAGCACCTACTGGCCGTTCTTCATCGGCCTCGCCGCCGGCTGGCTCGTCACCTGGGCCTGGCGCCGCCCCCTCGCGCTGATCTGGCCGGGCGTCCCGGTCTGGCTGATGACGGTCGCGCTGGGGATGCTCATCCGCACCTCCGCCGGGCAGGGCGTGGAGCCGGCGTTCATCGCGGTGGCGTTCGTGGTGCTCGGGGTGTTCCTGGTGGGGTGGCGGATCCTGGCGATGCCGTTCGCGCGGCGGCGCGCGCTGCGGCGGGCGTAGAGCTCAGAACGCCGAGGAGATCAACGTCGCGATCGTGTAGATCGCCAACCCCGCCAACGCCCCCACGACCGTCCCGTTGATCCGGATGAACTGCAGGTCGCGTCCCACCTGGGTCTCGATCTTGTCGGTCGTCTCCGCCGGGTCCCAGCCGCGCACGGTCTCCGTGATCACGCTCGCGATGTCGTGCCGGTAGGTCGACACCAGGTGGCCGGCCGCGCCGGAGATGCGCTGGTTGAGGGAGGCCCGCAGCTCCGGGTCGGCGGCGACGCGGCCTGCGGCGTCGGCGAGGGCCGCGGACATCCGGCGGCGGAGTTCGCTGTCCGGGTCGCTGAGAGCGTCCACAGCCGCCGAGCGCGCCGCCGCCCAGGCCTGCGCGGCCAGCTCGCGGATGCGCGGGTCGTCGAACGCGCGGGCCTTCGCGGCCTCCAGCCCGGCGATCGTCTCAGGGTCGTGCTGGAGGCGGTCGGCGAGCTCGGCGAGGTAGCCGTCGAACGCCCGGCGGGCGCGGTGCGCGGGGTCGTGGCGCACGTCGGCGATGAAGCGGCGCAGCTCCTGGTACACGCGCTCGTCCACCAGCTTGTCCACGAAGGACGGCAGCCACGACGGGAGCCGGCCGGAGACGAGGTTCGTCAGGGCGTCCGGGTGGATGACCAGCCAGTCGTCGAACCGGTCGAGCAGCAGGTCGACGGCGGCGTGGTGGCCTCCGGAGCTGAGGATGCGCACGCCGAGGCGGCCGATCGGGGGCGCCCACTCCGGCTCGATGACGTGCGTACGGACGACCGCCTCCACGGCCTCGCGCATGCGGTCGTCGTCCAGCAGGCCGAAGAAACCGACCACGGCGCCGGAGGCCTCGTCCACCACCCGGCGCGCGTTGCCCTGCTCGGTCAGCCAGTGGGCGGCGGCGCCGGCCACGTCGTACGCCGCCAGCCGGGTCGCGACCACGTCGTCGGACAGGAACTCGGTCTCCACGAACTCGCCGAGCGTCTCGCCGATCTCGTCCTTGCGGGTCGGGATGATCGCGGTGTGCGGGATGCGCAGGCCCAGCGGATGTTTGAACAGCGCCGTCACGGCGAACCAGTCCGCGAGCGCGCCGACCATCGCGCCCTCCGCGGCCGCGCGCACGAAGCCGAGCCAGGGGTAGCGGTCCTGGAGCGCGAACGAGACGGCGAAGATCACGGCGGCGACCGCGAGCAGGCTGGTCGCGAGGGCCTTCATGCTGCGCAGCGCCCGGCGGCGCTCGGCGTCGCGGCGCTCGGCCGCGGCACGCTCGGCCGCCAAGCGCTCGGTGTCGCCGCGTTCGGTGTCGGCGCGCTCGGTCTTCGGGCGCCGGCTGTCGGCGCCCTCCGTGTCGCCCGTGCGGGCCGTGGGCGCGCTCACCGGACGCTGTGGAGCTCGCGGCTGGTGTTGTTCAGCCGGTGCGCGCCGTCGTCGGTGGCGACCACGATGTCCTCGATGCGCACGCCGAACCTCCCCGGCAGGTAGATGCCGGGCTCGATCGAGAAGCACATCCCGGCGACGATCGGCTGCTCCTCGCCCTCCACCAGGTACGGCGGCTCGTGCGTGGTGGTGCCGATGCCGTGGCCGACGCGGTGGACGAAGAACTCGCCGTAGCCGGCGTCCCGGATCACCGCGCGGGCGGTCCGGTCGATCTCCTGCAGCGGCACGCCGACCGCGACCGCCTCGAACGCGGCCTGCTGCGCGCGCTTGACCACCTCGAAGACCTCGTGCTCCTCGTCGGTCGGCTCGCCGACGTGGACGGTGCGGGTGGTGTCCGAGCCGTAGCCGTCCATCAGGCCGCCGAAGTCGAGCACCACCATGTCGCCCTGCCGGATGACGCGCTCGCCCGCCTCGTGGTGCGGGTTCGCACCGTTCGGCCCGGAGCCGACGATCGTGAAGTCCACCTGGGAGTGGCCGTGCGCGCGCAGCAGGCGGTCCAGGTCCGCGGCGACCTCGTTCTCGCGGCGGCCGGCGAAGGCCACGGTGAGGATGTCCTCGAAGGTCGCGTCGGCGGCGGCCCCGGCGGCGGCGAGCCGGTCGATCTCGTCGGGCCCCTTGACCGCGCGCAGCATCGGCAGGGCGGCCGAGAACGCGGCGAAGCGCACATCCGGGAGCTCGTGCTGCAGCGCCAGCAGGTGCAGTGCCCAGGCCGAGTCGGAGACGGCGTAACGGCCTCCCGACCAGAGCTGGTCGACCAGTGGCGCGTGCTCGTCCTCGCCGTCGGCCCAGGTGATCAAGCGGATCGCGCCGGCGGACCGTGTCGCGGCGGCGCTGTCGTGCTCCAGCACGGGCACGATCATCGTCGGCTCGCCCTCGGTCGGGATCACCAGCATGGTCAGCCGCTCGGTCGCCGGCGGGAGGTAGTCGGCGAAGTAGGCGAGGTCGGGACCGGGGGCGACCAGGAGGGCGTCGAGTCCGGCCTCCCTCGCCTGCGCCGCGCCGCGCGCCAGCCGGTCGGCGAAGTGCTGCGGGGTGAGCTGCTGCATGGCGGTCACTCCTCGATCGGGCCGAGCCAGGCGTTCGCGACGGTGCTGTGCGCGGACTCGGCGTCGGACGGGTGGAAGATGCCCGCGAGCACGTCGCGGTACAGCCGGCCGAGCTCGCTGCCGGCGAAGAAGGTCGAGCCTCCGGAGACCCGGATGGCCTGATCGACCACCCGGCGGGCCGTCTCGGTGGCGCGGATCTTCATCCCGACCAGCTTCGGGAACCACTGCGCGCCGTGGTCGGCGAGGGTGTCGACGTCGCGGGTGATCGCGTCCAGCTGGGGGAGCAGCGCGTCCTGGTCGATCGCGGCGGAGGCGACGCGCCAGCGGATGTCGGGGTCGTTCGCGTAGCTGCGGCCGTCGTTCTTCAGGCTCTTCCTGCGGTGCGCGGAGGCCACGGCGAGCTCCAGCGCCCGGGCGCCGATGCCGGTGTAGACGGCCGCGAGCAGCAGCTCGAAGTTCGCGAAGATGGCGAAGACGAGCGGGTCGGGGTTGGGGCCGGGGTCGAGGCGGCGCACCACGCGGTCCGCCGGGGCGAGCGCGCCGTCGAGCACGGTGGTGCTGCTCTGCGTCGCCCGCATCCCGATCGTGTCCCAGTCCTCGCGGATCTCGAAGCCGCCGCCGGTGCGCTCCACGAAGCCGTACACGATCTTCGGGGCGTCGGCGCTCGCCGTGTCGAGGCCCATCGTGCCGAGGCGCGTCCAGGCGGGGGAGAGGGAGGTGAAGATCTTGGTGCCGTAGTAGCGGTAGGAGCCATCCGCCTCCGGCCGGGCCTCGGTGGTCGACCCGAACAGCACGAGGTCGTTGCCGGCCTCGCTCAGCCCGAAGGCGAACACCTCGCCGGCGCCGGCCTCGCGGAGCAGGAACTCCAGCGCGTCGTCGCCGCGGTCGCGCAGGGTCTTGGCGACGCCGGTCCAGACCAGGTGCATGTTGACCGCGAGGGCGGTGGCGGGCGCGGCGCCCGCGAGCCGGACCTGGAGCCGCGCGGTCTGCTCCAACGTCAGCCCCAGGCCGCCGAACTCGATCGGGACCAGGGCTTTCAGATAGCCGTCGTCGGCCAGCTCCGCGAAGTCCTCGGTGAAGAACCGGTTCTCCGCGTCGTACTCGGCGGCCCGCGAGCGGAACCGCTCCAGCCGCTCGTCGCTCAACAGCTCCTGCTCGACGTCACTCACCCTCCACACACTATGTCTCCCGACGCCGAGGGGCACGTAAACGCCTTCAAAACCCGGGCGGTTTTAGGGGCGTTTACGTGCCCCTCGACGGAGCCGGGAGGCTGGTTACTGGGCGGTGTAGCCGCCGTCGACCAGGTGGTAGCTGCCGGTGATGAACGACGCGGCGTCGGAGGCGAGGAAGGCGACGAGGGCCGCGACCTCCTCGGGCTGCCCGAGGCGGCCGAGGGCGTGCTTGCCCTCCAGGAACTGCAGCGCCTCGGCGGTCAGGTTGGCCTCCACCAGCGGGGTCTGGATGAAGCCGGGGCCGACCGCGACGACGCGCACGTTCTGGCCGGCGTACTCCAGCGCCGCGTTCTGGGTGAGGCCGAGGAGGCCGTGCTTGGCGGTGACGTAGGCGGACGAGTTCGCGAAGCCGACGCTGCCGAGGATGGACGCCATGTTGACGATCGCGCCGCCGCCGTTCGCGGCCATCGCGGTGAGCTGCGGCTGCATCGAGTACAGCACCGCGTTGAGGTTCACCTCGATGACCTTGCGCCAGCTGTCCAGCGAGTAGTCGGCGACCGGGGCGGCCTCCCCGCCGATTCCGGCGTTGTTCACCGCGATCTTCAGCGGTGCGAGGGCGTTCGCGGCCTCGACGCTCGCCGTGGCGAACGCCGGGTCGGTCACGTCGCCGGCGAGTGCGGCGGCGGTTCCGCCGGATGCCTCGATCTCGGCGACGACGGCCTTCGCGTGCTCCTCGTTCAGATCGGTGACCAGGACCGCGGCGCCGCTGGCCGCGAGGGTCAGCGCCACCGCGCGTCCGATGCCCGAGCCACCGCCGGTGACGATCGCGGACCGGCCGGCGACATCGTACTGAGCCATGAATTGTTCTCCTTCCAGATATCCGACACCTGTCGGATAACTCCGATTGTACGATCAGAGAGTGGACACAGACAGGCCGAACGGCCCGCGGCCGGATGCGCTCCGAGCGAACACGGCCGCCGCCGCGGCGCCGGCGCCCGAGCGGACGCGCCTCGATCCGCGCCAGGAGAAGACCCTGGCGCGGCTGGGCGCCGCCGTGCTCGCCCTCGCGGCGGACCGGCCGATCACCGAGGTGACCGTCTCCGGCCTGGCCTCCGCCGCCGGCGTGCACCGGTCGACCGTGTACGAGTACGCCGCCTCGCCCGCCGCTCTGCTGCAGCGCGTGCTGCGCGCCCAGCTCGACGAGCTGCGCGCCGCCTACCTCGTGGACGTCGCACCCGACGACGCCGCGACGGCGATCAGCGGGGTCACGCGCGCGGTCCTCCAGCACCTCGACGAGCACGACGCCGTCTACCGCCGCGGCCTCGGAGCGGAGGGCGCGGAGGCCGGCCTGCACGCCATGCTCAGCGACCACTTCCAGGGCTCCATCGAGCTGCTGCTCGCCCAGCACAGTGTGAGCGTCCCCGCCGCCGACGAACTGGAGCGCCGGGCGATCGAGCGCTACCTGGCGGACGGCATCATCGGCGCGATCGAGGTCTGGCTCACCCGGCCGGGGCCGCGGGATGTGGAGGCGCTGCTCGCGCTGCTCGAACGGCTCGCGCCGCCGTGGTGGCCGTCCCGATGAGCGACGGCCTCTTCGAACGGCTGCGCCGCGGCCTCGGACTGCGCCGCGTGCCGCTGCTGCACATCGCCTCCGACGTGGGGGAGGGGCCGGTGGTCGTGCTCGTGCACGGCATCGCGTCGTCGTCGGTGACGTTCCAGAACCTCGTGCCGCTGCTGGAGCCGCGGCACCGCGCCATCTCGATCGACATCCTCGGCTTCGGCCGCTCGCCGGCGCCGGAGGACGCGCAGTACACGATGGACGAGCACGTGGCCGCACTCGACCGCACGTTGCGCTCGCTGAAGCTGCGCGAGCCGTTCGTGCTCGTCGGCCACTCGCTCGGCAGCCTCATCGTCGCGCGCTGGGCCGCCGAGCATCCCGGTGCGCTCAGCCGGCTGGTGCTCGTCGGGCCGCCCGTGTACCCGTCGCCCACCGAGATCGGCGACCGTCGCGTGCGCACGCGGGTGAGCGCTTACCTGCGAGCGTACGAGTTCCTGCGGAACAACAAGGAGTTCACCCTCCGCAACGCTGCCATCCTCGCGCGGCTGCTGCCGATCAAGAACGTCTTCGAGATCACGGAGAAGAGCTGGCGCCCGTTCGTGCTGTCGCTGCAGAACTGCGTCGAACGGCAGACGGTCGTCGGCGATCTGGCGCGCGTCCGTGTGCCGGTGGAGGTCGTCTACGGCACGATGGACGCCTTCATCGCGCCGGGAAGCCTCGCGGTGATCGAGGCCATGCGGCACGTGACGATGCACCGGGTGGAGGCCAACGACCACCTCATCCGCAAGCGGCTCGCGCGCGTCGTCGCGGCGGCCTGCGACGCGGGTCAGCCGGCCAGGGACATCGACTCGACCGCGTCGAGGTAGCCCTCCCCGTCGAAGCCGTCGAACAGCACGGTCTGGGTGACGTAGCCCTGCACGAGCCCCATGTAGACGGGCGCCTGCCGCTCCGCGAGGGCGTGCGCCTCGTCGAGGCGGAGGGTCTGGGCGTGCCAGTCGGTCAGGTAGCCGGTGAACATGGCGCGGATCCGGGCGCCGATCTCGGACGACATCTGCTTCAGCCGCGGGTTGATCGGCACCTGGCCCCAGACCTGCACGAGGAGCTGGATGTCCACGATGTGCGTCATCAGGCCGGTGACGAGCAGGCGGACGATCTCGCCCGGTGTGGGGAGGGGCTGCTGCGCCCGTGCTTCGGCGACCTCCAGGAAGCGCGCGTCGAGGATCTCCGACGCCGTCAGCTCCATCAGCTCGTCCTTGCTGGTGAAGTGCCCGTAGATCGCGCCGGCCGACAGACCGGACTCGGCGATGATGTCGGCCATCGAGGTGGCGGCGAAGCCGTTGCGCGCGAAGCAGCGGAGCGCGGCCTGGGCGATCTCGTGGCGTCGCGCGACGCGGTACTCCTCGGTGACCTTCGGCATCCCGGGCCTCCTCGCGGCTCGAAAAAAAGAACGTTCGTTCTTGACAATAGCGGTCGAACTGCCGATTATAAAGAACGAGCATTCGTTTTTATTGAGTGGAGGCCGCCATGAGCACCAGCACCGATCCCGGCGTCGAACAGATCACCCCGCGCCAGGAGGGGACCGCGCGCCCCGCCGTCGTCCACACGCCCTGGGCCCGGGCCCTCGCGCTCGCCGTGGGGGCGGCGGCGATCGTCGTCGTCATCCTGCTCGCCTTCCTGTGGCCGACCGTGACCTCCACGGTCAAGGACCTCCCGATCGCCGTCGCCGGGCCGTCCGCGCAGGTCAGCGCGGTGGAGAAGCAGCTCGACACGGAGGCCAGCGGCGCGTTCGCGATCACGAGCCTGAGCGACCGGCAGGCGGCCGTCGAGGCGATCCAGAAGCGCGACGTCTACGGCGCGATCGTCCTCGGCGAGAGCCCGGAGGTGCTGACCGCCTCGGCCAACGGCGCCGCGGTCGCGCAGATCATGAACACGGTCGCCGCCAACATCCAGACGGCCGCCAACGCGCAGGCGCAGGCCGCCGTGCAGCAGGCCATCGCCTCCGGCCACGCGCCGGCCGGCACGAAAGCGCCCACCATCACGGTGAAGGTGACCGATGTCGTCCCGCTCGCCTCGACCGACGCGCGCGGGCTCGGGCTGGCCGCGTCGTCGTTCCCGCTCGTGCTGGGAGGCATGCTCGGCGGTGTGCTCATCTCGCTGCTCGTCGCCGGGAGCTGGCGCCGGCTGGGCGCCGTCGCGCTCTACGGTGTGGCCGGCGGACTGGCGGTGACCGGCATCCTGCAGGGCTGGTTCGGCATCCTGCAGGGCGACTTCTGGGTCAACGCGCTGGCCGTCGGACTGGCGATGTTCGCGATCGCGGCGTTCGTGGTCGGGATGAACGCCCTGTTCGGCCGGGTCGGCATCGCGATCGGCGCTGTGCTGACCGTGCTGGTCGGCAACCCGCTGTCGGCCGCGGCCCAGCCGCTGCAGTTCCTGGTCGGGCCGTGGGGCGCGATCGGGCAGTGGTTCGTGCCGGGCGCCTCCGTCACCCTGCTGCGCGACCTGTCGTACTTCCCGTCCGCGGACGCGCTGTTCCCGTGGCTGGTGCTGGTCGTCTGGGCCGCCGTCGGCGTGGTCGGGATGCTCGCGGGCCACTTCCGCAACCAGGAGGTCACTGAGGCCGCCGCCTAGCGCGCTGCACTAACCCAGCCCACCTCCCCCGAGGGGCACGTCGTTGTCACTTTTCGCCCGCGAAAGCGACAACGACGTGCCCCTCGGCGTCGATGGTCGGGCGAATAGGGTGGAGGGCATGGAGAATCGAACCCTTGGACGGACCGGACGCGACGTCTCGGTCATCGGTCTCGGCACCTGGCAGCTCGGCGCCGACTGGGGCGAGGTCACCGAGGCCGACGCGTTCGCCGTCCTCGACGCGGCGACGGAGGCCGGAGTCACCTTCTTCGACACCGCCGACGTCTACGGCGACGGCCGCAGCGAGCAGCTCATCGGCCGTTACCGCGCCTCCCATCCCGACCTCCCGCTGACCGTCGCGACCAAGATGGGCCGCCGCGAGGCGCAGGACCCGGCCAACTTCACGCTCGCGAAGTTCCGCGAGTGGACGGACCGCTCCCGAAGCAACCTCGGGATGGACACGCTCGACCTCGTCCAGCTGCACTGCCCGCCCACTCCCGTGTTCTCGAACGCCGCCGTCTACGACGCACTCGACACGCTGGTCGAGGAGGGCGCGATCGCGAACTACGGCGTCAGCGTCGAGACCTGCGCCGAGGCCCTGGAGGCCATCGCGCGGCCGGGCACGGCCACCGTGCAGATCATCCTCAACGCCTTCCGGCTGAAGCCGCTCGACGAGGTGCTGCCTGCGGCGCGGGAGGCCGGGGTCGGGATCATCGCGCGCGTGCCGCTGGCCTCCGGCCTGCTGAGCGGGCGCTACTCCGAGACCACGGAGTTCGCCGCCGACGACCACCGCAGCTACAACCGTCACGGCGAGGCGTTCGACGTGGGCGAGACCTTCTCGGGGGTCGACTACGCGGAGGGCGTGCGCGCCGCGCGCGAGTTCGCCGCGCTGGCCCCGGAGGGCGCGACGCCCGCCCAGGCTGCGCTCGCGTGGATCGTCGCGCAGGACGGCGTGAGCACCGTCATCCCCGGCGCGCGCTCGCCCGAGCAGGCCCGCGCGAACGCCGCCGCGGCGCGCGTCGCGCTCCCCGCCGGCTTCGCCGACTCCGTCCGCGCCCTCTACGACACCCACTTCCGCCCCACCACCCACCCCCGCTGGTAGCCGAAACGTGACTAATCGCGGAAATCCGCCGGCGGATTTCCGCGATTAGTCACGTCTCGCGGCCAGGAGGCGGGAGAGGCGGGTGAGGAGGGGGGTGGGGGTTCGGAGGTCGGCGGCGGTGACGCGGATGACGCGCCAGCCCAGGTCCTCGAGGTGCTCTCGCCGGTGGATGTCTCGGAACCAGATTTTTTTGTCGACGCGGTGGCCGTCGCCCTCGTACTCGAGGATCAGGCGCTCGGTGGGATAGGCCATATCGACGCGCGCGAGGAAGCTTCCGTCGGGACGGTGGACCAGATAGTTCAGCCACGGCTCCGGAAGCCCCGCATCGAGGAGGATCAGCCGGAGCCGCGTCTCGGCGGGCGACTCCGACCTGGTGCGGACGAGCGACAACGCCGCCCGTGCGGTCGCGATCCCGCGCCTGCCGGCTGCGGAGCGCACGATGTCCGCGAGCGCCTCGGGGGTCGTCATCGGATGCCGGTAGCTCACCAGCCAATCCCCGACAGCGACGAGCGCGTCGCGACCGAGGACGGCGGCGAGGTCGAGCCAGGTCTGCTCGGGAGTGGTCAGCGGCAGGCCGCGAAAAGACATCGTCGTCCAAGCGGTGAGGGTATGTCCGACGACGGATGCCGCCTGCACTGCCCGACCGCCTGCCGGCACGCTCACATGGAGACGGCAGTCCTCGCGGACCGCCGCGGGTAGAGGGGCACCCAGGAGCTGCGCTGCGGTGACGTGGCTGAACGCGACCTGCTCCTGCCGGTGCAGCAGGAAGGCCCGGCACCGCGTCTCCAATCCCGGTTCCTCGCCGGCGACCCGCACGCCCCTGATCGGCGTCTGCGGGTCTTTCGCCCGCAGGCGTCCGGCACTCACGCCACGTTCGACGGCGTCCCGCGTCCGGAACGGTCCCATCCTCAAATCCCGCGCCAGCGCGCCTGCTCGTCTCCCCATCCGGCCACCCTGCCCGAACCCGCCCCGTCCCGCTCCCGTTCTCCACAACCCACGATCGAGACGTGACTAAACGCGGGAAACCTGTGGATGATTTCCGCGATTAGTCACGTTTCGGCGGTCAGGAGGGCTGGACGGGGACGGGCTCGGTGTCGGGGATGGGGGAGGCGTCGCGGCCGCGGAGGTCGGGGTGGACGCGCCAGGCGAGGGCGGGCACGAGGAAGCCGACGAGGGCGAACGCGCCCGCCACCCAGAACGCGCCGACCGGCCCGTGCGCGTCGATCAGGAAGCCCGCGAGCGCGGAGCCCAGCGCCGCGCCGATCAGCTGGCCGGTGCCGACCCAGCCGTAGGCCTCCGCCGTGTCGGAGAACTTGACGCTCGCCGACACGATCGCGAACAGCACGGCCAGCGCGGGCGCGATGCCGAGGCCCGCGATGATCAGCGACAGCGAGAGCCCCCACCACGACCACAGCATGAACGTGGAGATGACGACGCCGACGAAAACGATGAGCATCCGTCGCGCCGTCGCCCACGGCCCGATCGGGATGTGCCCGAAAGCGAGGCCGCCGACCAGCGAGCCGAGCGACCAGATCGCCAGCACGATGCCGGCGAACGGCGAGCCCTCGCCGAAGTTCGCCACGACCCCGGCCTCCACCGCCGCGCACGACCCGATCAGCAGGAAGCCGACCACGGTCGCCAGCAGCACGGGAGGCCGCGCCAGTACGACGCCGAACCGCCGCTTGCTGCGCGGGATGCGCACCCGGCCGACCTCGGGCGACGAGATGAACCACGCCCCGCCGAGCAGCATGATCGCCACCGACATCAGGACGCCCTCGACGGTGCCGATCTGGGTCGACACGAACGTGATCGCGACCGGGCCCGCGATCCAGATGATCTCCTGGGCGGACGCGTCGAGCGAGAACAGCGGGGTGAGTTGCCGGGAGTTGACCATCTTGGGATAGATCGTCCGCACGGCCGGCTGGATGGGCGGCATGCTGAGCCCGGCGAAGAAGGCCACGGCCATCGTCAGCGGGATGGGCATCACGAAGACGCCGATCGCGGCGACGGCGGCCGAGCACAGCGCGAGCGTCGTCCACAGCACCGTGCGCATCCCGAGCACGCCCATCAGCCGGCTGGTCATCGGGCCCGCGATGGCCTGCCCGATGCTCATCGCGCCGAGCACGAGCCCGGCCGCGCCGTAGGAGTGGTGGATGCGCTCGATGTGCAGCAGGAACGCCAGCGAGAGCATCCCGAACGGGAAGCGCGCGGTCAGCTGCGCGGCGATGATCCGCGCGACGCCTGGCGTCTTCAGAAGGCTCGAGTAGCTGCTCACAGTCTTCTCACTCTATCGGTCCGGCTCCGTCGCGGAAGGGTCGTGAAACCCGTTCGAGGGGGTGTGGAAATGTGCATAACTTCTACACACCTGTGGATGACACGCCCACTAGATATGGGGGCATGGAAATGTCGGTACCCGGCTATATAGTGGTGGACGCGACAGGGGCCCGATCGGCTCCCGGGGCTCCCGGACGGGGCTTTCGGGGCGTCCCGCCAGGCCTGCCGCAGGGACTTCGCCGCTCACCGGAGCGGCACCGTTGAGGTAATCAGAGGGAGAGATAGTGGCTATCACAGTTGTGAAGCGGAACGGCGAGCGCGAGCCGTACGACGCCAACAAGATCAACCTGGCCATCGAGCACGCGGCCGCCGGTCTGGACGAGAACATCACCTGGGTGACCCAGATCGCGAGCGAGCTGGAGCTGACCCTGTTCGACGGGATCACCACCCAGCAGCTGGACGAGGCGGTCATCCAGGTCGCCCTCCAGAACGTCAAGGACGACCCGGCGTTCGACACCGTCGCCGCACGCCTCCTCCTCAAGACGATCTACAAGCGCGTCCTCGGCGACTACGAGACCCTCGACGAGCTCACCGAGCTGCACACCTCCCACTTCCGCGGCTACATCGAGCGCGGCGTCGCCGAGACCCTCCTCGACTCCCGCTTCACGACCCTCTTCGACCTCGACCGTCTCGCGGGATTCCTCGACCCGTCGCGCGACGAGCTGCTCAAGTACATCGGCGTCGTCACCCTCAACAACCGCTACGGCATCAAGGCGCGCAACGGCGACTCCCTCGAAGTGCCGCAGTACTTCTGGATGCGCATCGCGATGGGCCTCTCCCTCAACGAGGCCGACCCGACCGCGCACGCGCTCGCGTTCTACGACAAGATGTCCAACCTGGAGTACCTGGCCGCCGGCTCCACGCTCGTCAACGCGGGCACCGCCTACCCGCAGCTCTCCAACTGCTTCGTCATGGAGATGCAGGACGACATCGAGCACATCGCCAAGTCGGTCCGCGACGTCATGTGGCTCACCAAGGGCACCGGCGGCATCGGCCTCGCGGTCACCAAGCTGCGCGCCCAGGGCTCGCCCATCCGCTCCAACAACACCACCTCCACCGGCCCGATCCCGTTCATGCACACGATCGACTCGGTGCTGCGCGCGGTGAGCCGGGGCGGCAAGAAGTTCGGCGCGCTGTGCTTCTACATGGAGAACTGGCACATGGACTTCCCGGAGTTCCTGGACCTCCGCCAGAACTCCGGCGACCCGTACCGCCGCACCCGCACCGCCAACACCGCGGTGTGGATCAGCGACGAGTTCATGAAGCGCGTCCAGAACGACGAGGACTGGTACCTCTTCGACCCGCTGGAGGTCGCCGACCTCAACGAGCTGTACGGCAAGGCCTTCTCGGAGCGCTACGCGGAGTACGTGGCCAAGGCCGAGGCCGGTGAGCTGCGCATGTTCAAGAAGATCAGCGCGCGCTCGCAGTTCAAGGACATCCTGATGAGCCTGCAGACCACCAGCCACCCGTGGCTGACCTGGAAGGACACCATCAACAACCGCGCCCTCAACAACAACACGGGCACGATCCACCTCTCCAACCTCTGCACCGAGATCACGCTGCCGCAGGACCGCGACAACGTCTCCGTCTGCAACCTGGCCTCCATCAACCTGTCGCGTCACCTCATCGACGGCAAGATGGATTGGGAGCGCATCGAGGCGAGCGCGCGCCAGGCCGTCCGCCAGCTGGACAACCTGATCGACATCACGGTGTCGAGCGTGGACGAGGCCGACTTCTCCAACCAGCAGAACCGCGCGATCGGCCTCGGCGTGATGGGCTTCACCGACATCGTCGAGCGCCTCGGCTTCAGCTACGAGAGCGAGGAGGCGTACGCCCTGATCGACGAGATCATGGAGCACGTCTCGTACGCGGCCATCGACGAGAGCGCCGACCTGGCGCAGGAGCGCGGCGCGTACCCGAACTTCGAGGGCTCGCGCTGGTCGAAGGGCCTGGTGCCCTACGACTCGATCGCGCTGACGGAGGCCGACCGCGGCATCCCGATCACGGTCGACCGCACCATCCGCCTCGACTGGGACCGCCTGCGCGAGAAGGTCAAGGGCGGCATGCGCAACGCCACCCTGATGGCCATCGCGCCCACGGCCTCCATCGGCCTCGTCGCCGGCACCACGCCGGGCTTCGACCCGCAGTTCTCGCAGATCTTCAGCCGCTCGACCTCCTCGGGCAAGTTCCTGGAGGTCAACCGCAACCTGGTCGAGACGCTGCAGGAGCGCGGCATCTGGCAGGACGTCCGCGAGGCGATCCTGCGCTCGCAGGGCGACATCCAGGGCATCGCAGCGATCCCGGACGAGGTCAAGGCCACGTTCAAGACCAGCTTCCAGCTCTCGCCGTACGCCTTCATCGAGGTGGCAGCCCGCGCCCAGAAGTGGATCGACCAGGCGATCAGCCGCAACATGTACCTGGAGACGCGCGACCTCGGCGACATGATGGACATCTACTACGCCGCGTGGGAGAAGGGCGTCAAGACGACCTACTACCTGCACATGAAGCCGCGTCACCAGGCCGAGCAGTCGACCGTCAAGGTCAACAAGGCCGAGGAGATCTCGGGCGCCCGCAGCGGGTTCGCGACGGTCGGCGCGGGTGCGCCGGCTGCTGCCCCCGCCGTCACCGAGACCGCTCCGGCGGCCGCGCCCGCCCGTCGCGGGTTCGGCTTCGGCGGCCTGACCTCCAACACCCCGGCTGGCGGTGAGAAGTAATGAACAGCACCAAGATCGAGGAGTACTACGTGCCGGTCGACCCCATGGACGACCTGCAGTGCGAGTCCTGCCAGTAAGCCCGACGTAGACCAAGAGAAGAGAGACACTGATGGGCATCCTGGGAACGGGAATCGAGGAGGGCCTCCTCCTCAAGCCGGTGAAGTACAAGTGGGCGATGGACCTCTACGACCAGGCCGTCGCGAACACCTGGTTCCCCAACGAGATCCAGCTCGGCGAGGACATCGCCGACTTCAAGCGGATGACCGACGAGGAGCGTCACGCGGTCACCTTCCTGATGAGCTACTTCAACCCGAACGAGCTCCTGGTGAACAAGGCGCTGGCCTTCGGCGTCTACCCCTACATCAACGCGGCCGAGGCGCACCTCTACCTCGCCAAGCAGATGTGGGAGGAGGCCAACCACTGCATGTCGTTCGAGTATGTCCTGGAGACGTTCCCGATCGACCGCGAGCAGGCCTACAACTCGCACGTCGACATCCCGTCGATGGCGCGCAAGGAGGAGTTCGAGGTCGGCTTCATCAAGCGGATGACCGAGCAGACGCTCGACATCACGACGACCGAGGGCAAGCAGGACTTCATCCGCAACCTCGTGGCGTACAACGTGATCCTCGAGGGCATCTGGTTCTACTCCGGCTTCATGGTGGCGCTGTCGTTCCGCCAGCGGAACCTGCTGCGCAACTTCGGCTCGCTGATCGACTGGGTGGTGCGGGACGAGTCGCTGCACCTCAAGTTCGGCATCAACCTCATCCTGACGGTGCTGGAGGAGAACCCCGACCTGCAGACGCCGGAGTTCGCGAACGAGATCCGCCAGATGATCCTGGACGCCGTGGAGATGGAGGAGCAGTACAACCGCGACCTCCTGCCCGGCGGCATCCTGGGCCTGAACGCCAACTACATCAACCAGTACGTCCGCTACCTGGCCGACCGCCGCCTGGAGGAGCTCGGATTCGAGGCCGAGTACAAGGTCTCCAACCCGGCCAAGTGGATGGCGACCGCCAACGACACGCTCGAGCTGGTCAACTTCTTCGAGTCGACCAACACCTCGTACGAGTCGAACGCGAAGGCGTCGAGCGGACACTGAGTTCGAAGCGTCACATCCGTCGAGGGGCGGCTCCGGTCTGACCGGAGCCGCCCCTCGCGCGTGCGCGTCGCGACTGATCAGCGGCGGCGTCGGTCGCGCACGACGACGGTGACCGTCGCGGCGACCGCGGCGAGCACGGCGACTCCCGCAAAGAGCAGCTGGAAGCCTCCCCCCGTCGCATCCGCGGACGGCTGCCCCTGCGCGAGGAGGGCCGCGGTCCGGGCCGCCGCGGCGCTGCCGAGGCCGGCCAGTCCGAGTGCACCGCCGATCTGCTGACTGGTGTTGACCAGTCCGCTCGCCAACCCGGACTGCCGATCGGCCACACCGCGGACAGCGAGCTGGGTGGTCGTCACGAACGCCGCGCCGAGCCCGGCGCCGATCACGACGCTGGGGAGGATGAACCCGGTCAGTAGGCCCGTCGGTGCGGCCACCGCGAACCAGACCACCCCGGCGGCCAGAACCAGGAGCGAAGCGGTCAGCGTCGGTCGCAGGCCGATCCGGGCGACGACGACGGGCACGACTCCGGCCACGCCGACCAGAGCGAGCGCGAGCGGGAGCTGGCTCGTACCCGCGGCCAGGGCGTCCAGTCGCAGGACCTCCTGGAGGTACACCGACAGGGCGAAGAACAACGCAACGGTCGCACCGCCGACGAGGAGCATCACCAGGTCGCCGGCGGCGGCATCCCGGTTGCGGAAGAAGCGGAACGGCACGAGCGGGTGTGCCGCGCGACGCTCGATCAGGACGAATGCAGCGAGCAGCGCGACCCCGGCCGCGGCGAGTCCGAGCACGAGCGGGTGGCCCCAGCCGAGTGCGCTGCCTTCGGTCAGGGCTGCGACGACGGCGGCGAGGCCGAGGGTCGCGGTGGCGGCACCGGCGGCATCCATGCGCTCGGCGGCTCCGCGCGGGTCGCGGCCGACCAGTCGCGGCAGCACGATCAGCACGACGATCCCGACCGGCATGTTCACGAAGAACACGGCCGGCCAGCCGAACGCGGCCGTCAGCACCCCGCCCAGCAGCACCCCGGCGGCGCTGCCCATGCCGGCGACGGCCCCCCAGACGCCGAGGGCCTTGCCCCGCGCCTCGGCGTCGGGGAACAACTGGGTGAGCAGGGCGAGGGAGGCCGGGGCGAGGAGCGCTGCGAAGCCGCCCTGCACGGCGCGGGCCGCCAGCAGCATGCCGCCGCCGACCGACAGCCCGGCGAGCAGCGAGGCGGCGGTGAAGCCGGCGGCGCCGATGAGGAACACCCGGCGGTGGCCGAAGCGATCGGCGAGTCGTCCGCCCAGGAGCAGCAGTCCTCCGAACGGCAGTACATACGCTGTGATCACCCACGCGAGCGCGGTGGTGTCGAGGCCGAGGGCGATCCCGACGCTCGGAAGCGCGATGTTGACGATGGAGGCGTCCAGCACCACCAGGAACTGGGCGAGGGCGAGGACGGCGAGCGCCCACCAGCGGTGGGTGCTGCGCGATGCGGTTGTGGTCTCGGCGCGAGTGGCGCCGGTGGACAGCTCGGTGGACATGACGTGCTCCTTCGATGTGTGAGTGATCAGTCAGTCACTCTTTGGGGATGGAACAACCGGGCTGAGGCGCCCGGCCGGTTGTGGAGGCGGGATGGTGGTCAGGGATGGCGGATGCCGTGAGTGAGGGTCTCCGCCCAGGCGTCGGGCAGGTCCTCCAGGCCGGCGGTGACGATGAGGTGGCAGAGCTGGCCGAATGCGATGAAGCGCTGGACGGCCGCCGGCTCCGCGCCGGTGCGTGTGGTCGCGAAGCGGGTGACACGGGCGAGCCCGCGCTGCAGCGCCTCCCGGATCTCCGGAACGCTCGTAGCGGACTGGGCGTGCACCTGGAGCATGAGGAGGCTGCGATCGGCGATCAGGTCGGCGTAGGCCGCGCCCATCGCGTCGAGCAGCTCGTCGGGCGTGGCGTCGCCGGCGCTCGCCGCACCGTGCTCCAGTGCTGCCTCGATGAGTTCGAAGCAGCGGTCGAGCGCCGCGACGAACAGGCTCTCCTTGCCGGGGAACAGCTTGAAGACGTAGGCGGGCGAGATGTCGGCGTCGGCCGCGACGGCGGCGATCGGCGTGCCCAGGTAGCCGCTGCGGGCGAAGACGGCGATCGCGCTGGAGAGGACGGCTTCGCGGCGGTCCTCGGCAGTGGAGAGCGTTCGTGGCATGCGAGTGACTGTACACTCACTCTTCGTTCCACGCAACGGTCTGCGAGAATCGGGGGATGAATCCTCTGATCACCGCCGCCGCGCTGGATGCCGCTCTCGGGTCCGAGACCCTGTGGAGCCGTGCCGGCCGGCGACGGTCGTCCCTGCGGGTGCTCGACGTGCGCTGGAAGCTCGGCGGCCCTCCCGGTCGGGACGAGTTCGCGAAGGGGCACATCCCGTCGGCGGTCTATGTCGACCTCGACACCGAGCTCGCCGGCCACGGCCTCCCGACCGACGGCCGGCACCCGTTGCCGCCGATCGCCGACCTCCAGGCCGCCGCGCGGAGCTGGGGGCTCAGTGACGGTGACGCGGCGGTCGTCTACGACGACGTCTCCGGCACCTCCGCGGCCCGGGCCTGGTGGCTGCTGCGACACGCGGGCTTCGACAACGTGCGCGTCCTCGACGGCGGCCTGGCCGCCTGGGTCGCCGCAGGCGGAGCGCTGGAGCCCGGGGAGTCGGTGGTCGCGCCCGGCGACGTCCATCTTGAATACGGACAGTTGCCGGTGCTCGACGCCGATGCCGCCGCCGCGGTGGCCGCCCAGGGAGTGCTGCTCGACGTGCGCGCGGGAGAGCGCTTCCGTGGTGAGGTCGAGCCGGTCGATCCGCGCGCCGGCCACATCCCCGGTGCCGTGAGCGCACCCACGGCGGACACCATCGGCGTCGACGGCCGTCTGCTGCCGCCGGAGGCACTCGCCGAGCGCTTCGCCGCGCTCGGTGTCGACGCGCAGGCGAAGGTCGGCGTGTACTGCGGCTCGGGCGTCACCGCCGCTCACGCCGCCCTGGCGATGGAGGCCGCGGGCCTGCCGATCCCGGCGCTGTATCCCGGCTCGTTCTCCGCGTGGTCCAACGACCCCGCGCGCCCGGTCGCGGTGGGCGCCGCGTAATACGTCGAAACAGCCCGTGCGCTTCCCAGCGCACGGGCCTATCGTTCCTCCATGACCGCGCTCGATCTGATCCCCTCCTCCGCCCCCGGGAACCTCCCGCTGGGCGAGGTGTGCGACTCGGCTGCGGCGCTCATCGGCAACACCCCGATCGTCGAGCTGCACGCGCTCCCGTCCGGGCTCGACGTGCGGGTCCTGGTCAAGCTGGAGGGCCGCAACCCCGGAGGCTCGTCCAAGGACCGCATCGCGCTCAACATGATCCGCACCGCGGAGGCGGCCGGCGCGCTCGCCCCGGGCGGCACGATCGTGGAGGCCACCAGCGGCAACACCGGGATCGGCCTGGCGCTGATCGGCCGGCTCACCGGTCATCCCGTCGTCATCGTCCACGCCTCCGACATCTCCGACGAGAAGCGCAAGGTCCTCGCGGCCTACGGCGCCCGCCTGGTCGAGGCCGACTGGGAGGCCGGGCCCGACGACCCCGCCAACCCGCGCGCCGTCGCCGACCGGATCGCCGCCGAGACCCCCGGCTCCTGGCGCCCTGCCCAGTTCGCGAACACCGCCAACCCCGAGGCGCACTACCGAGGGACCGGGCCGGAGATCTGGCGGCAGACCGCAGGTCGGGTGACGCATTTCGTGGCCGCCATCGGCACCGGCGGCACCGTGAGCGGCACCGGGCGCTACCTCAAGGAGGTCAGCGGCGGCGCCGTCGAGGTGCACGGCGCCAACCCGGCCGGCTCGACCTACGACGGGGGCGCCGCCGGCCGCATCCTGGTCGACGGCGTCGGGACGGCGTGGCCGCGCGAGTTCTGGCCGCAGACCTTCGACCCGGGGGTGGTGGACGAGGTGCACACGGTCGAGGATGGTGTGGTCTACCGCACGCTCCGCCGGCTCGCCGCCGAGGAGGCGCTGCTGCTCGGACCGTCGTCGGCGCTGGCCGTCGCGGCGGCCCTCCGAGTGGCGCGGGAGGCGCGGCCCGGCTCGGTCATCGTGGCGATCGCCCCGGACGGCGGCACCAACTACCTGACCAAGGCGTACGACGCGGACTGGCTGACCGCCGCGGGCGTCGGCGTCGACTGACACCGCGGCACGCGGCCGCCACCAAACGACTCGGCCGGTCCTCCGGCCACTGACAGCAGGGAACGCATGGCACTCCTCCACTTCGGCTGGTTCCTCGGCGCGGGCTTCGGCGTCCAGGGCTGGGGCGACCCCAGTTACGGCGTCGGCTACGACTGGAAGCAGCCGCCGATCTACCAGGACGCCGCGCGCGCCTTCGAGGGCGCGGGCTTCGACCTCTTCATCATCGAGGACGGCGTGGCCGTGCCCGACACCTACGGCGGCTCGGCCGAGGTGAACCTCGCCGCCGCGCGGTTCGTGCCCAAGCACGACCCGCTGCCGCTGGTGCCGTACCTGCTCGGGGCGACCTCCCGGCTCGGCGTCGTGCCGACCCTGAGCGCGAGCTTCTACGAGCCGTTCACCGCCGCGCGCCTGCTGAGCACGCTGCAGCACTTCGCCGGAGGCCGGCTGGGCTTCAACGTGGTGACCAGCGGCTCCGACCTGGCCGCGCAGAACTACGGCCTCGACAAGCAGGTCGAGCACGACCTCCGCTACGACCGCGCCGACGAGTGGGTGGAGGTCGTACGCAAGCTCTGGCGGAGTTGGGAGCCGGACGCGATCGTGGAGGACGTCGCGGGCGGCGTCTTCGCCGACTACCGCAAGGTGCACACCATCGACCACGAGGGCCGCTTCTTCCGCGTCCGCGGTCCGCTCAACACCGCGCCGGCGGCCGAGGACCCGGTCATGGTTCAGGCGGGCGCGTCGGGCCGCGGCCGCGACTTCGCCGGCAAGAACTCGGACGTGGTGCTGGCGCTGGCCTCCACCCCCGAGCGGATGCGCGAGTACCGCGACAGCATCCGCGAGGTCGCCGTGCAGCACGGCCGCCCGGCCGACGCCGTGAAGGTGCTGTTCGTCGTCCAGCCCATCCTGACCGCCAACGCCGAGGAGACCGCGAGCGTCCGCGCCGCGCGCGCCGAGCTGACGCAGGCCGCGATCGACGAGCAGCTCCAGTCGATCAGCTACCTGACCGGGGTCGACTTCAAGACCTTCGACCTCGACGCCCCGCTGCCGGACGTCACCACCAACAGCAACCGCGGCACACTCGACAACTTCGTCTCGTCGGCTCCGGCGGGCTCCACGCTGCGTGAGATCCTGCAGACCCGCGCGAAGAAGGATGGCCTGGCCATCATCGGAACGGCCGACGAGGTCGCCGACCACCTGGGCGAGCTGGGGGAGGCCGTCGGCGGCGACGGGTTCCTCTTCACCGGCCAGGTGCACCCGGCCAACGTCCACCGCACGCTCGACCCGCTGGTGCCGGCTCTGCGGCGGCGCGGCCTGCTCCGCACCGAGCTGGGCGACGGCGGCCTGCGCCAGAACCTGGCCGACTTCTAGATGGGCACCGTCCGGTTCGGCGCGCAGCCTCCGACCGTCTCCGACATCGTGGCGGTCGCGGAGGGCGCTCCGGTCGAGCTCGACGCCGACGCCCGGGCGACGCTCGCGGCCTCCCGCGCCGTGGTCGACCGCGCGATCGAGTCGGGGGAGCCGGTCTACGGGCTGAACCGCCGGCTCGGCGCCGGACGGGACGACGCGGTGGAGGCCGGCGAGCTGGCGGCCTTCCAGCGCCGCACCATCGCGAACCACCGCGGCGGCGTCGGCGAGCCGCTCACCGAGACCGAGGCGCGCGCGGTGGTCGCCGCCCGGCTCGCCGGCTTCACGCGCGGGGGAGCGGGCGTGCGGCCCGAGCTCGCCGACGCGTACGCGGCGCTGCTCAACGCGGGCGTGACGCCGCGCATTCCGTCGCGCGGCTCGGTGGGGGCGGCCGACCTGACGGCGCTGGCGGAGGTGGCCGCCGTGGTCATCGGCACCGGCACGGTTCTGCGCGACGGAGGATCGGTTGCGGCCGAGGTCGCCCTCGCGGACGCCGGCCTCCGCCCGATCGAGCTCGCACCGCACGAGGCGCTCGCCGCCCTCAGCGCCAACGCGCTCAGTGTCGGTGTCGGGTCGCTCGCCGCCGTCGCCGCCCGGCAGCTCGCCGAGGCGTCCGACCTGGTCGTCGCACTGTCGCTGGAGGCCGTCGCCGCCCACGGGCCCGCGGGCAACCTCAGCCCGTACGCCGAGGCCGTGGCCGACGCGCGCGCAGGCGAGGGCCAGCGCGCGTCCGCCCGGGCGATCAGAGCTGCACTGGCGGGGAGCGCCCTGGAGGCGCCGGACCGTGCGGTCAGCGTCCAGGACCCGCTCGCCTTCCGTACGGCGCCGCAGCTCCACGGCGCGCTGCGGGAGGCCGTCGCTCGGCTGCACTCCGAGCTGGAGGTGGAGCTCGCCGCGCGCTCGGAGAACCCGGTGGTCGACCTCCCGAGCGGCCGCCTGGTCTCCGGCGGCAACTTCCAGGCGCTGCCGCTGGCGCTCGCGCTGGAGAACCTGCGGGTGGCGCTCGCGCACGTCGCGGAGGCGTCGGAGCGCCGCAGCGCCGCGCTGTCGCTCGCGCTCGCGCCCCACCGGCGTGATGGCCGCACGCGCGTCCCCGGCCTCCTGCTCTACGCGGCGGCCGACGCCGTCGCCGAGGTGCGCCAGCTCGCTGCGCCCGCGACCCTCGGCAGCTCGACGCTCTCCGGGGTGGAGGACCACGCCACCTACGCGCCCCTCGCGCTCCGCCTCCTGCAGCGCTCGCTCGCGCTGACCGGAGAGGTGCTGGCGATCGAGGCCCTGCACGCCGCCGACCTCCTCGGCGTCCTCGACGCGACGCCCACCGGCGCGGGCAGCGCTCCGCTCGCGGCGGCGCTCATCGCCGCCCTCGGCGCGCCGCAGTCCGCCGACGCGCTCGTGCGCGCGACCGAGCACCTCCTCCTCGGCTGACGCCCCACACATTCGTGCCGAATGTCGCGTTCCGCGCCGCGATTCCCTACATTCGGCACGAATCGCGCCACACGCGATTCCCCACATTCGTGCCGAATGTCGCGTTTGGCCCCGCCATTCTCCACATTCGGCACGAATCGCGGCGCGCTAGAGGTCCTTGCGGAAGCCGAGGTACGAGACCGCTTCCCAGTCGCCGTCGAGGTCGAACAGCGGCGAGTAGCCGAGCGAGATGTAGAGGGCGACCGCCTCGGGCTGGCGGGCGCCGGTGGTCAGAACGATGGACGCGATCCCGCGCCGCGCCGCCTCCGCCTCCAGCTCGCTCATCACCCGGCGGGCGAGCCCCTGCCGGCGGAACCCGGACTGCGTCCAGACCCGCTTCACCTCGACGGTGGCGTCGTCCTCGCGCATGAACGCGCCGCCCGCGACCGGGGTGCCGTCCGCGTCCACGAGCAGCAGGAAGGTGCCGCCCTCCTCCGCCGTGAAGCGCTCAGCGGGATAGCGCGACAGCTCCGCCGAGGAGGGGATGCCGTCGTTGAACCCGTAGCGTTCGTCGTACTCGCGGGAGAGCTCCTCGACCAGCGGTGCGGCGAGCGGATCGTCGGGGCGGGTGACGACCACGCGAGCCGTCGCGGCGAGGCCGGATTGCGGTTGGATCACAGCCCGACCCTAGCGCGGCCGGGCGCGCCGCGCGCATTCGATGTCACCGGGGGTCGCAAACAACGGAATCACGCAAAGAAAGACGAAATCTCTGCGAAACTTGCAGGAAAACTGGCGTTTCACGCGCGATTTAGTATGCGTATAACGCGTGGAGCCTAGGGTATTCTCCCCTTACCCCTCCCTGCACACCCTGCCCCAGGAAGAAGGACAACTACCATCATGCGCATCCGTTCCGTGGCCCCCGTGGCCGCCCTCGCCGCCGTGGCAGCGCTCGCGCTGTCCGGCTGTGTCGACAACTCCACCCCCTCGTCGAGCGGCTCAGCGTCGAGCGCCGCGTTCGACGTGAAGAAGGACGACACCCTGGCCAACAGCGTCCCGTCGAAGATCAAGTCCGCCGGTGTCCTCACCGTCGGCATGGACGACACCTACCCGCCGAACGAGTACAAGGACGACAACGGCAACCCCGCGGGCTGGGAGGTCGACTTCACCAACGCGATCGGCCAGAAGCTCGGTCTCAAGATCAACTACGCGATCGCCAAGTTCGACAACATCATCCCGAGCATCACCGGAGGCAAGGACGACTTCGGGATGTCCTCGTTCACCGACACGGTCGAGCGCGAGAAGCAGGTCGACTTCGTCAACTACTACAACGCCGGCATCCTGTGGGCGTCCGCCAAGGGCAAGAACGTCGACCCGGACAACGCCTGCGGCCTGAAGGTCGCCGTCCAGTCGACCACCTACGAGGACACCGACGAGGTCCCCGCCAAGTCGAAGGCCTGCACCGACAAGGGCAAGCCCGCCATCCAGGCGCTGCGCTACGACAACCAGGACGACGCCACCAACGCGGTCATCCTCGGCAAGGCCGACGCCCTCAGCGCCGACTCGCCCGTCACGCTGTACGCGGTGTCCAAGTCGAGCGGCAAGCTCCAGGCCGCGGGCAAGACCTTCGACGTCGCGCCCTACGGCATCCCGGTCGCCAAGAACTCCGACCTGACGCCGGTGCTGCAGAAGACCATCCAGGCGCTGATCGACGACGGCACCTACAAGAAGATCCTCGACAAGTGGGGCGTGGCCGACGGCAGCGTCACCAAGGCCGACCTCAACGCAGCCTCGAAGAGCTGACCATGTCACAGGGCAACCCGGCCGGTCCGGCGACGGGAGCAGTCCCGTCGCCGGCCGGCGCCCCGCCGTCCGAGCCGATCAAGGCGATCAAGCTCCGCCACCCGTGGCGGATCGTGTTCGCGGTCGTGCTCATCCTGCTGTTCGTCTGGTTCATCGTCGACGCCTCGCAGCGCTCCGCCTACGGCTGGCAGTACGTCGGCAAGTACGTCTTCGACAAGCGCATCAGTGCTGCTGCGCTCGTGACCCTCCAGCTGACGATCTACTCGATGGTGATCGGCGTCATCCTGGGCCTTGTGCTGGCCGTGATGCGGCTCTCGCCGAACCCGGTGGTCAAGTCCGTCGCCTGGCTCTACCTCTGGGTCTTCCGTGGCACCCCGGTGTATGTGCAGCTCGTGTTCTGGGGCCTGTTCTCGCTGATCTACCCGCACATCTTCCTCGGCGTGCCGTGGACGCAGATGGGCGTGACGCTCGACCTCGGCTTCATGCAGAACGCGTTCATCATCGCGATCGTGGGCCTCGCGCTCAACGAGGCCGCGTACATGGCGGAGATCGTGCGCGCCGGGCTCCTCTCGGTCGACAGCGGCCAGGAGGAGGCCGCGACGGCCCTCGGCATGTCGTGGTGGCAGACGATGACGCGCATCGTCATCCCGCAGGCCATGCGCGTGATCATCCCGCCGACCGGCAACGAGGTCATCTCGATGCTGAAGACCACCTCGCTGGTCGCGGCGATCCCGCTCACCACCGACCTCTACGGTGTCGCGCGCGACATCTCCGCGGTCACCTACACGCCGATCCCGCTGCTGATCGTCGCCTCGCTGTGGTACCTGCTGTTCACCTCGATCCTGATGGTGGGCCAGTACTTCCTCGAGAAGCGGTTCTCGCGCGGCGTCAACATGCGCCGGCCCGACAACAAGGAGCCGGCGCTCGCCACGGGCGCGCTTCCGGCTGCCGGCGCACCCGACGGCAACAACCTGGGAGGCAAGGGATGAGCGACGCGACGCAACGGGACACCACCGCGCGGGCCGGCGTGACGCCGATGGTCCTGGCCGAGGGCGTCTCCAAGAGCTTCGGCTCGAACGAGGTGCTCAAGTCCATCTCGCTGTCCGTGCGGCCGGGCGAGGTGCTCTGCATCATCGGCCCGTCCGGCTCGGGCAAGTCCACCTTCCTGCGCTGCATCAACCACCTGGAGCGCGTGGACGCCGGCCGGCTGTCGGTCGACGGCCAGGTGGTCGGCTACCGGCAGCACGGCGACAAGCTCTACGAGCTGAAGCCCAAGGAGGCCTCGCGCCAGCGCCGCGAGATCGGAATGGTGTTCCAGCGCTTCAACCTGTTCCCGCACATGACGGCGCTGGAGAACATCATCGAGGCTCCGATCCGGGTCAAGGGCCTGCCGAAGGCGCGGGCCGTGGAGCGGGCGAACGAGCTGCTCGTGCGCGTCGGCCTCGCGGACAAGGGCGACCACTACCCGTCGCAGCTCTCCGGCGGCCAGCAGCAGCGCGTGGCCATCGCCCGCGCGCTGGCGATGGACCCGAAGCTGATGCTGTTCGACGAGCCGACGTCCGCCCTCGACCCCGAGCTGGTCGGCGAAGTGCTCGACGTCATGAAGGGCCTGGCGGCCTCCGGCATGACGATGGTCGTCGTCACCCACGAGATGGGCTTCGCCCGCGAGGTCGCGGACGAGCTGGTCTTCATGGACGGCGGCGTCGTCGTGGAGTCCGGCGACCCGCGCGAGGTGCTCGCGAACCCGCAGCACCAGCGCACGCAGGCCTTCCTGTCGAAGGTGCTGTAGCCGGAACGGATCCTGGAGCGGGCGACGTGACCGTCTGACACAATCGTCGGATGGACCACGACGCCCGCTCTTCCCGTCCCGTCGTCTTCATCACCGGCGCGAGCCGGCCGAACTCGATCGGCGCGGCGATCGCCCGCAACCTGGCGTCGCTCGGCTGGGATGTGGCCTTCGCGTTCTGGGACGACTACGACGCGTCGATGCCGTGGGGCGCCGAGGAACGCGGCCACGACGCGTTCGCGGACGAGCTGCGCGCCCTCGGCGCCCGGGCGCTTCCGGTCGCCGTCGACCTCGCCCACCCCGAGGCGCCCGCGCGCGCGATCGAGCGGGTCCGCGCCGGCCTCGGGCCGATCCAGGCACTCGTCGCCAGCCACGCGCACTCGGTCGACAGCGGCCTGCTGGACACCAGCGTGGAGGCGTTCGACCGGCATTTCGCGGTGAACACCCGCGGCACGTGGCTGCTGATCACGGCGTTCGCCGAGCAGTTCTCGGGCGAGCACGGCTCCGGCCGCATCGTCGCGCTCACCAGCGACCACACCGCGCACAACCTCCCGTACGGCGCGAGCAAGGGCGCGCTCGACCGCATCGTGATCGCGGCCGCCGTGGAGCTCGCCCACCTCGGCATCACCGCCAACCTCATCAACCCGGGCCCGATCGACACCGGCTGGATGACCCCCGACCTCGCCGAAACCCTCGCCGCCGAGACCGCCCTCGGCCGCCTCGGCCGCCCGCAGGACACCGCCGACCTGGTCGCCTTCCTCCTGTCGCCGTCCGGCGGCTGGATCACCGGCCAGCTCCTCCACTCCAACGGCGGCTTCCACCTCCCCGTGTAGCCCCCCAGCCATCAATTCCGGAGTTGTGTACGCCTCTCGCCGGCGTGTTGCGTACACAACTCAGGAACGGATTGCGTCGGGGTCAGCCGCCGAGGACTTTGCGGATGCGCTGGAGGGAGACGGTCTCGGCGGTGCCGAGGGACTGGGCGAACAGGGAGACGCGGAACTCTTCGAGCATCCAGCGCGCGTGCACCAGGTTCTCCGGCGCGTGCGCGGCGGGGGGGATGCGGCCGCCGGCCTCCGTGTAAAGCGCGGTCGCCGTCTCCACCTGAGTCTGCCAGGCGCGGTCGCGGCCGGGGTTCGTCGGTAGCGCCTGCATGCGCTGGGTGATCCCGTTCAGGTAGCGGGGGAGGTGCCTGAGCTGCTCCAGGCCGGTCGCGGACACGAAACCCGGATACACCAGCCCGGCGAGCTGCGTCTTCGCGTCGTTGAGCGACGGCAGGTACGCCAGCGCCGTCGTCCCGCCGATCGCCTTCTCGGCCGCACGCGCAGCCGTCAGGGTCCGCGTGACCAGCGCGACCGTCTCGAACATCGAGTCCATCACGACCCCGGACACCCGGTCCCGCACCGCCTCGAACTCGGCGCGCATGAAGAGCTGGCCGTCCGGCTTCATCCGGTACAGCACCGAGTCGATCACCGCGAGCAGGCAGTCGTCGAACAGCGCCTTGGTGTTCGGGTACGGGCTCGCCGCCAGCGTCAGCTTCTCGTTGGCGGTCAGATGCTGCTGCACGTACGCCACCGGCGACGGGATGCTCGCCAGCAGCAGCCTCCGGACGCCGCCGGGCAGCGCGCGGGCCTGCTCGGTCGGGGTCGACATCAGCCGGATGCTGACGCTCGCGCCGTCGTCCACCAGCGCGGGGTAGGCGCGGATGGTGTTGACCGTGCCGCCCGGGCCCTTCTGCGTCGTGTCGAGGTGGCGGGGGAGCTCGTCCAGGTCCCACGTGGTGAGGCCGGTGCGCTCGATCGCGTCGGGCGTGCGCGCCTCCGCGACGCGGGCCACCGAGTCGCGGGCGCGCGAGCGCAGTCGCTCCTGCAGCGCCATCAGGTCCTTGCCGCTCGCGAGCGGGCGGCCGCGCTCGCCGAGCACCTGGAAGGTCGGCCGCAGGTGGGCGGGCAGCCGCTCCAGGTCGAAGTCCGCGCCCGTGACGCGCGAGCCCGTCTGCCGCGAGACGGTGGCGGCGAGCGTGTCGGCGAGGGAGGCCGCGGGGCGGCGTCCGTCGTGGGCGTCCATCCCGGCCGCGCCGGACAGCTCGCCGAGCAGGCGCTTCGCCCAATCGGCGGCGGGGACGACCTGGCGGCGGATCGCCTTCGGCAGCGACTTGATCATGGCCGTCACGAGGTCCTGGCGGAGTCCGGGCACCTGCCAGTCGAAGCCGTCCGGCACCAGCCCGGCGAGCAGCGGCAGCGGCACCTGCACGGTCACGCCGTCGTCCTCCGCGCCCGGCTCGAAGCGGTAGCGGAGGGTGAGGCGCTGGTCGCCCTGTCGCCACACCGGCGGGAAGGCCTCCTCGTCGATCCCGGCCGCGTCGTCCTCGAGCAGCGCCTCCGGAGTCATCGTCAGGAGGTCGGGCGTCTCGTTCCTGGCCTTCTTCCACCAGCCCTCGAAGGAGCGCGTGGACACCACATCGGCCGGGATTCGCGCGTCGTAGAACTCGAAAACCGCCTCGTCGTCGTTGAGGATGTCGCGACGGCGGGTGCGCTCCTCCAGCTCGCGCAGCTCGGCGAGCAGCTTCCGGTTGGCGCGATCGAACGCCTGCCGCGAGTCCCACTCGCCGTCCACGAGCGCGTGGCGGATGAACAGCTCGCGGGACAGCTCGGCGTCGATGCGCGCGTATTGCACGCGGCGGCGCGGGATGATCGGGACGCCGTACAGCGTGACGCGCTCGTAGGCGACGACGGCGCCTTGGCTCTTCTCCCAGTGCGGCTCGCTGTACTGCCGCTTGCAGAGGTCGCCCGCGATCGGCTCGGCCCAGGCCGGGTCGACGGCCGCGTTCATCCGCGCGAACAGCCGGGAGGTCTCCACGAGCTCGGCGGACATGATCGCGTTCGGCTGCTTCTTGGCGAGCGCCGAACCGGGGAAGATCACGAACCGCGTCTGCCGCGCGCCGAGGTACTCGGACTGGCGCTGGCCGCGGGCGGAGCCCTTGTTGCCGCCCGAACCCGCCGATGGACTCTGGCGCACATCCTTGAGCCCGATGTGCGACAGCAGCCCGGCCAGCAGCGAGCGGTGGATGCCGTCCGGGTCGACCGACGGCTCGCCGATGGTGAGCTCCAGCGGCCGGGCGAGCTGGCGCAGCTGCCGGTAGACGTCCTGCCACTCGCGCACGCGCAGGAAGTTGAGGTATTCGGCCTTGCACAGCCTCCGGAACGCGCTGGAGGACAGCTCGCGCTGCTGCTCCTCCAGGTAGTTCCAGAGGTTCAGCAGGGTGAGGAAGTCGCTGGTCGGGTCCACGAAGCGCGCGTGCTTCTCGTCCGCGCTGCCGCGCTTCTCCACCGGGCGCTCGCGGACGTCCTGGATGGTGAGGCCGGCGACGATCGCCATGACCTCCCGGGAGGTGTTGTGCCGCTTGGACTCCACGACCATGCGGGCGAAGCGCGGATCGATGGGGAGCCGGGCGAGTTGGCTCCCGACCTTGGTCAGCTCGATGCCGCCGGAGCGGGTGGAGGTGCGGGTCGCGCCCAGCTCGGCCAGCAGGTCCAGGCCGTCCTTGATGCCGCGCGAGTCCGGCGGCGTCAGGAACGGGAACGCCGCGATGTCGCCGAGCCCGAGCGAGATCATCTGCAGAATGACGGCCGCGAGGTTGGTGCGCAGGATCTCCGGCTCGGTGTACTCCGGCCGCTTCTCGAAGTCTTCCTGCGAATAGAGCCGGATCGCGATGCCGTCGCTGGTCCGCCCCGACCGGCCGGACCGCTGGTTGGCGCTCGCCTGGGAGATCGCCTCGATCGGGAGTCGCTGCACCTTGGCGCGCGTGGAGTAGCGGCTGATCCGTGCGGTGCCGGCGTCCACGACGTACTTGATGCCGGGGACGGTGAGGCTGGTCTCGGCCACGTTGGTCGCGAGAACGACGCGCCGCCGGACGCCGGGCATGGTGGACGGCTGGAAGACGCGGTGCTGCTCGGCCGACGAAAGCCTCCCGTAGAGCGGCAGCACCTCGGTGCCCGGGAGGTTGCGGCCGCGGATCGCGTCGGCGGCGTCCCGGATCTCGTTCTCACCGGAGAGGAACACGAGCACGTCGCCCGCCGCCTCGCGGGCCAGCTCGTCCAGGGCGTCGTTGATGCCCTGGAGGTAGTCGCGGTCGGCGGCGGGGACCGGGTCCGGGTCGTCCTCGTCGGACTCCAGCGACTCGGCGACCAGGGGCCGGTAGCGCAGCTCCACCGGGTAGGTGCGGCCGGAGACCTCCACGATCGGGGCGGGCGTGCCGTCCGCGGCGGCGAAGTGCGCGGCGAAGCTCTCCGGGTCGATGGTGGCAGAGGTGATGATCACCTTGAGGTCGGGACGCTTCGGCAGCAGCTCGCGCAGGTAGCCGAGTAGGAAGTCGATGTTGAGGCTGCGCTCGTGCGCCTCGTCGATGATGATCGTGTCGTAGGCGCGCAGCAGCCGGTCACGGTGGATCTCGTTGAGCAGGATGCCGTCGGTCATCAGCTTGATCCGGGTCGCCGCGGACACCCGGTCGGTGAAGCGCACCTGGTAGCCGACGAGCTCGCCGACGCTCTGGCCCAGCTCGTCCGCGATGCGCTCGGCGATCGTGCGCGCCGCGAGCCGGCGCGGCTGGGTGTGGCCGATGCTCTCCCGGCCGAGTTCGAGGCAGATCTTGGGGAGCTGCGTGGTCTTGCCCGAGCCGGTCTCGCCGGCCACGATCACGACCTGGTTGTCGCGGATCGCGCGCGCGATGTCGTCCCGCTTCTGGCTGACGGGCAGCTCGGGCGGGAACACGATGCGGGGGAGGGTGACCGGTGCGGACATGAGCCCTCCAGTCTATCCGTTCGGAGTGCGTCCACTGCTTCGCAAAACTCTTGTGCGCGCAGAGTGCTTTGTGTTACAAAGTACGCATGAACGAGAACACGCCCGGCGACGCGCGGGAGATGCTGGACCTCATCGACGGCCAGCAACGCCGTGTCAGCCGGGACTACCGCATCCCCGTCGTCTGGCTGTACACCGTGTGGGCGGTGGCCTGGCTGGTCGGCTTCCTGGCCCTCTACCTGGCGCAGCTCGGCGTGTTCGAGCCGGTCGCCGGCGGCGTCGTCTTCGGCGTGCTGATCGCCGGCTCGATCGTCGCCTCCGCGGTGATCGGCTCGCGAATCGGCCGGGGCGTGCGCGGCGACTCGCAGTTCGCCGGCGCGGTCTACGGCGTCTCCTGGACCGTGTGCTCGGTGGCGTTCGCGCTGCTCGGCATCGGGATGATCGCACAGGGCCTCGCGGGCGACTTCGCCGGGCTGTACTTCCCGAGCGCGTACGCCCTGATGTGCGGCACCCTCTACCTCGCCGGCGCCGCGCTGTGGCACGACCGGCTGCAGCTCGTGCTCGGACTCGCCTTGCTGGCGGTGGGCGCGGTGGCGCCGTTCCTGGGCCTCGGGCCGAACCTGCTGCTGATGGCCGTCGCGGGCGGCGCGATCTTCGGGGCGGGCGCGATCGTCACGCTCCGCACGCTGGGCACCGCGAGCCCTCGGCGGTGACCGGCGTGGACGAGCTCGACCCGGTCATCCACGCCGCCGCCCGCCTCAAGATCACGGCGACCCTGGCGACGGTCCCCGACGGCGGCAGCATGTCGTTCCCGCGCCTCCAGGAACTGCTCGACCTCACGGCGGGCAACCTGGCGACGCACCTGCGCAAGCTGGAGGACGCCGGCTACGTGGAAGTCGAGAAGACGCACCGCGGCCGCGTCCCGGTCACCTACCTCGCGCTGACCACGACCGGCCGCCGCGCGTTCGAGGACTACACGGCCGCGCTCCGCAGCATCCTCGGCGCCTGACCGACCACCCGCGCCTCCCATCGCGCCATCGAAGGGCACGTCGTTGTCACTTCCGGACGCCGAAAGTGACAACGACGTGCCCCTCGTCGGGGGCCCGGGCGCCGGGGAGGGGCGCGAACTGGGCATTGTGGGCGCGTGCGGCGTGACGTAGGTTTCCCTCAACCCGACCGGGTCACGTCACCGTCGACGAAGGAGCCCCGCCATGCCCCACGGCTACGCCACCATGTCCGTCGCCAGCATCCTGGCCGAGACCGCGCACCGGATGCCCGACAACGTGGCGTTGATCTTCAACGGCCAGGAGATCGCCTACCGCGACCTCTGGGATCAGACCCGCCGCTACGCGGGAGCCCTGCGCGACCTCGGCGTCGGGCCGGGGGACCGGGTGGCGCTGATGATCCCGAACGTGCCCGACTTCCCGCGCGCCTACTACGCCGTGCTGGCCCTCGGCGCGGTCGTCGTCCCCATCCACGCGCTGCTCAAGGCGGCCGAGATCGAGTACGTGCTGCGGGACTCCGGTTCGACGCTGCTGATCTGCGCGGCGCCGCTGCTGGCCGAGGGCGCGAAGGGCGCGGCGCTCGCCGGAGTCGGCACCCTCTCGGTGCTGGTGCCGGACGACATGGTCGAGCAGCTTCCGTTCCCGCGGCTGGAGGACGCCGCGGCGGGCGCCGAGCCGATCGACACGTACGTGCCGCGCGACCCGGTGGACACCGCGACCATCCTCTACACGAGCGGCACGACCGGTAAGCCGAAGGGCGCGGAAGGCTGCCACTTCTCCCTGGTGGAGCAGGTCAACGTGCTGCTCGCCGGCACCCTCGACTTCGAGCCGACGGACCGCGTCCTCGGCTGCCTCCCGCTCTTCCACACCTTCGGGCAGACCTGTGTCATGAACATGGGCTTCCGCGCAGGGGCCGCGGTGGTCCTGGTGCCGAAGTTCGACGGTGCGACCGCGCTGCAGCTGCTCAACGCGCACGCCTGCACGATCATGACCGGCGTGCCGACCATGTACATCGCACTGCTGGAGGCCGCGAAGACCAACCCGGAGCGTCCCCCGCTGCGCTACGGCATGAGCGGCGGCGCGGCCATCCCCGTCGCCGTCATCGAGCGGATGAAGGAGGTCTACGGCATCGACGTTCACGAGGGCTACGGCCTCACCGAGACCTCGCCCGTCGCGTCGTTCAACCACCGCGGCCGTCCCACCCGGGTCGGAACCGTCGGTCAGCCGATCTGGGGCGTGGACGTGGAGATCGCCGACCCGGAGGTGGACGACGCGATCCGGCTGCTGCCGCGCGGCGAGCTGGGCGAGATCGTGGTCCGCGGCCACAACCTGATGAAGGGCTACCTCAACCTCCCTGAGGCGAACGCGGAGGCGGTCGTGGACGGCTGGTTCCGCACCGGCGACCTCGGCACCAAGAGCGACGACGACTACATCACGATCGTGGACCGCAAGAAGGACATGATCGTCCGCAACGGCTACAACGTGTACCCGCGGGAGGTGGAGGAGGCGCTCTCCACGCATCCGTCCGTCGCGCTCGTGGCGGTGTTCGGCGTCGCGCACGACACGCACGGCCAGGAGATCATGGCGGCGGTCACGCTGATGCCGGGCTCCGAGGCGACGGGGGAGGAGCTGGTCGTGTTCGCGCAGGAGCGCGTGGCGGCGTACAAGTACCCGCGGCGGGTGGAGATCCTGGAGGTCCTCCCGCTCGGCCCGAGCGGCAAGGTGCTCAAGCGCGAGCTGGTCGCCCGCTTCGAGTCGGTCGATACGGCCGAGGGGCACGTAGACGCCCCTAAAACGGCGGTTTAGGGGCGTTTACGTGCCCCTCGACGCTGGTCAGGGCGCGGTGTCGAGCAACCGCAGCCGGTAGGACGAGTTGAGGTAGAACGCGGCGAGCAGCGCGTAGCTGATGCACGCGACCGCGGGCACGAACGAGTTCTCCGGCTTGCTCGCGAGCGCGCCGACGCAGGAGATGAAGGCCAGGATCGCGAGGATGCCGCCGAGCCAGAACCCCGCCGCCGGGCGCGCGGTCGCCCGCCACCAGGGCCGCGGGTCCTCGCGGTTCTCGCCCTCGCCGCGGAAGATGCGGGCGCCGACGATCACGTAGGCCACGTTGAGCACCGCGACGACCAGCACGTCGAGCGCCGCGTTGACGAGGCGGTCGATGATGAAGAAGTTGAGCGCCAGGATCAGGCCGAAGACGCCAACGACGTAGATGACCTTCCCCGTGATCGTCGTGATTCTCACGGTGCGAGCCTAGCCGCGATGGGCGCGGGCGCGGAGAGTCGGCCTCCGCGCCCGCGGCGATCCCGAGGCGTCAGTTGACCTCGTTCGGGTGCGCGCTCACGCGGCCCTCGCGCTCCATGGCCGTGATCGCAGCGACCTCGTCGGCGGTCAGCTCGAAGTCGAAGACGTCGAAGTTCTCCGCCATCCGCTCGCGGCGGTTCGACTTCGGGAACACGATGTTCCCGGTCTGCAGGTGCCAGCGGATGACGACCTGCGCCGGGGTCTTGCCGTGCGCGGCGGCCGGGCCGGCGACCTCCGGGGCGTCGAACAGCGGGTACTTGCCCTGGCCGAGCGGGCCCCACGCCTCGATGTGGATGCCGTGCTCGCGGGCGAACGCGGTGACCTCCGGCTGCTGGTGCGCCGGGTGCAGCTCGATCTGGTTGACGGCCGGCACGATCTCGGTATTCGCGAGCAGCTTCTCCAGGTGCGGGACGAGGAAGTTGGAGACGCCGATGGCCTTGGCGCGGCCGGTGGCGTAGATCGCCTCCAGCGACTTCCAGGCCTCCACGAAGGTGTCCTTCTCCGGGGTCGGCCAGTGGATGAGGTAGAGGTCGACGTAGTCGAGGCCGAGCTTGGCGAGCGACTCGTCGAAGGCGGCCTGCGCGTCGGTCTGCCGGTCGTTCCAGAGCTTGGTCGTGACGAACAGCTCGTCGCGCGGGATGCCGGAGGAGGCGATCGCGGCGCCCACGCCCTCCTCGTTGCCGTAGATGGCGGCGGTGTCGATGTGGCGGTAGCCGACCTCCAGCGCGTCGGTGACGATGCGGGTCGTCTCGGCCGGGTCGACCTTGAAGACGCCGAAGCCGAGCTGCGGGATGGTGGTGCCGTTGTTCAGGGTCAGGAGCGGAGTATTTGCGTGTGCAACCATATCGTCCACGATAGCAAGCCCGGCCGCGCGCTCCGACCGGCGCGGGGGTCGTAGGGTGAGCGCATGACGAACCGGCTGGCGGGCGCGATCAGTCCCTACCTGCGCGCGCACGCGGAGAATCCGGTGGACTGGTTCCCGTGGGGGCCGGAGGCCTTCGCCGAGGCGCGCCGCCGCGACGTGCCGGTCATCGTCTCGATCGGCTACGCGACCTGCCACTGGTGCCACGTGATGGCGCGGGAGAGCTTCAGCGACCCGGCGGTCGCCGCGCTGATGAACGAGCGGTTCGTGTCGATCAAGGTCGACAGGGAGGAGCACCCCGACGTCGACGCCGCCTACCTGTCGGCGGCGAGCGCGTTCACCGAGGGGCTCGGCTGGCCGCTGACCGTCTTCGCGACCTCGTCGGGGCGGGCGTTCTTCGCGGGCACCTACTTCCCACCGGTCGCGTCGGGCGGCCGACCCTCGTTCACCCAGATCCTGGACGCGGTCGCGGACGCCTGGACGGAGCGCCGCGCCGAGGTCGAGTCGGACGCGGGCAAGGTCGGGGAGGCGCTCGCCGCGGCCGCCGCACGAGCCACTACAGCGTCGGAGCTACCGGATGGGCGAGCTCTCGACGCCGCCGTCGACGCGCTGGCCGAGACGGAGGACCCGCAGTTCGGCGGGTTCGGCGGCGCGCCCAAGTTCCCCGTCGCGCCGGTGCTCGGCTTCCTGCTGGAGCGGCCGGCCGGGCGCGAGCTCGCGCACCGCACCCTGCGCCGGATGGCGGACTCCCCGCTGCGCGACCCGGTCGACGGCGGCTTCTTCCGCTACGCCACCCGGCGCGACTGGAGCGACCCGCACTACGAGCGGATGCTGTACGACAACGCCCAGCTCCTGGACGCGTACGCCACGGCGTGGGCGCAGACCGGCGAGGAGTGGGCGGAGCGCACGGCCGACGGCGTCGCCGCCTTCCTGCTCGGCGTGCTGCGGAGGCCCGGCGGCGCGTTCGCCTCGGCGCAGGACTCCGAGAGCGTGATCGACGGCGCCCGGGTGGAGGGCGGCTACTACCGTGTGTCGCCGGCCGAGCGCGCGACGCTCACGCCGCCCGCGCTGGACGAGAAGGTGCTCACCGGCTGGAACGGCTTCGCGATCGGCGCGCTCGCCCGCGCGGGGCGCATCCTGAACCGGCCCGCCTGGATCGCCGCGGCGGGGGAGGCGGCGCGCGCGGTGATCGACACGCACCGGCGGTCCGACGGCACGCTCGGCCGCGCGTCGGTCGACGCGGACGTGTCGGAGGCGGTGGCGACGCTGGAGGACTATGGCGGCCTCGCGGGCGGACTGCTGGAGCTGGCGCTGGCGAGCGGCGACGTGGAGGCGGCGGTCATCGCCCGGGAGCTGGTGGACCTGTGCCTGGAGGCGGTCGACGGCGGCGACTGCCCGTTGGGCGTCCCCGGCGGCGGCGACCCGCTGCTGAGATCGACCGGCCTCGCGGTGCGCGTCGACCCGTCGGAGGGCGCGTACCCGTCCGGCCTGACCGCGACGGCCGCGGCGGCGCACACGCTGTTCCTGATGACGGCGAGCCGACGCTACGAGCGCGCCGCCCGCGAGGCTATGCGGCTCGTGGCCGGCCCGGCCGGCGCCGTCCCGAGCGCGTTCGGCGCCGCGCTGGCACTGATGACTCGGCTGGAGGGCGAGCCGCAGCAACTCGTCGTCGTGAGCGAGCCCACGGAGGGGACTCCGGACGATCCCGAAGGTCTGACCGCTGCTGCCCGGCGCCATCCCGCCGACCTGGTCGCCCTGGTGGACGCACCCCAGGGTGAGGCGCTGGCGGCGGCGGGCTTCGAGCTGTTCGCCGCGCGCGGCACGCGCGACGGCCTCCCGACCGCCTACCTGTGCCGCGACTTCGTCTGCCGACTCCCGGTCACGACGCCCGCCGGGCTTTGAGCGGCCTCAGCGCATCACACAGCGTCAGCGCACCACGCGGTACGTCAGGTGCGCGACCTCCGGCGTCACCCGCGACCGCAGCAGCTCCAGCTGCAGGGAGGGCACCCGGTCGAAGACCCGCTCGCCCGCGCCGAGTGTGAGCGGCGCCACGTGCAGCCGCAGCTCGTCCACGATGCCCGCCCAGAGCGCCTGGTTGAGCGTCTCGGCGCCGCCCGCGATCGCGACGTCGGCATCCCCGGCGGCTTCTCGCGCCAGGTCGGTCGCCGCGTGGATGCCGTCGGTGACGAACTCGAAGGTCGTCCCGCCCTCCATCCGGATCGGCGCGTGCTCGTAGTGCGTCAGCACGAAGACCGGCGCGTGGTACGGCGGATCGTCGCCCCACCAGCCGCGCCAGTCGCCGAACATGTCGCCCTCGGCGGGCCAGTCGCCGCGCACCGGGCCGAACATGTTGCGGCCCATCACGTAGGCGCCCGCCGCGGTGATCGCGGCGATCTCCTCGACGTGCGCGTCGGCGTACTCGAACATCCAGGTGTGCAGCCGCTCCACCCCGCGCTCGCCGAGCGGGTTCTCCAGCGACTGGTTGGGCCCGGCGGCGAACCCGTCGAGCGAGACAGCGATATCGGCAGTGACGATCCCCATGCCGCCTGGTCTACTACGCGCGCTCGACCTTGTCGAGCATCCCCCAGACCGCTTCGCTCAGTTCGGGGTGCTCCAGCGCGATCCGGCGCAGCACGCCGAACTCGAACCGGGTGTACGTGTCGCGCCCGGCGGCGGGGTGGTGCGCCCGGGACTGCTCCTCGGCGAGGTCGAACTCCTCGATCGCTCCCGCACGAAGCGAGATGACCACCTGCTCGTCGACGCTCGGCAGGTCGGGGATGAAATGCCAGGGGTCCTCGCCGGCGCGGCAGCGGCGCTCGATGATCGCGGAGAGCTCGTCGCGCGCCTGCTGGCGCAGCACTTCGATGCTTCTCGGGACCTGGTCCACATCGCCCTCCTTCACTGCGCCTCTGTTCCCCATAGCGGCGGTCCCGGCGTCGGCGCCGGTACGGTGTCGTACAGCCTAAACGCCGAACGCGGCCTCCGCGAATCGGGGTGTAACGGGACGTCTACGCGGAGGTGAACATCCTCCCACCCTGCCCCCGCTCAGCCCCTCGCCCAACGGCCCGCCCGCCCTCGGCCCCGCAGCCAACGGAGGAGGTGCGGGCCGACACGCCAGGCCGGAACAGTCAACGGCGGAGTTCCGGGCGTGCGGGGGCCGGGACTCCTCCGTTCGCGACGCGCGAGGCGGGCGAGGTCAGTGGGTGCGGGAGAGGAGGTACCGGTTCAGGTCGGCGGTGAGGGCGGCGTCGACGGGGTACTCGCGGCCGTCGAGGTGGGTGATCGGGCCGGCCTGGCGGACGCTGGAGACCAGCCACAGCGCGTCGGCCGCCGCCAGCTCCTCCGCCGTGATGTGGCGGTACTCGGTCGGGTAGCCGCGCTCGGCGAAGAACGCGAAGACCGCGGCCTGCGTGGTGCCGGCGAGGATGCCCTGGTCGGTCTGCGGCGTGCGGACCACCCCGTCGGCGAGCACGATCACGTTGGAGGTCGGGCCCTCCAGCGCGTAGCCGTCCGAGCTGATGAAGATCACGTCGTCCGCGCCGCGGCGCGCCGCCTCCCGCTGGGCCGCGCGGTTCACGGCGTACGACAGGCTCTTGGCGCCCGCGAGCAGCCACGGGGAGGTCTCGGCCACGTCGTGCCGGAGGCCGCGGTCGAGCGTGACCACCGTGAGGCCGAGCCGCTGCTGCGTGAAGTCCTCGCCCTGGTCCACGAAGATCCAGCCGCTCGGCTTGCCGGTGCCCTCCACGCCGCGCGTGTAGATCAGCTTGGCGAACAGCTCGCCGCCCGCGCCGTTGCGCGACTGGTAGTCCGCGACGCCGGCGAGCACCGCCTCGTGCCAGACGTGCTCGGCGGGCTCGGGGAGGTCGAGGAGCTCGGCGGAATGCGCGAGCCGCATGAGGTGCGGGCCGAGCGCCTGCGGGTGGCCGTCGATGACGGCGATGGTCTCGAAGACGCCGTCGCCGCGGGTGACGCCGAGGTCGGTGATCCGCACCTGCGCGGCGTCGAAGTCGGCGAGGGCGAAGCCCGGGTCGCCGTCGGCGGGCTCTCCGGTGGGCACGGTGATGGTCAGCAGCGTCGCGCGGGTCATGTGCCTATTGTGCCCGGGTGCGGCGCAGAAGTCAGGGGTGGCGGCTCAGTCCGACTGCCGGATGCGGAAGGCGTCGTCGCCGTCCGGCACGGCGTCCGTCACCCGCACCTCCTCCACCGCGCTCCCGGGCGGCCCGGCGCGCAGCCAGTCGATCATCCGCTCGACGCTCGCGGCGTCCCCCTCCACCTCGACCTCCACGCTGCCGTCGGAGCGGTTTCGCGCCCAGCCGGCCACGCCCAGCCGGTGCGCCTCCTCGCGCGCGCTCCAGCGGTAGCCGACGCCCTGCACCATCCCGGTCACGACCGCCCGCCGGCGGATCGTCGTCTGTTCCTGGCTCACGCCGCCCATTCTGGCCCTGATTGAATGGGCGTGTGACCTCCATCGCCGCCCTCCGCTCCGACCTCGCCGCAGCCGGCTTCACCGTCGACGGCCTGACCGCGCTCTGGGGCGAGGAGGCCGCGGAGGCGCTGCACCGCGGGCAGCGAGTCCCGGCCGAGCGGGCCCTCGTGCGGCGCGACGCCGGCACGCTGGGGACGCTCGCCGCGCTGTTCGTGCTCGGCCGGCCGGTCGACCGGCCCGCTGCGGCGGCGGCCCTCCCCACCCTGGGGCTCGACGGCGCCGCGGAGCTGGGCCTCCTCCGGGCCGACGCCTCCGACCTGATCGCCCCGGTCGTCGACCTCCGCCCCTACGCGTTCGTGGACGCGCTCGGCTCCGCGGAGTGGTGGATCGTCTCCGATCTCGGCGAGCTCGCTCTGGGCGCCGCACTCCCCGAGGACCACGTGCTCGGCGTCGGCGGCGCCTCGATGACGCTCAGCGGCCTGATGCTCCAGCGCCCGGTGCGCTCGGCGCTCGACCTCGGCACCGGCTGCGGCATCCAGGCCCTGCACGCCTCGCGGCACGCCGAGCGCGTCGTGGCGACGGACATCTCCGAGCGCGCGCTCCGGCTCGCCGCGCTCAACGCCGAGCTGAACGGCGTGGAGGGCATCGAGTTCCGGCTCGGGAGCCTGTTCGAGCCGGTCGCGGGGGAGGCGTTCGACCACATCGTCTCGAACCCGCCGTTCGTGATCACGCCGCGGACCGAAGGCGTGCCCGCCTACGAGTACCGCGACGGGGGGATGGTCGGCGACAGCCTGGTCGCGGCCTTCATCGCCGGCTGCGGCGCCCACCTGAACCCGGGAGGCGTGGCGCAGCTCCTCGGCAACTGGGAGTACCACGACACCGCCGACGCCCTGGAGCGCGTGCGCGGCTGGGTGGACGACTCCGCGCAGCCCCTCGACGCGTGGGTGATCGAGCGCGACACCGAGGACGCCGCCCAGTACGCCGAGACCTGGATCCGCGACGGCGGCACCCGCCCGGGACCGACGTTCGACACGCTGCTGGGCGCCTGGCTGGACGACTTCGAGGAGCGCGGGGTGCGGGAGGTCGGCTTCGGCTACGTGCTGCTGCGGCGTGCGGAGGGCGTGCCGACGCTGCGCCGGTTCGAGCGGATGCACGGAGCTTTGGGCACGAACCAGGCCGGGCTCGGCATCCATGTGGGCGAGTGCCTGGCCGCCCACGACGCGCAGTCGGAGCTGGACGACGACGCCTTCGGCGTGCTGCGGCTCACGGTCGCGGGCGACGTGACGGAGGAACGGCACCTGTGGCCCGGCGAAGACTCGCCCACGGCGATCCTGCTGCGCCAGGGCGGCGGTTTCGGGCGCGTGGTCGGGGCGGACACCGGACTGGCGGCGTTGGTCGGCGCGTGCGACGGCGAGCTCAGCGTCGCCGCGATCGTCGGCGCGCTCGCCCAGCTCCTGGAGGTGGACGAGGACGCCCTGCGCGCCGACCTCCTCCCCACCGTCCGCGCCCTCGTCACGGACGGGCTGCTCCTGCTCCCCGCCTAGCGCGGCGGGAGGGCGACGAGGCGCACGTCCGCGAGGTGCGCGTCAGCGACGGCGGCGGTCAGGTACGTGCACGCGGGCTGGCGGCGGCGGTCGGTGGGGGAGCCCGGGTTCAGGAGGCGCAGGCCGCCCGGCGCGACCGTGTCCCACGGGATGTGCGAGTGCCCGAACACCAGCACGTCCGCCTCCGGGAAGTCGCGCTCGCAGCGCTCCTCGCGCCCCTTCGCCGGCCCGGTCTCGTGCATCATCGCGAACCGGAGCCCGCCCAGCTCGAACCGCGCGACCTCCGGCAGCCGCCGCCGCAGGCCGGGACCGTCGTTGTTGCCCCACACCCCGATCAGTCGCCGCGACCGCTCCTCCAGCAGGTCGAGCGTCGCCTCGTCCACCCAGTCGCCGGCGTGCAGGACGACGTCCGCCGCCTCTACCTCGGCCAGCACCTGCGGCGGGAGCGTCTTCGCCCGGAGGGGGACGTGGGTGTCGGACAGCATCAACAGCTTCACATCGGCAAACGGTAGGCGATAAGCCGCGACGAGGATAGCGTCGGGGGCATGGACCTCAGGACCCTCGGAAACAGCGGCACCATCGTGTCCGCCTTCGCCCTCGGCACGATGACCTTCGGAGCGGAGGCCGACGAGCCGACCTCCCACGCCATCCTGGACCGCTACGTCGAGGCGGGCGGCACCCTGATCGACACCGCCGACGTGTACAGCGCGGGGACGTCGGAGTCGATCATCGGCCGCTGGCTCTCCCGCAAGCACGGCGCCCGCGACCGGCTCGTCATCGCCACCAAGGCGCGCTTCCCGATGGGGGAGGGCTCCAACGACCTCGGCCTGTCCCGCACCCACCTGCGCAGGGCCCTGGACGACTCGCTGCGCCGGCTCGACGTCGACCACATCGACCTCTACCAGATGCACGCCTGGGACCACCTCACGCCGCTGGAGGAGACGCTGCGCTTCCTGGACGACGCGGTGACAGCGGGCAAGATCGGCTACTACGGCTTCTCGAACTACCTCGGCTGGCAGCTCACCAAGGCCGTCGCCGTCGCGGACGCCTACGGCTTCGTCGCGCCGGTGACGCTGCAGCCGCAGTACAGCCTCCTGGTGCGCGGCATCGAGCACGAGATCGTCCCGGCCGCGCTGGACTGCGGGATCGGCCTCCTGCCCTGGTCGCCGCTGGCCGGCGGCTGGCTGAGCGGCAAGTACCGCCGCGACCAGGCGCCCACCGGTGCGACGCGGCTCGGCGAGAACCCGAAGCGCGGGATGGAGGCCTTCGACGCCCGCAACGCCGACCCGCACACGTGGGAGGTCATCGACGCCGTGCAGGCGGTCGCCGAGGAGACCGGCGCGAGCATGTCGCAGGTGGCGCTCGCCTGGCTGGTCGACCGTCCTGCGGTGTCGAGCGTGATCCTCGGCGCGCGCACGATCGAGCAGCTGGACGACAACCTCGCGGCCGCCGACCTGGAGCTGGACGACGATCACCTCTACCGGCTCGACGACGCGAGCGCCCCGCGCACGGAGGTGTACCCCTACGGCCCCCAAGCCGTCGCCCAGCGCCACCGCAAGCGCGAAGGCGGTCGCTGACCGGCTCGCGCCCGCAGCGGGGCCGCGACACGCCGCCATCGCCTTCGCGTGACGGCGTGTCGCGTCCCCTCTGCGTCGCTCAGCGCGGGGCCGGGACGACCGTCAGCACCCGCTCGATGTACTCGAAGAACGACACCATGAACCGGCGGAGCAGCGCCTCCGTCGCCTCGTTGGTGACCGTCCCGTCGTCCTCGATCAGCCCCGGCTTGAGCTGGATGTAGGCCTCCGGGGCGTTCATCTGCGGCGCCTGGAGGAAGCTCAGCACACTGCGGAGCTGCTGCTGCGCCACCGCCGTGCCGATCGGGCCGGTGGAGGCGCCGATCACGGCCGTGGCCTTGCGCGCGATCACGTTCTCGCCGTGCGGGCGGCTCGCCCAGTCGATCGCGTTCTTCAGCGCGCCGGGGATGGAGCGGTTGTACTCGGGCGTGATGAACAGCAGCGCCTGCTGCGCCGCGATCGCCGCCTTGAAGTCGCGGACGACTTCCGGGAAGTCCCCGTCGTAGTCGCGGCTGTAGAGCGGCAGGTCCGCGATCCCGATGTCGGTGAAGACCAGCTCCTCCGGCGCCAGCTTCAGGAGCGCCGTCGAGAGCCGGCGGTTGATGGACCCCGATGAGATGCTGCCGACGATGTAGCCGACCCGGTAAGGCGGTTGGAGCTCGTTGACCGTTGCCATGCCGCCAGCTTGCCCCCGGCCTCGCGCGGTGTCGAGTCCCGCGCCTGAGGCGTCCGCCGCCTCCATCTGAGTCCTACGCAGGCCGGAATAGGGCATCTTCCCGATGTGGGAGGGGGTCCTTAGCGACGAGTCTGAGGTCATCGACGAAAGCAGTTCGACGAAGGGTGTGGGGATCATGATGCTGTCCGACGAGTTCGTGGCCACGCGGGTGTACGCGGGGGATGCCCAGCGGGCCGAGCACGACCGGGAGCTGGTGCGCCGCCTCCGCGAGGAGCGGGCGGAGCGCCGGGCGGAGCGGGTGGCCGGGCGCCGCCCGCGGCATGCGGCGCCGGCGGTCACGGAGGCCGTGGCCGTGCCGGTCGCGGCGCCGGCTGCGACCGCTCCGGAGGCTGCTGCGCACGCCGCGGGGGCGGTTCCGGAGGCCGCGAACGAGGAGCGGCGGGAGCTCGCCCACGCCGGGCGATGACCACCGTTCTGCCGTGGGCGAAGCGTGGCAGGACGGGGGTTCGGATGTCGGTGGTCCGTGGCACGATGAGGCCATGCGATCACCGGCCTCCAGCCCCACGATGATCGGGCGCGAGTCCGATCTCGAGGCGCTGCGCGACGAGCTCGACGGGGTTCGTCGCGACGGTGGTCTGCGCGCGGTCGTGATCGGCGGGGAGGCGGGTATCGGCAAGACGCGGCTGCTCGCCGAGTTCCTGGCGGAGGCCGAGGGGTCTGCGACGGTGCTGCTCGGCCGGTGCGTCGACCTCGGCAACGACGGGGCTCCGTACGCGCCGTTCGCTGCCATCCTGCGCCGGCTCATCGAGCTGCGCGGGCTCGACGCGGTGCTGGAGGCCGCCGGCCACGGCGCGGGCGTGCTCTCCGTGCTGCTGCCGGAGCTGGCCGACGACTCCGCGGTGCCGGCGCGCACCGGGGCCGAGCGGCTGTACGAGCTCGTCACGGTCCTGTTCGAGACGCTGTCCGCCGACCGTCCGCTCGTCCTGGCGGTGGAGGACCTTCACTGGGCCGACACGGCGACGCTCGAACTGCTCCGGTTCATCGTCCGGATGGCCGAGCGCGGCCACATCCTCGTCCTGCTGAGCTACCGCACCGACGAGATCACGCGCGGCCACCCGCTGCGCGCCTACCTCGCCGAGCTGGAGCGCACCCGCCGCGTCACGCGCTGGGAGCTGGCCAGGCTCGGCCGCGGCCAGGTGGAGGCGCTCATCGAGCACCTGCTCGGCTGCGAGCCCGACGCCGCGACGGTCGATCGCGTCTACATGATGAGCGAGGGCGTCCCGTTCTTCGTCGAGGAGCTGATCGGCATCGACGGGCTCGCGACCGGCGAAGACCTGCCCGAGACGCTGCGCGAGCTGCTGCTCGCCCGGTTCGAGAAGCTCAGCGACCCGGCGCAGCGGCTGCTCCGCCTCGTCTCCGCGGGCGGGGTCTGCGTCGACCACGAGCTGCTCAGCGCGGTCTACGACGGCACGCCCGACCAGCTCGACGCGGCGGCACGGGAGGCCGTGGTCGCCAATGTCCTGGTGGCCGACTCCACGGAGTACACCTTCCGGCACGCTCTCGTGCGCGAGGCGATCCACGCCGACCTGCTGCCGGGGGAGCGCGGCCGGTTCCACATGCGGTTCGCGGAGGCGCTGGAGGCCAGCCCGCAGCGCTCGGCGACCCAGCTCTCCACGCACTGGCTCGCCGCGCACGACCTGCGGCGCGCGTTCATCACCTCACTGGAGGCCATGAGCGAGGCGCGGATGTCGTACGCCTACATGACCGCCGCGGCGCTGGGCGACCGCGCCCTGGAGCTGTGGGACAGCGTGCCGGACGCCGACGAGCTGAGCAAGCCGTGGATGAAGGGCGGCGGCCGCACGGAGCTGCTGTCCCGCACCGCGTCGGCGCTGCGTAACGCGGGCGACAACGAGCGCGCGCTCGCCCTCGTCAACATGGCGCTCGAGACGGCGGAAGACCTCCCTCCCGCCCGGCGGGCGCGACTGCTGCGCGACAAGGCGCAGTACCTCCAGAACCTCAACCGCATGGGCGTCCAGGAGCTGCTGCAGAGCGCGCTCGACGTCGTCCCGCCCGGCACGCTGCCGGAGGGCGACGGCCTCCGCCTCCAGCTGCTCGCCGAACTGGCCGCCCGGTACATGCTCGCGGCCCGGTTCGACGACGCGGTCACCGTCGCGACCCAGGCGATCGAGGAGGCCGGCGACGGGTCGCCCGCACTCCGCTCGGTCGCACACAACATCCTCGGCAGCTCGCTGGTGTCCCAGGGCTCCGTGGAGCGCGGGCTGGCCGAGCTGGACGAGGCGGGGCGGCTGGCCGAGCACGACTCCGCCGCCGAGCTGCGCTACGCGGTCAACGCGTCCGACGCCATGAACAACCTCGGCCGCTACGCGGAGGCCGTGCGGCTCGCCGAGGTCGGCGTCCGCGAGGCCCGCGCGCGGGGCATCGAGCGCTCCACCGGCGTCATCCTGTCCTCCAACACCGTGGAGCCGCTGCTCGCGCTCGGCGAGCTCGACCGGGCGGAGTCGCTGCTCGAACCGGCGCTCGCCCTCGACCCGCCGCCGACCTTCCGCGCGCACCTGCAGCGCATGAAGCTGTGGATCACGCTCTGGCGCGGCGACCTCGACACGACCGAGACGCTGCTGCGCCGCTGGCACAGCGGCCTGCGCACGCTCGGCGACCTGGAGGTCCAGTCCGAGCTCGGCGTCGCCCGGCTCGCCGCCGAGGTCGCGATCGCGCGCGGCGACGCGTTCGACGCCTGGGAGCACACCGCGCCCGTGCGCGCCTCGACCCACCGGCCGCTGCCCGCCTACGACCTCCCCGTGCTGGCCGCGGCCGCGCGCGCACTGGCGGATGTCGCGTTCCGCTCCCCCCAGGAGCGCGCCGAGCGCGACACCCCGGTCGACGTGGCCGAGGAGGCCGCCCGCCTGGACGCCGCGCTCACCGCCATCGAGGACTGGCCGACCGCCGTCGCCTGGGGCCCGGTGATCCGGGCCGAGCTCGCGACCGCGCTGGCCGCCGCAACGGATTCGGCGGCGTCGGACCCGCCCGCCGCCGAGCGCTTCGACGGCGCCCGGGAGGCCTGGGAGTCCGCCGTCGAGGCGGCCGCGTCGCCGCTCGCCCCCGCCCACCTGCACCCGTACGCGCTCGTGCGCGCCGCGCGGGTCGCCCGCGCCGCCGGCGACCGCCCCGCCGCGGAACGCCTGGCCGTCGCCGGCCGCGACGAGGCCGGGCGCTCAGGCTTCGGACTCCTCACCGAGGCCGCCGCCGCCCTGATCTCGTCCCGCGGCGCCCGCGCGGCCGGTGGTGCCGCCGCCCTCGGCCCCGGCGCCCCGCTCACGGAACGCGAGGAGCAGGTCCTGGCCCTCATCGAGCAGGGCCTGAGCAACAAGCAGATCGGCGAGGTCCTGTTCATCTCCGCCAAGACCGCGAGCGTCCACGTCTCCAGCATCCTCCGCAAGGTCGGCGCAGCGAGCCGCACCGAGGCCGTCTACCGCGCGTCGCGCCCCGCCCGCTAGCCCGCACCCCGCCTCGCGCGAAACCCACGCGCGAGGGGCACGTTGTTGTCACTTTCGCGCGCGCAAAGTGACAACAACGTGCCCTTCGGCTACCCGCGAGGCGCGCTCAGCGCTCGGCGGCGACCGCGCACACGATGCACAGCTCGGTGGTCGGCCGGGCCTCCAGCCGCTGCACGCCGATCGCGCGCCCGCACGACGCGCAGGTGCCGTAGCGTCCCAGCCGGATGCGCTCGCGTGCCGCGTCCACAGCCGCGATGTCCGCCGCCGTCTCCGCGCGGAGGGCGTGCAGCCTGCTCCACTCCGAGCTCAGCGTCGGGCCCTCCGGGTCGTGCTCGTCGTCGGCGGTCGACTCCGACCGTGACGACAGCAGCGAGCCCAGCGACTCCGCGAGTCGCTGAGACTCCGCGACGTCCCCCTGGCGACGCTCGTCCAGCATCCTGTCGAAGCCCTCCAGCTCGTCGATGGTCAGTCCGACGTCCTGGACGATGTAGAGCTCTCGTGTGTCCGGTGATCCGGTGTGCATCCGCGCACCCCCTTCCGATTCCCCGCCGGTCAGCGTACGCCGGGGTTCTGGTATCCGACGTAGGCTCGGCGCGTGCCTTCGTTTCGTGTGATCATCCCCGTCGGCCTCCTGCGGCCGGACGTGACCCCGACCGAGATCGAGCCCGCTGCCGCCGCCGCGGTGGCCGAGCTGACGACCGTCGAGGCGTCGAGTGTCGATGTCGTCAGCCGGGAGGCGCGCATCACCGTGCGGTTCACCGCGGACGGCGCCCACGACGCGCTGCGCATCGCCCAGCACGCGGTGACCGTCCTCGGCTCGCTCGCGGAGACCGGGGATTGGCGCCTCACCGAGCGGGTCGGCGGACGCTGGTTCCGCCGGGCGTGACCGCGCGGCTCAGACCGTCGCCGGCAGCGACGCCTCGATGAGCCCGACGATCCGCGGGTCATCCGGCTCCAGCTGTGGGCGGAACCGGTGCACCGCGCCCTCCGGCGTGATGACGAACTTCTCGAAGTTCCATTTCACCTTTCCGGCCTTGCCGTCGCTGTCGGGGTGCGTGGTCAGCTCGCTGTAGAGCGGGTGCGCGTTGCGGCCGTTCAGCCGCACCTTCTCCATCATCGGGAACGTGACGCCCCACGTCGTGGAGCAGTACTCCTTGATCGCCTCGGTCGAGCTGAGCTCCTGGAGGAACTGGTTGCTCGGGAAGCCGACCACCGTGAAGCCGCGGTCGCCGTAGGTCTCCTGCAGCTGCTCCAGCTTCTCGTACTGCGGGCTGAGGCCGCAGCGGGAGGCGACGTTGACGACGAGGATGACCTTGCCCGAGAAGGCGGCGAGGCTGGTCGGAGCTCCATCGATGGTGTGGAACGGGATATCCATCAGGGTCATGCTTCGAGCCTACGTCCCGATACGGGTGTGTATGCGCCGTTCGGGCGAAAACCCAGGAATGCCGCCCGCGGCGACTCAGGCGCTCGCGAGCGGCGCCGCCGGGTCGGACGCCCACTCGTTCAGGGACCCGTCGTAGACGGTCACATCGTCCCGGCCGAGAAGCGCCAGGGCGAGGGCATCGGCGGCCGCCGCGATCCCGCCGCCGCAGTACGCGACGATCGGGTCGGGGGAGGCGAGCACGTCGGCGAACAGGTCGCGCAGGCCCGCGGCCGGCAGGAACGCGTTGGTCCCGCGGTCGATGAGCCGCACGGCGGGCGCGCTCACGCTGCCCGGGATGTGCCGGGCGGTGAAGTCCTTCGGCGGGGTGCCGCAGACCAGCGTCCCGCTCCGGTCGCCCGCGAGGACCGCCTCCACGTCGCCGCGGTCGCTCCAGAACCCCGGCAGCTCGGCGGCGAGGAAGCGATCGGTCGGCCGGGGCGCGACCGTCCCCGAGTCGAGCGGACGCCCCTCCTCGCGCCACTTGGTCACGCCGCCGTCGAGCACCGCGACCCGGTCGTGTCCGAACGAGCGGAACAGCCACCACAGCCGCGCGGCCCACTGCCCGACCGCGCCGTCGTAGACGACGACGGTGGTGTCGGCGTCCACGCCCAGTGCCGCCGCAGCCGCGGCGAACGCCTCCGCTCCCGGCCGCGTGAACGCGAACGGTGCGGCCGGATCGCTGAACCCCTCGAGCAGGTCGGCGAACACCGCACCGGGGATGTGCCCCTCACCGTGCCGCCCGATCCCGCTGACGTACTCCGTACGTCCGTCGCCTCCGCTGACCGCGACGACCGAGGCGTCGACCACGAGGAGGCCGTCCGACCCGAGGTGGTCGCAGAGCCACTGCGTCGACACCAGCGGCCCGGCCAGTGCGGCGCCGACCGCGGCGCCCCGGGCCTCACCCCGGCCAGGGCCTGTCGCGGAATCGGGGACGGTCGGCTCGCCGGAACGCGCGGTCGTGAGAGTCATGCGCACCACGCTAACGGCGGCCTCCGACGTCGCCTACGAGGCGCGCAACCGTGCGTAATGCGCGGGCAGCGCAGTGGGGGACGTCGCATAGGGGACGCGCAACCATCTGTAGTGTGCGCCTCAGCACTCGATGACGTTGACCGCCAGGCCGCCCTCGCTGGTCTCCTTGTACTTGGTCGACATGTCCAGGCCGGTCTGGCGCATCGTCTCGATCACCGTGTCCAGCGAGACCAGGTGCGAGCCGTCGCCGTGCAGGGCGAGTCGCGCCGCGGAGACCGCGGTCGAGGACGCGATCGCGTTCCGTTCGATGCACGGGATCTGCACGAGGCCGCCGACCGGGTCGCAGGTGAGGCCGAGGTGATGCTCCATCGCGATCTCGGCCGCGTTCTCGACCTGGGTCGGCGTCCCGCCGAGGACCGCGCAGAGTGCGCCGGCCGCCATCGCACAGGCCGAACCGACCTCCGCCTGGCAGCCGCCCTCCGCGCCCGAGATGGAGGCGTTCGCCTTGAACAGCGAGCCGATCGCGGTCGCGGTCAGGAGGTACTTGCGGATGCCGTCGAGCGTCGCGCCCGGCACGAAGCGCAGATAGTAGTGCGCGACCGCCGGCACGATCCCGGCGGCGCCGTTCGTCGGCGCGGTGACCACGCGGCCTCCCGAGGCGTTCTCCTCGTTCACGGCCAACGCGAAGGCGTGCAGCCATTCCAGCGAGGTCGCGCGGCCCGGGTCGTCCTGGACGCTCTCCAGGTGCTCGCGCATCGCAGCCGCACGGCGCTTGACGCCGAGGCCGCCGGGGAGGGTCCCGTCGCCGGCCAGCCCGCGCGCGACGCACTCGGCCATCGCCTCCCAGATCAGGTCGAGCCGCGTGTCGGTGGCGTCCTCGCCGTGCAGGGCGATCTCGTTGCGCCGGGCGACCTCGCAGATCGGGATGTCGAGCCGCGCGCAGATCGCGAGCAGCTCCTCGGCCGAGTCGTAGGGCAGCGGGTGCGCCGCGCGTGCCGCGAGCTCGGCCTCCTCGCCGTCCCGCCGGATGAAGCCGCCGCCGATCGAGTAGTAGGTCTCCTCCAGGAGGGGGAGCGGCTGGCGCGTGCCGTCGGCGCTGCTGCCCCAGGCTCGCAAGGTGAGCGCGTTCGGGTGGCCGGGGAGGCGCGTCCGCGGCTCGAAGTCGATGTCGTCCTTGCGGAGCGGGATGTTGTGCACGCCCGCGAGCCGCAGGGTGGTGCCGTCACCGATCCCGGACCAGGCGCCGCGGACGTCGTCGGGCCGGCAGTTCTCCGGCTCGTTGCCGCGGAGGCCGGCGACCACCGCGTCCGGCGTGCCGTGCCCGATCCCGGTCGAGCCGAGGGAGCCGTAGAGGGTGCAGGTGACCTGGTCGACGTGCTCCACGATCCCGTCCGCGACGAGGCGGTCGGCGAACGCCTTCGCCGCCCGCAACGGTCCGACGGTGTGCGAGCTCGAGGGCCCGATGCCGATCGAGAACAGGTCGAAGGCGGAGACGTACGCAGTCACTTCTCCAGTGTACGTCGCAGATTGTGCGGGATTCCCGCGTGAACGTGCGCATTGGCGCAGAAATCCCGCGCAGAACTCAGGTTTCGCGAACGCTCACCCTGGCGTCACCCGGCGGGCACCAGGCGGTGTCCAGGCCGCCCTCGACGGGCGTGTACTCGATGAGGAACTGACCTCCCTCATCCGGTCCCTCCACCACGACGCCCGGGCGGTCCCCGAGCCAGACGGTCGTTCCGACGCCGATGTCCATGCGGGTCAGACTACGCTCGCCCCGCACTCGACGCGCCATGAAAAAGAGCAACTTGAGTTGACAAATCGGATTAAGCAACTAAAGTTGCTCTCATGAACCCTCCCACCCCGGTTCCGGACCCGCTCGGCGGGGTCGCCGACGGTCTCGCGGCCGTCGTCGCACTCCGTGAGCTCGCGGACCGTCTCGAAGACGCGGAGGTCGAGCACGCCCTCCGCGACGGCTGGAGCTGGACGCAGATCGCCGACGCGCTCGGCGTCACCCGCCAGGCCGTGCACAAGAAGCACCTGCGCCGCGTCGCCGCCGCAGGCGTAGCCCTCAGGAGACGAAATGTCTGACATCCCTCCCGGAACCGCCAACAACGCCCCCGGCCAGCCGCTCTCCAAAGCCCTGCGCTCCGTGGTGATCGCCTCGGTCACCGAGGCCCAGCGCCGCAACGCCACCCTCGCGGAGGCCGAGCACCTGCTGCTCGCACTCTCCCGTGACGGCAGTGGAGCGGTCCGCGACGTGCTCGCGTCCGCCGGGCTCGACCCCGCCGGCCTGGAGGCCGCACTGCTCGCCGAACGCGAGACCAGCCTCCGCGTCGCCGGCGTCACGCCGCCTCCGGAGGAGCGGCTTGTCGCGTCGCCCCGCGTCGCCCGCCCGCGCTGGGGCGCGTCGGCGAAGGAGGCGCTCACCCGTGCCCACCGCGTCGCGTCGGCGCACCGCCGCCAGCGCTCCGGGGAGGCCGACCTCGTCACGGCGATCTTCGGACTCGAGCTCGGCACGGTGCCGCGCGCGCTGACCCTGGCGGGCGTGGACCGGCCCGCGGTCGTCGCGGCGCTGCGGAGCGTGGCCTGACGGTTCGGCCGGTTGCCGCATCCTGCCGCCCGCTTACACGGCCCGCGCGCGCCTGTAAGCGTCCGGTAAGCGCGGTGCAAGCGGCCTCCGCCACGATCGACTCATCCACCTCACCAGGAAGGACCACCATGACTCGCAGCACCGAGTGGGCCGTCGAGGCCCACGGGCTCGTCAAGGTCTTCGGCGACAACCGGGCGGTCGACGGCGTCGACCTGAACGTCCGCGCCGGCACCGTCTACGGCGTCCTCGGCCCCAACGGCGCCGGGAAGACCACCACCATCTCCATGCTCGCCACTCTGCTCCGCCCGGACGGCGGCGACGCCTTCGTCTTCGGGCACGACATCCGCAGGGAGCAGCAGATCGTCCGCCAGCTCCTCGGCGTGACCGCCCAGTTCGCCTCCGTCGATGAGACCCTGTCCGCCAACGAGAACCTCATGATCTTCGCGCGCCTGCTCGGGCTCAGCGGCCGGGAGGCGAAGGCCAAGACCGCCGAGCTCCTGGAGGAGTTCGGGCTGACGGACGCGGCCAAGCGCCCGCTGAAGAAGTTCTCCGGCGGCATGCGCCGGCGGCTCGACCTCGCCGCCAGCCTCATCGCGCAGCCGCCCCTGATCTTCCTCGACGAGCCGACCACGGGTCTCGACCCGCGGACCCGCGCGCAGATGTGGGACACCATCCGCCGCCTGGTCTCCACCGGCTCCACCGTCCTGCTCACCACGCAGTACCTGGACGAGGCCGACCAGCTCGCCGACCGCATCGCGGTCATCGACCGCGGCCGCGTGGTCGCCGAGGGCACCGCCGACGAGCTGAAGGCGTCGGTGGGGGAGTCCTCCCTCCAGCTGCGCCTGGCCGACGCGGCCGACATCGAGGACGCCCGCCGCGCCATCTCCACCGTGCTCGGCGTGGAGGCCGTCGTCTCGCCCGAAGGCTCCCGCCTCACCGCGCCCATGCGCGACGCCGACGCCGTCACCGACCTATTCGTCACGTTCCGCGAGGCCGGCATCCACCTCCAGGAGATGTCGGTGCAGAAGCCGACGCTGGACGAGGTGTTCCTCACGCTGACCGGCCATGGAGTCGAAGAAGAAGAGACGACCGCGGACGCCGAGACCGAGGACGCCGCAGCAGAAGGAGTCCGGGCATGACCGCCATCGCCACCATCACCCCGCCCGCCGAGCGGAACCTGAAGAACCACGTCAGCCTCCGTCAGACCCTGGCCAACACCATCACGATGGCCCACCGCGGTCTCCTGAAGATCAAGCGGACGCCGGAACAGCTGTTCGACGTGACGCTGCAGCCGATCATCTTCACGATCATGTTCGCCCTGCTGTTCGGCGGCGCGATCACCGGCAGCGTCTCGGGCTACCTGCCCTACCTCATCCCCGGCATCCTCGCCCAGACCGTCATCACGACCTCGGTGGTGACCGGCGTGCAGCTCCGGGAGGATATGGACAAGGGCGTGTTCGACCGGTTCAAGTCCATGCCGATCGCGCGGATCGCGCCGCTGTCCGGTGCGCTGCTCGCCGACACGCTGCGCTACGCGATCGCGACCACGATCACCTTCGTGACCGGCTTCTTCATGGGCTACCGGCCGGCGGCGGGCCTCGGCTTCGTGATCCTCGCCGGCCTCCTCGTCATCGTCTGCGCCTGGGCGATCAGCTGGATCTTCGCGTTCTTCGGCGTGATCGCGCGCACGGCGGGGTCGGTGCAGGGCATCTCGTTCCTGGTGCTGTTCCCGCTGACGTTCTTCTCGAACGCGTTCGTGCCGGTGAACACGCTCCCGCAGTGGCTGCAGTGGTTCGTCAACATCAACCCGGTCTCGCACCTGGTGACGGCGGTCCGCGACCTCGCCAACAACGGCACCTTCGGCGTCGACGGCTGGTGGGCGCTGCTCGGCGCGGCCGTGATCGTCGCGGTGTTCGCCCCGCTCACCGTGCGGGCGTACATGCGGAAGGCGTAGCCTCCCGTCCACGGACAGCGGCCGTCGCATCCTGCGGAGGGATGCGGCGGCCGCTCCGCGCACGGCAGCGGCGCGTCAGACCCGCACGCCCGCCAACAACTCCAACCCCCGGACCGCGGCCGCATCCCGCCCGATCGCAGCCGCAGCAGCCTGCGCCGCCTCCAACCGCTCCGCGCCCCACGTCCGCCGCACCCGCTCCGCGAGCGCCGGTCGGTGGAGGCTCTCGATGTCCTGCCGCGAGTTCGCGCGTGCGGCGAGCGCGAACAGCTCCAGCCCTGCGTCGACCCACTCGTCGCCGCGGGCCGTGCCGACCTCCGCGTCGAGCATCCAGATCGCCACGCCCAGGAGGCCGGTGCCGACCACGGGCTTGTCGAGGTACGACGGGCTCAGCCGGGCGTTCACCAGGACGCGCACCCGCAGCCGGCGCACCGCCTCCGCGGTCTCGGTGCCGGTGAGCGGGTCGCCGTCCGGCATCCCGGCCTCCTGCGCCCGCAGCCGCGCGGCGACCAGCGCAGCGCCCAGGATCGTCAGCCACGGGTTCGCGCCCGCGTCGCGCTCGGCGGCGGTGTCGTCCGTGTAGACGCCGATCGCCTCGTCGTACAGGCGCACGCCGCGTGCGTAGTCACCCTCCGCCAGCGCGATCTCCGCCATGCCGGCGAAGCCGATCCCGTAGTAGTCGACATAGTCGAAGCCGGTGCGGTCGACCTCCTCGTGGAGGTAGTCCTCCAGCAGGGCGCGCCCGCGATCCACGTCGCCTGCGGAGATGGAGTTGACCGCGATCAGCCAATCGAGCTGGCGCAGGTCGCCCGCTGCGCGCAGCGTCGCGAGGCCTTCGTGGGCGCTCGCGGCCCAGGCGAGCGCCTCGTGCGGGTGCGCGAGCTGGCTGTGGAGCTGGGCCAGGCTCTGCGCGGCCGACGCGCGTGACCAGGTGTCCTGCGCCTCGATCGCCTTCTCGTGCGCCCGTGTCGCGCTCGCGAGCGCGTCGTCCAGTTCGCCCGCGTTCTCCTGGAGTTGCGCCGTCAGGAGGCTGCCCATGGCGGCGAGCTCGGGATCGGCCGAGCGGCTGAACTCGGCGAGCAGGCGCATCCCGGGTTCCACGTGCCCGGCGGCGAGGACCAGGCTCGCGATCGCGCCGAGCCGCGGGTCGGCGAAGGGCGCGCCACGGCGGAGCCGGCGCAGGCGCGAGATCGCGCGGACGGCGGTGCGCAGGCCCGCGTAGAGGAAGGTGCCGCCGATCAGCGCGTAGCAGGCGGCCGCGGCCTCCCGGTCGTCGCCCTCCGGCTCCCACCCGGCCAGCGCGTCGAGCACCGCGGCGCCGAAGCCCAGCACCTCGGTGTGGGTGCTGCGCAGGGACCAGTAGTACGCCAGCACCGCGAACACCGCGGCCGTCGTCGCGGGCCGGTCGCCGTCGATCGCCGAGCGGAGCACCGCGACCAGGTTGTCCTGCTCGGCGGTCACGAGGGCGAAGGTCGGCACCTGGTCCGGGCCGTGCATGTGGGCCATCGCCTCGCGCGCGAACGCGACCGCCCAGGCGTCCACTCCGGCCTGCACGTCGCCGGCCTCCGCGGCCGCGGTCAGCTCCAGGTCGCCGAACTCGCGGACGGTCTCCAGCATGCGGTAGCGCAGGATGCCGGTGTCCTGATCCTCCGAGACGGTCACGAGCGACTGGGCGACGAGCGCGTCGAGGTCGTCGAGCACCGACGCTGCTCCGGCTCCTGCGACCGCCTCCGCCGCCTCGGCGCTGAAGCCGTCGGGGAAGGTCGAGAGCCGGCGCATCAGGGCCTGCTCCGACGCCGCCAGCAGGTTCCAGCTCCAGTCGATCACCGCGAACAGGGTGCGGTGGCGTTCCGGCGCGGTGCGCTCGCCGCCGGTCAGCAGCGCGAAACGGTTGCCGAGCCGCCGCTCGATCTCCTCGACCGACAGCGAGCGCGTGCGTGCGGCGGCCAGCTCGATGGCGAGCGGGAGGCCGTCGAGCCGCGCGCACAGCCGGGCCACGGCCTCCGGCGGCAGCACGACGCCGGGACGCGCGGCCCTGGCGCGCTCGCGGAAGAGCTCGACCGCCGGGCCGTCGTCGTCGGAGGGCAGCGGGCCGAGCGCGTAGACCCGTTCGGCGCCGATCGCGAGCGGGGCGCGGCTCGTGGCGAGCACCCGCACGCTCGGCGTGGCCGAGAGGATGTCCTCCACATAGGCGGCGGCCGCGTCGATGATGTGCTCGCAATTGTCGACGATGAGGAGCGTCTCGCGCTCGGAGAGCAGGCCGAGGATGCGCGAGCGCAGGTCGAGCTGGGCTCCCGGCTCGGCGAGGCGGGCGGTCCTGGCCTCCCGGATGCCGAGGGTGGTGGCGAAGGCCAGCTCGACGTCCGCTCCGGTGCGCACACCGGCGAGCTCGACCAGGACGACGGCGGGCGTGTGGATGGCGCGGTGGCCGATCTCGTGGGCCAGCCGGGTCTTGCCGAGGCCGCCGGCGCCGAGGATGGTCGTCAGGCGGGAGGTGGCGACCAGGTCCTCCACGGCCTCCAGATCGTACTCGCGTCCGACCAGAGCGTTCGGGGCGGTGCGCAGTCCGATCCGGACCTGGCGCGGCGAGGCGGGCTCGCGCTCGTCCTCGCGCTGGTCCTCCTCGGCGAGCAGGCGGGCGTTCAGGGCGACCAGCTCCGCGCCGGGACGCGTGCCGAGGCGCTCGCGCAGGGCCTCCGTCAGGTCGGCGTACGCGAGCAGGGCGTCGCTGCGGCGGCCGGCGTCGGCGAGGGTGCGGATCCGCTCGGCGTGCAGCGACTCGTCCAGCGGGCGCAGGCGCAGCAGCTCGTGGAGGTCGGCGAGGGCTGTCGTGGAGTCGCCGCTCTCGCGCGCGGCCCGGGCGCGGGCGACGAGCAGCTCGGCGCGGAGTTCGGCGGCGGTTCGCGCCAGCTCCTCGCCGAGGCGCGAGCCGGCCAGCTCCAGCCCCGGCTCGCCGCGCCAGAGCGCGAGGCCGGAGTCCGCCTCGCGGAGCGCGTCGCCGTGCGCGTCGGCGGCCAGAGCGCCGCGGGCCCGTTCGAGGTGGTGCGCGGCGAGGTCCAGGTCGGTGCCGTGCGCACCGACGGCCAGCGCGTAGCCGCTCGCCGTGGACTCCAGGATGCCGTCGGCGCTGCTCGTGCGCACCCGGGAGACCAGCGTCTGCAGGGCCGCGCGCTCCTGCCGCGGGGGAGCGTCGTCCCAGAGGTCGTCGACGAGCGCAGGGACCGAGCGGCCGCCCGGGGCGAGCGCCAGCGCCACGATGAGGCTCTTGCCGCGCGTGCCGGACGGCTCGGCGAGCGCGCCGGTGCGGTCCTCGACGAGCACCGGGCCGAGCACGGCGACACGGGGGCGGGAGGGCGCGGAATCCACTTGCCGATTTTAGCCAGGGCCGGGCGTTCCGTGCCGCGCCGCGCGTAGGCTTCGGGCATGGCGTTCGACTGGTCGCGCTTCTACGAGAAGCAGGGCGGACGCGGCGTCCGGCCGACGTTCGAGTCGGCGCTCGCGGCGTGGGACGGGCCGGCGGGGACCGCCGTGGACCTCGGCTGCGGCGACGGGGTCGAGACGCGCGACCTCGCCGAGCGCGGCTGGCAGGTGCTGGCTGTGGACTCCGACCCGGCGGTGGACGAGCGGGTGCGCGCAGGGCTGGACCCGGAGGCCTCCGGCCGCGTGTCGACGCGATGCGCCACCTTCGAGGCGCTCGGGGAGCTGCCGCGCGCCGAGCTCGTCTACGCCGGGTTCGCGCTGCCGTTCTGCGACCCGACGCGGTTCCCCTACCTGTGGGCGGACATCCGGGACGCGATCGAGCCCGGCGGCGTGTTCGCGGGCGAGCTGTTCGGTCCGCACGACGAGTGGTTCGGGCGGCCGGGGATGAACTTCCACGACCGCGCGGGGGTGGAGGCCATGCTCACCGGGCTGGAGGTCCTGCGGCTGGTCGAGGACGACCGGCGCGGGATGTCGTTCGAAGGGCCGAAGCACTGGCACGTGTTCCACATCGTGGCGCGGGCGTGATCGCGAACTCCTCCACAGCAACTGCCTCCTGGCGACTTCTCCACTGATTTCGCGCTGGCCGTTTTCGCACGTCTCCGCCCGCTCAGGATGGACCCATGACATCCACCGACAGAAAGTCACCGGCACAATGCATCCCACGCTGCTAAACTGCATGCATGCCCATTTCAATCACCATCCGCTCCGTTCCGGACGAGGTCCGCGACGAGCTCGCGGCGCGTGCGGCGCGCTCGGGGCGATCACTTCAGGAGTACCTCGTGCATGAACTCACCCGTCTCGCCGGCAAGCGCACGGTCGACGACGTCCTCGACAGCATCCGCCGCCGCGCGGAGCACTTCCCGCCCCTCGACCGCGAAGCCGTGGCAGACATGATCGCCCGGAGCCGCGAGTGAGCGCGGTGGCGGCCGCCGTGCGACGCACGGCGGCCCTCGCCGCGCATCCCTCGGCGGCGTCCGCCGACCCGTTCCCGCACGACTTCGGTCTGCCGGAGACGGTCATCGTCGACACCTGCGCCGTCATCGACCTCCTCGTCGACCCCGGCGAGAACGGCCGGGCCGTGGCCGAGCGCCTGCGCGGCCGCGACCTCGCCGCGCCCGATCTGATGTTCGGCGAGGCGGCAAACGTCCTGCGCAAGCTGCGCCTGCGGGGCGACCTGAGCGACGCCGAGGCGTCGATGGCCTACGCCGAGCTCCTGGAGCTCCCCATCGAGCCGTGGCCGTTCGAGACGGTGGAACAACGCGTGTGGGATCTGCGGGGCACCCTCAGCGGGTTCGACGCGACGTTCGTCGCGCTGTCCGAACTGCTCACGGCCCCGCTCGTGACGACCGACAAGCGGCTCACGCGGGCGATGGAGTCGCTGCCCGCGGTGAAGGGAGGTCGGCTGAAGGCCGTCGACGAATAGTCAGCGAATAGCTCAGCGCAGCGTCTTGCGGGCGGTGATCTGGCCGGTGTCGAAGCCGAGCAGGTGAAGTCCGCCGTGGAAGCGGGCGTGCTCGATCTTGATGCAGCGGTCCATCACGACCGTGAGGCCGAGGGACTCACCGTACTCGGCGGCCTCCTGGTTCCAGATGCCGAGCTGCACCCAGACGGTCGGTGCGCCGACGGCCACGGCCTCGTCGATCACGCTGGGGATGTCGCTCGCGCGGCGGAACACGTCCACGATGTCCGGCACCTCGGGAAGGGAGGCGAGATCCGGGTAGGCCTTCTGCCCCAGGATCGTGTCGGCGTTCGGGTTCACGAAGTACACGCGGAAGTCGCTCGACTGCTGAAGGTACGTCCCGACGAAATAGCTGGAGCGCGCCGGGTTCGCCGACGCGCCGACGATCGCCACCGACTTCGCGGCGCGAAGGATGCGGAGACGCTCCTTGGCGTCCGGGCCGGTCCAGGTGCGCTGCGACTTCAGGAGCTTCGCCAGCGGCGAGTCGGACGGGAGGGAGCAGCTCAGGCCGTTGACGAGCTGGACCTCGGTCGTGGTGGCGTCCGTTTCGGCCGTGGTCGTCATGCTGCCGCCTCCTTCGCCGCTGCGCTGAGCGCCTGGTCCAGATCGTAGATGATGTCGTCCACATCCTCGATGCCGACGCTGATGCGCACGACGCCGGGGAGCACGCCCGCGTCGAGGAGCTGCTGCTCGGTGAGCTGCGCGTGCGTCGTGGAGGCGGGGTGGATGACGAGTGTCTTCGCGTCGCCGATGTTCGCGAGGTGGCTCGCGAGGTTCACCGACTCGATCAGGCGCTGGCCGACCTCGCGTCCGCCCTTCACGACGAACGAGAACACGCTGCCCGGGCCCTTCGGGAGGTACTTCTGCGCGCGCCCGTGATGCGGGTGCTCGGGGAGGCCGGCCCAGAAGACCTTCTCGATCCGGGGGTCCTGGTCGAGCCACTCGGCGACCGCGCGGGCGTTGTCGACGTGCGCCTGGATCCGGTAGGGCAGCGTCTCGACGCCCTGCGCCAGCAGGAACGCGGAGTGCGGGGCGAGCGACGGGCCGATGTCGCGGAGCTGCTCGGCGCGCAGCCGGGTGAGGAAGGCGTACTCGCCGAAGTTTCCCGACCACTGCAGCCCGCCGTACGACGGCACCGGCTGGCCGAACAGCGGGAACTTCTCCGTGTGCCAGTCGAACCGGCCGCTCTCCACGACGACGCCGCCGAGGGTCGTGCCGTGGCCGCCGAGGAACTTCGTCGCCGAGTGGATGACGACGTCCGCGCCCCACTCGATCGGCCGGTTCAGGTAGGGCGTGGCGATGGTCGAGTCGATGATCAGCGGGACGCCGGCGGCGTGGGCGACCTCGGCCAGCCCCTCGATGTCCGCGATCTCGCCGGACGGGTTGGCGATCGTCTCGGCGAACACGAGCTTGGTGCGGTCGGTGATCGCCGCCGCGTAGTCGGCCGGGTCGGAGCTCTGCACGAACGTCGTGTCCACGCCGAACCGGCGCAGCGTCACGTCGAGCTGCGTGATCGACCCGCCGTAGAGGTTGGCGGACGCCACGATGTGGTCGCCGGCCCCGGCCAGCGACGCGAAGGTGATGTACTGCGCGCTCAGCCCGCTCGCGGTCGCGACGGCGCCGATGCCGCCCTCCAGGCTCGCGACGCGCTCCTCGAACGCGGCGACCGTGGGATTCTCCAGCCGGGAGTAGATGTTGCCGTACTTCTGCAGGGCGAAGCGCGCGGCGGCGTCCGCGGTGTCGTCGAACACGAACGCGCTGGTCTGGTAGATCGGCAGTGCACGCGCCCCGGTGACGGGGTCGGGGATGTTGCCCGCGTGGATCGCACGGGTACGGAAGCCATATTCGCGATCAGCCATGCCGCCACGCTACCCGAGGCCGCAGGAGCCGGTCGGGCGGAAGCCGTAACACGCGGTCATCCGCATCGGTCCCGCGCGGCGGCCGTGCACCGCCCGTGCTCAGGCTGCGTCGCTACCCTGGAGGAGATCGCACGACCGCGATCCCGGACGACGGTTCAGTACCCGGCACGCGACAAGACTGGCCAAGGAGTCGTCATCGTGTCGTGGATCGTCCTCATCCTCTCCGGCGTGCTCGAAGCCGTCTGGGCGACGGCCCTCGGGAAGTCCGCCGGGTTCACCCGCCTCTGGCCGTCCGTCGTGTTCATCGCCGGCCTGCTCGCCTCGATGGGCGGGCTCGCGTACGCGATGCGCGAGATCTCCACCGGCACGGCGTACGCGGTCTGGGTCGGCATCGGCGCGGCGCTCACCGTGCTCTACGCGATGGTCTTCGGCGGCGACGGCTTCTCGATCGTGAAGCTCCTGCTCATCCTCGGCCTGGTCGGTTGCGTGGTCGGGTTGAAGCTCGTGCACTAGCGCGCGGGATCATCGCTCAGGCAGCCGACACCCACACCGCGCCGAGCGCCAGCGCCGCGATCAGGGCCCACGAGAGCAGCCCCGTCGCGAGCGCCCGCCAGCCCGTTCCGAGGAGGGTGCGCAGCCGGACCGCGGTTCCGAGGCCGAAGAGCGCCATCGCGAGCAGGATCGTCTGCAGCGTGTCGGCGCCGTCGGTCACGGCGGCGGGGAGCGGCACGAACGAGCGGATCAGCACCGCGGCGATGAAGCCCGCGACGAACAGCGGGACGACTGCCGGACGCTTGACGCTCGGGTCGCCCTCCACTCGGCGGCGGCGCTCGACGATCGCCGCGATCGCGACGGTCGGGGCGAGCATGAGGACGCGGGTGAGCTTGACGACGATCGCCACGGACAGCGCGGCGGGGCCCGCGATCTGCGCCGTCGCGACCACCTGGCCGACGTCGTGGACGCCGCCGCCGACCCAGTGACCGAACTGCAGGCCGGAGAGGCCCAGCGGATGCCAGAGCAGCGGCAGCACGAAGATCGCGAGCGTTCCGCACAGGGTGACGAGCGCGACCGGGGTGGCGGCCTCCTCGTCCTTCGGCTTCACGACACCGCTCATCGCGCCGATCGCGGACGCGCCGCAGATGGAGAAGCCGGTCGCGATCAGCAGCGGCTGGTGGCCCGGGAGGCGGAAGAGCCGGCCGATCAGGAAGGTCCCGGCGAAGCTGAACACCACGATCCCGACGGTCGTCAGGATGGCGACCCAGCCGAGCCCGGCGATGTCGCCGAGGCTGAGCTTGAGGCCGAGCAGTACGACGCCGATCCGCATCAGCCGCTTCGCGCTCACCGCGAGGCCGGGGGCCAGCACGCCGCCGAGGGCGCCGCGCGCGGCCGGGATCTGCCCCACGACGATCCCCAGCACGACCGCCGCCGTGAGCAGCGGCACCGCCGGCGCCAGCCAGTGGATTCCCCAGGCCGCGGCCGCAGCGAGACCCGCCACGGCGACGCCGGGCAGCCACGCCGGGGCCGAGCGGGCGGGGGAGGGTGCGGGCGGAGTGGCGGGTGAGGTCACCTCCCCATTCTTGCGTCCCCGCGCACGCGCTCCCGACACGGGCCGCGGCGGCCGGCTCGCGAATCCCAACCATCTACCTGACAGAACACGCCGCCCGGCTGCCGGGCGACGCGGCGTGTTCTGTCAGATGGTTCGTGCGAGCGGGTCAGAGCGCCGACAGGAGGCGGGCGCCGTCGGGGACGCCGAGGCCGGTGCAGGCATCCCAGCCGGACCCCGCGGTGTAGGCGCCGTTGTTCCCGGACGTGATGTCCCGGAACCCGGTGGCGACCTGTCCGGCTCGGATCGAGTCGTACAGTTTCGGCTGCACCAGGCCGAAGCGGGTCCCGGTGGACTGCGCCAGCCGGGCGATCAGCGCGGCCCACAGCGGCGCGACGGCGCTGGTGCCGCCGATGACCATGTCCTTCCCGTCGACGCGCACCTGGTAGCCGGTCTGCGGGTCGGCCACGGCCGAGACGTCGGGCACCCCGCGGCCGCCCTTTTTCGCGGAGCCTCCTGCGTGGGTCCCGCTGTGGGGCTTGGGGGCGCCTCCCGCGTGAGCCCCGGCGGGGGCAGGCGGCACCCCGACGTTCTGCTGCCACGACGGCAGCGCGAAGACGTCGCTCACACCGCCGCCGGTCGCACCGTTGCCCGCGCCGTTGTTCCAGACCGTCTCCGAGGTGACCGCGCCGGTCGACGGGTCCGCCTCCAGCCGCGTGCCGCCGCAGGCGAGGGCGTGCGGGGAGGAGGCCGGGAAGTCGACGTGCGCCTTGCCGTCGCCGACGCGGTCGGTGCTGCCGTCGTCGCCCGCTGCAACGGTCGTGGTCACGCCGAGGGCGGCGGCGTCCTGGAGGGCCTGGTCGAAGGCGTTGCGTGCCTGGGCGGTCCACTGGTCCTCGGACTGGCCCCAGCTCACGCTGATCACCGCGGGGGTGGGGGTCGCGTGCGCGGCGGCGCTGATGGCGTCCAGGAAGCCCGCGTCGGTGTTGGGCGCGAAGTACACGAGCAGCGCGGCGCCGGGGGCGAGGGCGCCGGCCACCTCGATGTCGAGCATGACCTCCCCGTCCGCCCCGTTGGGGTCCTGGCCGGGGACGTTCGCGGCGCCGTCCACGCCGACGGCGGTCACGGACGGCGAGGGGATGCCGAGGCCGGCGAAGTAGGTGTCGAGGTCGGCCTGCACGTAGCCTCCGCCCAGCTCGATGATGGCGATGGTCTGGCCGCTGCCGTCCGTGCCCGCGGGGAAGTCGTAGACCTTCCCGAGCTGGGGCGGCGTGTAGCTGGTGGTCACCGCGGCGGCCGGCGTCAGCCGGAACTGGGCGCGCGCCTGCGGGCGGTCGTCGAGCCCGAGCACCGCGGTCACGACGCCGTCGAGCTGGGCCGGGATGCTCAGACCGCCGGAGCGCTGCCGGTAGCTCGGGGCATCCGCCCCGGCGTCGGCCGGCCGGGCCTCGGCGAGGTCCGTGCCGAACACGCGGGCGAGGACGGAGACCGGACCGGACACGCGCACACGCCGTTCGGCCGCGTTCTCCTCGTCGATCGTCACGCCGAGGCTCGTGAGGGTGGAGGTCACGAGCTGGACGTCCTCCGGCGAGGCGCCGTAGCGGTCGCCGAGCTCCTGCGTGGTCAGGTGCGACGTGAAGGCGTCGTCGGGCAGCGGCGCCCGGCGGCGCAGGATCAGCGTCGCCTCGACGGGCGTGTCTGGAGCGAGGGCTCCGTGCGTCTGGAAGCCCGGCTGTTCAGGCCGTTCGCTTCCGGGAAGGGGGACAAGGTTCAGCGGCTCTTCGGCATCCATACTGCTCGGTCTACCACCGGGAGCCGACAGTGGCAGCCCCCCGCCCGAGCAGAATGGTCAGACCCAGCTCGGCAGCCACATGTGGATCTGCCAGAACCAGAACGGCACCTGTTGCGCCGTCCAGATCGGCCAGAAGAACGCCGACACGACGGTCGCCAGACCGAGGAACACTGCCGTCCAGGCGATCCCCGTGCGCCGTCGCCGCTCCGGGTCGGTGCGTTTGCCGAGCACCAGCGCGATGACCGCCGCGAGGGCCAGGATCGTGTACGGCTCGAACGCGATCGCATAGAACTGGAAGATCGTGCGGTTGATGTAGAGCAGCCAGGGCAGGTACCCCGCCGCGAGGCCGGTGAGGATGAGCCCGACCTGCCACTCGCGGTAGCGGGCGAGCCGGTAGACCAGGTAGAACACCGCGGCGGCGGCCGCCCACCAGATGATCGGGTTGCCGAGCGACGTGATCGCCGCCGAGCAGCCTCCCGGCGCGGTGCAGCCGGCCTGGCCGTACGCGTTGCCGGTGTAGTACATGCTCGTCGGCCGGATCATGAACAGCCACGTGAGCGGGTTGGCCTGGTACGGGTGCGGCACGTGCAGGTTGATGCTGTAGTTGTACATCTCCGACTGGTAGTGCCAGAGGTTCTGGAACCACAGCGGCACCCAGGAGAGGCCGCCCGTCCACTGCGTGTGCACCGACTGCGCCCACTCGCGGTAGTAGCCGCCCTTCGTCACGAGCCACCCGGTCCAGGTGGCGACGTACGAGACGAACGCGATCGGGACCATCAGCACGAACGTCGCGGGCGCCTGCTTGAGCAGGGCGCCGCTGATGTAGAAGGCGACGCCCTCCCGGCGCCGGGCGACGATGTCCACGATCACGACGTAGACGGCGAAGAACGCGAGGAAGTAGAAGCCGCTCCACTTCACGCCCGCGCAGAGCCCGGTCAGGATGCCGGCGGCGATCAGCCACGGGCGCCACCAGAGCACGGGTCCCCACGAGGGGTCGCGCCCTGCCCGCCGGGCGGCGAGGAGCTTCGCGGCGAGCCGGTTCGCGTGCCAGCGCCGGTCGAGGAGGACACAGCCGAACGCGAGCAGCGCGAAGAACATCACGATGTTGTCGAGCAGCGCGACGCGGCTCATCACGATGGCGTGCCCGTCGATCGCGAACAGGAAGCCCGCGATGGTGGCGATGATCGTGGAGGAGAACAGCACGCGGGCGATGAGGAACACGATCAGCACCGCGAGGATGCCGACGACCGCGGTCGACAGCCTCCAGCCGAACGAGTTGCCCGCTCCCGTCGCGGCCATCCCGAGCGCGATGATCCACTTGCCGAGCGGCGGATGCGCGACGAACGACGGGGAGGACTCGAAGATGTTCGTGTTGCCCGCGTTGAACGACTGGTCGGCCTTGTCGGGCCAGCTCCCCTCGTACCCGAGGTGGAAGAGGCTCCAGGAGTCCTTGACGTAGAAGGTCTCGTCGAAGACGAGCACGTGCGGGGTGCCGAGGTCCCACAGCCGCAGGATGGCGGCGAGCAGGGTGACCGCGATCGGCGCGCCCCAGTACCAGAGCTGCAGCCGCTGCGGTGTGCGCAGGACGCGCGCCCACCAGTCGTCCAGCCGGCTGCCGGTGCGGGCCGGCGCGGCGTGCGCGGCCGGCCGGGCGCCCGTCGCGGCGATGTCGGGGGAGGTCACCAGGACATCCTGACAGACTGGACCCATGATCATCCTCGCCGCGACGCCGATCGGAAACCTCGGCGACGCCTCCGCCCGCCTGGTCGAGCTGCTGGGCTCCGCAACGGTGGTCGCCGCCGAGGACACCCGCGTCACGCAGCGCCTCCTGGCGGGCCTCGGCGTCGAGAACCGGCCGCGGTTGATCGCCTTGCACGAGCACAACGAACGCGACCGCGCCGCCGAGCTAGTGGAGCTGGCCCGCGACCAGGACGTGGTGGTGCTCTCCGACGCCGGGATGCCCACGATCTCCGACCCCGGCTTCCCGCTGGTGGAGGCCGCTGCCGCCGCCGGCGTCGGCGTGACCGTCGTGCCGGGTCCGAGCGCGGTGCTCACGGCGCTCGCCGTCTCCGGCCTGCCGACCGACCGCTTCACGTTCGAGGGCTTCCTGCCGCGCAAGCACGGCGAGCGCACGTCGACGTTGCGCGCGCTCGCGGCCGAGCAGCGGACGATGGTGTTCTTCGAGTCGCCCAACAGGCTCGGCGCCTCCCTCGCCGACCTGGCGGAGGTCTTCGGCGCCGACCGCCGCGCGGTGGTGTGCCGCGAGCTGACCAAGCTGCACGAGGAGGTCCGCCGCGGCACGCTCGCGGAGCTGGCCGCGTGGGCGGCGGACGGCTCGCGCGGCGAGATCGTCGTGGTCGTCGCGGGCGCCCCGGCCCGGGAGGCCGACCCCGCCACCGCGCTCGCCCAGGTCCAGGCCCTCGTCGCCGACGGCGCCCGCCTCAAGGAGGCCGCCGCCGAGGTCGCCGAGCTCACCGGCCTCTCCCGCCGCGACCTCTACCAGGCCGCCCTGGCCGCGAGACGTGAGTAGGTGCGGGAATCCGGGGCCGGATTCCCGCAACGAGTCACGTCTCGGCGGCGGTGGTAATACGGGGCGAGGAGGGGTGCGCGCGGCCGTAGGATGGTCAGCATGTCCGACGGCTCCGCGTTCTACATCACCACGCCGATCTTCTACGTCAACGACGTCCCGCACATCGGGCACGCCTACACGGAGGTCGCCGCGGATGTCCTCGCGCGCTGGCACCGCCAGGCCGGCGACGACACCTGGCTGCTCACCGGCACCGACGAGCACGGGCAGAAGATCCTGCGCACCGCGACCGCCAACGGCACCACCCCGAAGGAGTGGGCCGACCGGCTGGTGACGAACGAGTGGCTGCCGCTGCTGAAGACCATCGACATCGCCAACGACGACTTCATCCGCACCACCGACGAGCGGCACGAGAAGAACGTGCAGAAGTTCCTGCAGAAGCTGTACGACGACGGCTTCATCTACGCGGGCGAGTACGAGGCGCTCTACTGCGTCGGCTGCGAGGAGTTCAAGCCGCAGAGCGAGATCGTGGACGGCACGGGGGAGTACGAGGGCCAGAAGGTCTGCGCCATCCACTCCAAGCCGCTGGAGCTGCTGCAGGAGAAGAACTACTTCTTCCGGATGAGCGACTTCGCCGACCGTCTGCTCGCCCTCTACGAGGACCGCCCGGAGTTCGTGCAGCCGGAGTCGGCGCGCAACGAGGTCGTGTCCTTCGTCCGTCAGGGGCTCAGCGATCTCTCGATCTCGCGGTCGAGCTTCGACTGGGGCATCAAGGTGCCGTGGGACGAGTCGCACGTCGTCTACGTGTGGTTCGACGCGCTGCTCAACTACGTGACGGCGGTCGGCTACGGCCAGGACGACGAGACCTTCGAGCGGCGCTGGCCGGCGACGCACCTGGTCGGCAAGGACATCCTCCGCTTCCACGCCGTCATCTGGCCCGCGATGCTGATGGCCGCGGGCCTGGAGGTGCCGCACCGCGTGTTCGGCCACGGCTGGCTGCTCGTGGGCGGCGAGAAGATGTCCAAGTCCAAGCTGACCGGCATCGCGCCCACCCAGATCACCGACACCTTCGGCTCCGACGCGTTCCGCTACTACTTCCTGCGCGCGATCAACTTCGGCCAGGACGGCTCGTTCAGCTGGGAGGACCTCGCCGCGCGCTACCAGGCCGAGCTCGCCAACGGCTTCGGCAACCTGGCGTCGCGCGTGGTCGCGATGGTCACGCGCTACTTCCAGGGTGTCGTGCCGCCCGCGGCGACCTACGAGGAGGCCGACCTCCACGTGCAGCAGGTCGTCGCGAAGGCCACGGCCGACGCCGACGCCGCGATGAGCACGCTCGCGATCCACGATGCGCTCGCCGCGGTGTGGACGGTGGTGGACGAGCTCAACGGCTACATCACGATCCAGGAGCCGTGGTCGCTCGCGAAGGACGACGCCAAGCGCGAGCGCCTGCAGACGGTGCTCTACACGGCGGCGGAGGGCCTGCGTGCGCTCGCGGTGCTGCTCTCTCCGGTGATCCCGAAGGCGACGGCCAAGCTGTGGACCGCGCTCGGCGTCACGGCGGAGCTCGGCCCGCTGGACGCGCAGCCGCTGCGGAAGGCCGGCGACTGGGGGCAGCTCCCCGCCGGCACCGAGGTCAACGGGCTCGAAGCGCTGTTCCCGCGGATCGAGGCGGACGTGGTGCAGGGGGCATGACCGACCCCGCGTTCATCCGGCAGCGACACGTCACTGACGGTCGCGACCTCGCGTACCCGCCGCTGCCGGAGGCGCTGGTCGTGCCCGTCTACGACAATCACACGCATCTGGAGATCGCGGACGGGAACGACCCGTTGGACTACCGCGAGCAGCTCGACCGCGCCTCCAGCGTCGGCGTGCGCGGGGTCGTCCAGGTCGGCAACGACGTGGAGACCTCCCGCTGGTCGGCGGAGATGGCGGCGATCGAGCCGCGCATGCTGGCCGCCGTCGCCCTCCACCCGAACGACGCTCCCGACTACGCCGAGCGGGGCGAGCTGGACGACGCCCTCGCGGTCATCGCCGAGCTGGCCGGACGGCCGCGCGTGCGGGCCGTCGGGGAGACCGGGCTCGACTTCTTCCGCACGGAGGCCGGGCCGCGACGCGACGCGCAGTTCGCGTCCTTCGAGGCGCACATCGAGATCGCGAAGCAGAACGGCATCGCGCTGCAGATCCACGACCGGGACGCGCACGCCGCCGTCGTGTCGACGCTGAAGCGGGTCGGCGCGCCCGAACGTACCGTCTTCCACTGCTTCTCCGGCGACGTGGAGCTGGCCGAGATCTGCGCGGACAACGGCTGGTACCTGTCGTTCGCGGGCAACATCACGTTCAAGAACGCGCCGAACCTCCGGGCCGCGCTCCGGGCCGCGCCGCGCCACCTGATCATGGTCGAGACCGACGCGCCGTTCCTCACCCCGATGCCGTACCGTGGCCGGCCGAACGCGCCGTACCTCATCCCGCACACGCTGCGGGCGATGGCCGAGTATCTGGAGACCGACGCCTCCACGCTCGCGGCCCAGATCAACTCCAACACCGAGCTCGTCTACGGCCGCTGGGACAGCGAGCCGGTCGGGCAGCCGCCGTCGGGTCCGATCGGGACGATCGCGTGAGCGAGCTGCGCCTGCTCGGCCCGGCCGAGATCCGCGACCTCGCGGAGCTGCTCGACGTCACCCCGACCAAGAAGCTCGGCCAGAACTTCGTGATCGACGGCAACACCGTCCGCCGCATCGTCCGGGTGGCGGAGGTGGAAGCGGGTGACGTCGTGGTGGAAGTCGGGCCCGGTCTCGGCTCCCTCACGCTCGGCCTCCTGGAGACCGGCGCGCGCGTCGTCGCCGTGGAGATCGACCGCCGCCTCGCCGCCCAGCTCCCGGTCACGGTCGAGCAGCTCGCGCCCTCTGTCGCCGAGCGGCTGACCGTCGTGCACCAGGACGCGCTCACCGTGACGGAGCTGCCGGAGCAGCCGACGCGGCTGGTCGCCAACCTGCCGTACAACGTCTCGGTGCCCGTGCTGCTGCACTTCCTGGAGACCTTCCCGACCCTCCGCTCCGGCGTCGTCATGGTGCAGGCGGAGGTCGGCCACCGCATCGCCGCCGGCCCCGGCTCCAAGGTCTACGGCGCGCCCAGCGTCAAGGCAGCCTGGTACGGCGACTGGCGCACGGCGGGCAACGTCAGCCGGCAGATCTTCTGGCCGGTTCCCAACGTGGACTCGGTGCTCGTCGCCTTCGACCGTCGTGCGGAGCAGCGCGGCGACGAGGCCCTCCGCCGCCGCACGTTCGCTCTCGTGGACGCCGCCTTCCAGCAGCGCAGGAAGACCCTCCGGCAGTCGCTCTCCGTCGTCTTCGGCGACCCCACTTCCGCCGCGACCGCGCTGGAGGCCGCCAGCATCAGCCCCTCGCTCCGGGGCGAGCAGCTCCAGCTCGACGACTTCGTGAGACTCGCCGAAACCGCCTGATCCGCGTGGTCCTCGCAGCGGCCCCGCGGTGTGTAGGTTTGAGGCATGGTCGAGGCTGGTACGGGGTGGGACGTGGATGCCGTGCATGTGCGTGCGCCGGGCAAGATCAACGTCTTCATGCGCGTCGGCGCCGTCCGCGACGACGGCTACCACGACGTCGCGACCGCCTACCAGGCCGTCTCGCTGTACGAGGACGTCCGCGCATACCGGGCCGACGACTTCTCGGTCAGCTTCTCGGGCAGCGTCGACACGAGCGGACTGGCGACCGACGGCACGAACCTGGCCATCAAGGCCGCCAAGCTGCTGGCCAAGAAGACCGGCCACACCGGCGGCGTCCGGCTGGAGATCGACAAGCGCGTCCCGATCGCCGGTGGCATGGGCGGGGGCTCGGCCGACGCCGCCGCGACCCTGGTCGCGTGCGATGCGTTGTGGGGCACCGAGCTCGGCCGCGAGGAGCTGCTCGCCCTGGCCGCCCGGCTCGGCGCCGACGTCCCCTTCGCGATGGTCGGCGGTACGGCGATCGGCACCGGCCGCGGCGACCGGCTCAGCCCGGCGCTGGCGACCGGGCAGTTCCAGTGGGTGCTCGCGCTGCCGGAGGGCGAGCTCAGCACGCCCGCCGTCTACAGCGAGCTCGACCGGCACCGGCAGCGCCACATCGGCGACATCGCGCCCGCCGAGCGCAGCCCGAGCGTGGATGCGGAGATCCTCCAGGCGCTGCGCGCGGGCGACCCGGCGATGCTGGCCGAGGCGCTCACGAACGACCTCCAGGCGCCGGCGATCCACCTGGCCCCGAGCATCGCGGAGGTGCTGGAGCTCGGCGAGCTGAACGGCGCGCTCGCGGGCATCGTGTCCGGCTCCGGGCCGACGGTGGCGTTCCTGACGGCGGACCTCGACAACGCGCTCGATCTGCAGATCGCGCTGAGCGCTTCCCGCATCCGCGCGGTGCGGGCGACCGGTCCCGTGCACGGGGCGCGGGTCGTCGGAGACTGAGGCACGGCCTGCCGCCGACCCGCCGAGCACCCGACCCGCCGAGCACCCGACGCGCCGAGCACCCGACCCGCCGAGCACCCTGGGAAGCCGGGCCATGTCGGGCCACATCCCGGCGATCCAGGCGTACTCGGCGCTGGTGAGGCGCACAGGCGCGCGTTCGGGCGGGCGCCGGAGCCCGAGGACGCCCGATCCGCAGCGCACGTCGGGTTGAGACGATTCGTTGATCTGAGTCGTATCCGTGCGGGTGCGGGTCGGGCATCCCGGGTGAGAACCACGTTAGCGAGCGGGGGGCGTGTCCTCATAGTGGGGGACCGCAAAACCGTCAACTCTTGACGGGTCGGTCGCTTCTGACGGGCCGGCGGCGGGGGAGGGCGAGCGAGCGCAGCTCACGGCGTGAGCGCATCCCGAGCTTGGCGAGGATGTTGCGCACGTGGAAGTTGACGGTCGTGACCGAGACGTACAGCCGCTCCGCGATCTCCTTGTTGGTCATGCCGGCGGCCAGCGCGTGGGCCACCTGCCGCTCGCGCGTCGTGAGCGAGGCGAGCGGGTCCCCGATCCCGTCGTCGGCGCCGCGCTCGCCGGCGGCCGGCCCGCTGACGGACGAGCGCAGCGTGTCGAGCTGATGCGCGGCCCTGGCGAGGTAGCTGCTGGCGCCGAGGCGCCGGAAGGTCGCGGCGGCGGCCTCCAGGTGGGTCTCGGCCTCGTCGCGTTCGCCGGCGTCCGCCGCGAGCAGCCGGCCGGCGTCCAGCGCGGCGACCGCCTCGGGGAACGCGAAGCGGCACTCCTGCGCGGCCTCCCGGTACGCGGTCACCGCCTCCGCGATCCGGTCCTCTGCCTCCAGCACCCGGCCTTCGAGCCAGCGCAGCGAGCCGTAATAGGGCCGCCACAGCCCGGGCGCGACGCAGCGCTCGTAGGCGGCGCGCGCCTCTGCCGCGCGGCCGAGCGTCGCGAGCGCGTCGACGCGGTACGTGAGCCAGCCGAGGGTGGAGGCGCGCGTCGCCGCGGCCTCGGCGTCGACTGTCGCCTGGAGCTGCTCCTCCGGCCGGCCGAGGGCGCGGGCGAGCTCGGCCCTGGCGAGGAACGGCAGGTCGCCGTCGTAGGAGCCGATGAACCGCGGGTCGGCCCGCGCGGCCGAGCGCAGCCGCTCGCCCACCGGGCCGGCCTCGCCGCGTCCGGCGCGGACCAGGGCGGAGGTCCAGAGCGCGATCGGCCAGCCGGACAGGTCGGTCTCGTCCAGGGCGAGCGCCACGGCGGCGTCGGCCAGCGTGACCGACTCCTCCCACTCGCCGACGAGGAAGAGGATGTGCGCGTAGATCGTGCGGGCGAACCCTGCGGTCCAGCTCGACGGGAAGCGGCGGAGGAGCTCGTTCGCTCTGGCCAGGTCGGCGCGGGCGTGCTCGACGTCGCCGCCGAGGATGGACACCCGGGAGCGCGCGACGAGCGCGTCGACGGCGGCGGGCGACTCGTGGTGCGCCAGGACCTCGTCCAGCTCGGCCGTGAGCGGCGCGAACAGGTCGGGCCGGCGCGCGTGCGCGGCCGAGTTGAGCGCCCAGCCGAGCAGCCGGACCAGGTGCTCGTCGGGCTCGGCGAGCCAGCGCAGCGCCGGGTCGGCGACCTCCTCCGGCAGCGGGCACTCCGCGATGTGAACGCGGGCGGTCTCCAGGTGGTCGAGGACGCCGGCGAAGTCGCCCATCGCCATCAGCACCTTCGGGATCGCCTCGGCGACGTGGGTGCGGATCGCGCGCTCGTCCGGCGTGGTCGCGGGCGCAGCCTCCAGCTTCAGGGCCAGCTCCAGGGCGCCGGGCACGTCGCGGGAGAGGGTGCGCAGCTCCAGCAGCACCGCGTCGCGCGTGGGCGAGGGCGCCATGGCCTCGATCGCCGGCCGCAGCTCCAGGATCTGTTCGTGCAGGCGGAACCGCATCGCAAGCAGCCCCAGCTCGATCAGCGCGCGCTCCAGCTCGCCGTCGGTGGCCAGGTGCATCGCCGAGCGCGCGTAGCTCATCGCCTGCTCGGCGTGGCCCTGGTCGGCGGCGGCCAGCGCGGCGGTGAGCAGCTCGTCGACCAGCAGCGGGTCGGCGGTGTCGGCGGCCTCCACCCGGTGGCGGAGCGCGCGGTGGCCGTCCAGCACCTCGGCGGCGACCCTGTGGATGGCGACCCGGCGCTCCACGTTCAGCTCGGCGGCGAGCGCGTCGGCGAGCAGCGCGTGCGCCGGCTCGACCCAGAGCACACCGTCGCGGGTGCGGCCGAGGACGAGCCCGCGCGTCACGGCGCCGGGGACGTCGAGCCTGACGCCGAGCCGGGCGGCGATGCTGCCGACGACGGGCGCGGGCAACGGGTCGCGCAGCACGGCGACGAACTCGGCGGCGGTGCGCACGGACGGGTCGGCGCCCTCCAGCGCGGCGGAGATGGCCGACGCGAGCGGCATGATCGCGGTGTCGGGGAGATCCCAGCCCGCGGGATGCAGCGCCTGCTCGAACGTGTCGCGGAGCTGACCGAGCAGCACGCTCAGCAGCAGCGGGGAGCCCTGGGTCGCCTCGGTGAGGCGGGTCGCCGTGCGGCGCGAGATGGCGTGGCCCAGGAGGTGCTCGGCGAGCTCCTGCGTGTTGGAGACGGTGAGCGGGGTGAGGTCGATGCGGGCGTGGTTGACGGAGGTCGCCGCGAGGTCGTCGAACAGGGCGGTCACGCTGTTCGGCTGCGGGCGCGAGGCCGCGGTGAACAGGAAACCGCGGTCGGACAGCCGCCGCACCACGAACCGCAGCGCCCGCGCAGAGGGCTCGTCCACCCACTGCGCGTCGTCCACGATGAGGCACACCGGCCCGGCCAGCCCGTCGATCGCGTCGAGGAGCAGCCTCCCGACGGTGAGGGCGTCGTCCTCCGGGGCCGGAGGGCGGATGGTGGCGTCATCCGCACCGCGCAGCGCGGTCAGCCCGCGCACGAGGGTCTCGACGGTCGCGTACGCGAGGTCGGACTCGAACGAGTCGGCACTCACCCGCAGCACGGTCCAGCCGTCCAGCCGCTCGGCGATGTCGGCGAGCAAGGAGGTCTTGCCCAGCCCCGCCTCGCCGGTCACGAGCACGGCGCCGCCGCGGTCGATCGCGCGGTGGGCGACGAGCAGGATGGTCTCCCTCGCCCGGTCGCGTCCGAAGAGTGGGCGTACGATCGCCAGCTCGTCGGTCACGGTCAGCCCCCATCGACCGCGCGGGTCGGGAACGCGCGGTCCGGTTCCTCGATCATCCCACAGCAGGGTGTCCGGTCGGTTTCCCCCAAGGTGGGGGAGCGGGCGCTCGCGACGGTAGGCTGGAAGACCGTATGGCTCATCTCCTCGGCGCCGAGTCGCTGCACCTCGAATACCCGACCAGGGTCGTCTTCGACTCGCTGACGCTGGGCGTCTCCGAGGGCGACCGCATCGGCGTCGTCGGCCGCAACGGCGACGGCAAGTCCACCCTCCTCTCGCTGCTCGCCGGGCGGATCGAGCCCGACTCCGGACGGGTCACCCGCCGCCGCGACGTGACGGTCGGGATGCTCGACCAGCGCGACCAGCTGCCGGACGCGCTCACGGTCGGCCGTGCCATCGTGGGCGACCGCGACGAGCACACCTGGGCCGGCGACCCGCGCGTGCGCGACGTGCTGGCCGGGCTCGTCTCCGATGTCCCGTGGGAGGCGACGATCGGCGAGCTCTCGGGAGGCCAGCGCCGTCGGGTGGCACTCGCCGCGCTCCTGGTGCACGACCACGACATCCTCTTCCTGGACGAGCCGACCAACCACCTCGACATCGAGGGTGTCGCCTGGCTCGCCGCCCACCTGAAGCGGCGCTGGCCGGCCGCCTCCGGCGCCCTCGTGGTGGTGACGCACGACCGCTGGTTCCTGGACGAGGTGTCGACGGCGACCTGGGAGGTCCACGACGGCATCGTGGAGCCGTTCGAGGGCGGGTACGCGGCGTACATCCTGCAGCGCGTCGAGCGCGACCGGATGGCCGCGGTCGCGGAGACCAAGCGGCAGAACCTGATGCGCAAGGAGCTGGCGTGGCTCCGCCGCGGGGCGCCCGCGCGTTCCACCAAGCCGAAGTTCCGGATGGACGCGGCCGCCGCCCTGATCGACGACGAGCCGGCCCCGCGCGACACCGTCGAGCTCACCAAGCTGGCCACCGCCCGCCTCGGGAAGGACGTGGTGGACCTGATCGACGTCACGGTCGAGTTCCCGCCGAAGACCGTGCTGCGCGGAGTCGAGTGGCGGATCGCGCCCGGCGAGCGCAGCGGCATCCTCGGGATCAACGGCGCGGGCAAGTCCACGCTGCTCGGCCTCGTCGCCGGCACGGTGGAGCCCACCGCGGGCCGTGTCAAGCGCGGCAAGACGGTCAAGATCGCGACGCTCACGCAGCAGCTCGACGAGCTGGAGGCCGTCCGCGACCTCCGGGTGAGCGCGGTCGTGGCCGACAAGCGCACGACGTACCTCGCCGGCGGCAAGGAGGTCTCGCCCGGCCAGATGCTGGAGCGCCTCGGCTTCACCAACGCGCAGCTGTCCACGCCGGTCAAGGACCTCTCCGGCGGCCAGAAACGCCGACTCCAGCTGCTGCTGATCCTGCTGGACGAGCCGAACGTGCTCATCCTGGACGAGCCGACCAACGACCTCGACACCGACATGCTCGCCGCGATGGAGGACCTGCTCGACGGCTGGCCGGGCACGCTGCTGGTGGTGTCGCACGACCGGTACCTGGTGGAGCGGGTGACCGACCAGCAGTACGCGGTGCTGGACGGGGCCCTCCGGCACCTGCCGGGCGGGGTGGACGAGTACCTGCGGCTGCGGCGCGAGCGGAGCGCCGCACCCGCTGCAGCCGCCTCTGCGGTGCCTGCGCCCGCGTCGGCCCCTGCGCTGTCCGGCGCCGCCCTCCGTACGGCCGAGAAGGAGCTGGCCTCCATCGACCGCCGCCTCACGAAGCTGGCCGGCCAGGTCGCCGCCCACCACGAGTCGATCGCCCGCCACGACCAGAGCGACTATGTCGGTCTCGGCCGCCTCACCGACGAGCTGCGCGCCCTGGAGGGCGAGATCGCCGACCAGGAGACCCGCTGGCTGGAGCTGAGCGAGCAGCTGGAAGCCTGAGCGCCGCTGTCGCTAACGGAGGACATCCACTCCGAAACCTGTCCCGAAGTCAGCCAACGGAGGATATCCCTGCCACCCCGGCCGGGATCTCCTCCGTTGCCGACGCCTCGAACAACTCCATCCGCACGTTGTAATACGCGTCGGACGGGCCGAGCCGGCGCATCCCGATCCGCTCGCAGACACGCTGCGACGCCGCGTTCTCGGGATAGGTGACCGCGACCACCCGCGGGAGGTCCGCGAGCGCCGCCACGAGCAGGGCGCGCGCCGACTCCGCCGCGTAGCCGTGGCCCCAGTGGTCCGGGTGGAAGTGCCAGCCGATCTCGGTGTCCCCGGACGGCCGCAGCGGCTCGGGTCCGGAGGCCGGTATGGGCTGCAGCATCACCGTGCCTACCGGCGTGCCCGCCAGCTCCACGACGCGGAACGCGCGCAGGTCGTCCTCCAGAGCCCGCAGCCGCGCGATCCGCCGCTCGGCCTCCGCCTGCTCGGTCATGATTGCGGGGGTGCGGCCGAGGAACCGCGCCACCTCCCACCGCGAGTAGAGGTCGAAGGCGAAGCCCGCGTCGTCATCGCGCCACGGGCGAAGGGTGAGCCGGTCGGTGGTGAGGATGGTGGGGATGTGCACCCGGATCAGCGTAATCGCGACCGTAGCCCCGGATTAGACTCGCCGCATGCCGACCCACAACGTCGTGAATCAGGCCGTCGTGAATCAGCACGCCGCCCCCGTCCTCAACCAATCCCCGCCGCGCGTCGACCTGGACGAGTTCGCCGCGAACCTCCCGCTGCGGGAGGCCGTCGAGCGGTACGACGCCGACTGGGCCGTATCCGACCTCGGCGCCGTCGGCCGGCTGGTCGGCTCTGCGGAGTTCCAGGCCGACGCCGAGCGGGCGAACGTCCGCGAGCCGCAGCTTCGGACCTTCGACCGGTGGGGCGCCCGCATCGACGAGGTCGAGTACGACGAGAGCTATCACCGCATCATCCGGGAGGCCGTCGCGGCCGGGGCGCACACGGCCGCCTGGGCCGACCCGCGCCCCGGGGCGAACGTCGCGCGGGCAGCGACCTTCATGCTGTTCGCGCAGGTCGAGCCGGGGCACGCCTGCCCGGTGTCGATGTCGCACGCGGCGATTCCCGCGCTCGCCGCGACTCCGGAGCTCGCGGCCGAGTGGGTCCCGCGGCTGCTGTCCCGCGAGTACGACGGCCGGCTCGGGGCCGGCAAGGCCTCCGCGCTGTTCGGGATGGCGATGACCGAGAAGCAGGGCGGCTCCGACGTGCGCGCCAACACGACGCGGGCGCTCGCCGACGGCGACGGGCGCTGGCTGTTGACCGGCCACAAGTGGTTCTGCTCCGCGCCGATGTCCGACGCGTTCCTGGTGCTCGCGCAGACGGCGGGCGGGCTGAGCTGCTTCGTCGTTCCTCGAGTGCTGGAGGACGGCACCCGCAACGTCTTCCTGATCCAGCGCCTGAAGGACAAGCTCGGCAACCGGTCGAACGCCTCCAGCGAGATCGAGTTCGCGGACACGGTCGGCTACCTCCTCGGCGAGGAGGGCCGCGGCGTGCGCACGATCCTGGAGATGGTGAACCGCACCCGGCTCGACTGCGTGCTCGGCAGCGCCGCGGGGATGCGGCAGGCCGTCGCGGAGGCGGCGTGGCACGTCCGGCACCGAGCCGCGTTCGGCCGCCGCCTGGTCGAACAGCCCGCGATGACGGCGGTGCTCGCGGACCTGGCGCTGGAGTCGGAGGCGGCGACGGCGGTCGCGCTGCGGCTGGCCCGCGCGCACGACGACGACGCCCCGGAGGCCGAGGTCGCGTTCCGCCGGCTGGCCACCGCGGTGAGCAAGTACTGGGTCTGCAAGCGCGGTCCCGGCCATGCCTACGAGGCGATGGAGTGCCTGGGCGGCAACGGCTACACCGAGGCGTTCCCGCTGGCCCGGCGCTATCGGGAGCAGCCGGTGATGGCGATCTGGGAGGGCTCGGGCAACGTCATCGCGCTGGACGTGCTGCGCGCCATCGGGCGCGACCCGGCGAGCGTGGCGGCGTTCGACGCCGAGCTCGCGACGGCCCGGGGCATCCACACCGTGTACGACGCGCACCACGACCGGCTGCGCCGCGCGGTGGCGGAGGCGGACGAGTCGTCGGCGCGCACACTGGTCGCCGCGCTCGCGGTGGCGCTGCAGGCGTCGCTGCTCATCCGACACGCGCCCCCGGCGGTCGCCGACGCCTTCGTCGCGGGACGGCTCGGGCCGGATCGCGGGTCCCTCTACGGGGAGCTGCCGGCGGGGGTGGACACCGCCGCCATCGTCGCCCGCGCCTGAACGTCAGGGAGACCAGTCGAACAGACCGCCGAGCAGTCCGGCCGCGTGCTTAGGAGCAGGCGGACGGGGAGCGCCCGCCCCGATTCTGGGGTGGAGGCTACTCCGCCGCCGCGGCCTCCGTCGCCTCGGGTGCCGCACCCGTCGCGGGACCCGGCGCGTCCAGCGGCACCGCAGACGGCGCGGCCGCCTCCACCTCCGCGGCCGCCGCCACGACCGGCTGCGCGCCGATCGCCCGATAGAACTCGCCCACCGCCTTGCGGTTGTACGCCGCCCAGTCGAACGGGCGGGCCGGGACCTCGCCGCGCAGGAACGCGCGCATCCCGTCCGCGACGCCGTCGACCGACTGCGGGACGACCAGGCCGGTGCCTGCCGGGAGGGCGTTCTTCGCCGACGCGAACTCGACCGTCACGATCGGGAGGTCGAGGACGAGCGCCTCCAGGATGACCATCGGCTGGCCCTCGTAGTCGCTCGACAGCACGAAGCAGTCCGTCTTCGCCATGATCGCGTGCGGGTTGCGCTGCATCCCGGTCAGGTACACCGAGCCCTGCAGGCCGAGCGTGGCGACGACCGCCTCCAGGTGTTCCTGGAGCGGGCCGGCGCCGACGATGACCAGCCGGGTCTTCGGGTTCTCGGCGTGCACCTGCGCGAAGGCGCGGATGAGTCGTTCCTGGTTCTTCTCCGGCGAGAGCCGCCCCACGTTGACGAAGGTGGTGACGTCGTCCGCCGGCGCGAGCAGGGTCTCGGCCCAGTCGGGGACGCTGCCGGCCTCCTCGTCGAACGCCTCCCGGCGAAGGTCGCGCTTCGCGTTCTGCAGGATGTGCTCGGCGTCCACCGTGTTGAGGGCGGACAGGAACTTCTCCGGCGGCGCGAACTCCGCCAGCGACGCCCGGTTCACGTCGGACAGTGTGGGGGAGACCGACACCAGGTGGTCGTACTGCGCGTACAGGGTGAAGAGCTGGGTGAGCGAGTGCAGCATCCGCTTCTCGCCGTTGACCTCGCGGTGGGCGTCGGAGGCGAGGTCGTTGTGCAGCCAGATCGCCCGCTGCGCGTCGGGGGAGTGCAGCAGCAGGATCGCCCAGAACGGCCCGTAGCCGGAGAAGTCGACCACGTAGTCGAAGCGGCTGTCGCCGAAGCAGCGGTACCACTCGTCGTCCCAGAGCTGGTTCTGGGCGGCGGTCTCGGCGTGCTGCGCAGTACGCCCGCGGCGGAAGTCGAGGTGCCGGGCGAGGTGGCGCAGCTTCGCGCCGTTCATCCCGCCGACCCGCGGGAACTGGCGGACCGCCGGGTGGATCTGCTCCTGCTTCCCGATCGCCGCCTGCGAGCCGCTCTGCGCGAAGAACGCCGACACGTCGTAGCGCTCGTGGTCCAGGTTGTTGAGCAGGTTGAGCGCGGAGGTCGTGATGCCGTTCGGGCGCATCCCGCCCAGGTACAGCAGGATCTTCTCGCGGCCGTCGTCCTCCAGCGAGGTGCGCAGCCGGTAGCCCTCGCGCACGCCGCGGAACACGATGTCCACGACGCGCCCGGCAGCCGAGCCGTCGTCGTACGGGGTGAACCGGCGCTGCATCGCCAGGTACTTCTCCCGCGAGTCGGAGGGCACCCGGTCGCCGTCCTCGGCCACCGCCGCAAGGGCGTCGCCCAGCTCGGCCGCCGACATCAGCACCGGGCCCGGCCACTCCTCCGGCTCGAAGTACAGCCCGCGCGTGCCGGCGTAGTCGGCGAGGTCGGGGGTGAAGAACAGGATCGGCCGTCCGGTGCCGAGGAAGTCGAAGAAGATGCTGGAGTAGTCGGTCACCAGGATGTCGGTGGCGCCGAGCACGAGGTTGGTCGGGATCTCGTTGGGCACCAGCATCCGCGCCAGCTCGGGGCGGTCGGCGGCCAGCGCGTGCACGCTCTGATGGGTCTTCACGAGCACGGCGTACCGGCTGGTGTCGATGCGCTCCTCCACCTGGGCGATGTGGGACAGCATCGCGTCGAGGTCGTCCTCGGGCCGGCCGAAGACCTGGCCCTTCCAGGTCGGCGCGTACAGGATGACCTCGCGGTCGCCGAGCGGGATGCCGGACGCGATCAGGCGGCGGCGCACATCCTCCCGCTGGGCGTCGTCCAGGAACTGCCGGTCGAGGCGCGGGTAGCCCTCCTCGACGATGGTGCCGCGGTAGATGCCGTCGAGCTTGTACCCGGTGCGGTACATCTGGTCGGTCATGAACTCGTTGGCCGCCAGCAGGTAGTCGGCCTGGACGAAGTTGCGCACGATGTTCGCGGTCGCGAGCGCGCCGCCGTCGATGTCGTAGCCCATCCGCTTGAGCGGGGTGCCGTGCCAGGTGTTGAGGTAGACCTGCCCCGGCCGCTTGGAGAAGTCGTACGGGAACGTCGCGTTGTTGACGAGGTACTGGCTGGTGGCGAGCGCCCGGTAGTAGGCGGCCGAGCCGTAGCGCACGAACGTCACGCGCGGGTCGTCGGCGAACTCCTCGACGGCTGCGCGGTACTGGTGCAGGTCGGACAGCGCCCAGATGTGGGTGAGGTGCTTCAGGTCGGGCGCGGCCAGGAGCTCGCGGAACAGCGCCTCAGGGTTGTCCAGCATCCCGTTGCCGGAGAACGACTCGTAGAAGACGGAGCCCAGGACGAGGGGCTGCCGGCGCCAGTGCGCGTGGATCTCGAAGCGGGCTGCGCGCTTCACTCGGGAGGGGAGGCGCTTCAGGGAAAGTCTCATCGCCGACGAGTTTATGAGAGCGGGATAACAGACACCTGAGAGGATGCGAAGCCTGCGCCATGAGCGCGGGCGGTCACGCTCCGGCGTCGAAGCCGAGGCTGAGCTTGCGCAGCAGGCCGGCCAGCCGCTCCTGCTCGACCGGGGAGAGCGCCTCCAGGAGGTCGGCCTCCGCGTCCACCAGTCGCGTGATCGCGGCGTCCACGCGGGCCAGGCCCTGCGTCGTCATCTGCACGAGGATGCCGCGGCCGTCGTTGGGGTCGGTGCGGCGCTCGACCAGTCCGCGGGCGACGAGGCGGTCGATGCGGTTGGTCATCGTGCCGGACGACACCAGGGTCTGCTGGAGGAGCGACTTGGGGCTGAGCTGGAACGGCGAGCCGGCGCGGCGCAGCGCGGAGAGCACGTCGAACTCCCACGAGTCGAGGTCGGAGCGGTCGAACGCGCCGCGGCGGGCGCGGTCGAGGTGCCGGGAGAGCCGGTCGACGCGGGAGAGCACCTGCAGCGGCGCGAAGTCGAGGTCGGGGCGCTCGCGCAGCCAGGCGCCGACGATGCGGTCGACCTCGTCGCGTGCGCCCGTGCGCGCCCCCGGGTCCTGTGCCTCCGCCATCCCTCCATGCTATTGGGCGAGGCCCTCCGCTCGGCGGCAGCATCCGCCGGGTCTGGCAGACTGTGTGTGCGCGTTGCGCGGTCCGCCTTGGTGTAATGGCAGCACGACAGCCTTTGGAGCTGTTAGGTCCAGGTTCGAGTCCTGGAGGCGGAGCGACGTCTCCGACCCGACCCCTGTCTCTAACCCGCCGGGAGAATCATGACCGACCAGAATCTCGCCATCGTCGTCCTCGCCGCCGGCCAGGGCACGCGGATGAAGTCCGCCACTCCCAAGCTGTTGCACCCGCTCGGCGGCCTGCCGATCGTCGGGCACGTGCTGGCGACCGCCCGAGAGCTCGACGCCGCCACCGTGGTCGCCGTCGTGCGCCACGAGCGCGACCGGCTCGCCGAGGTGATCGAGGCGGACCTGCCCGAGGCGGTCATCGTCGATCAGGACGAGGTGCCGGGCACCGGCCGGGCGGTCGAGCAGGCCGTCGCCGCGCTGCCGGAGGGCTTCGCGGGCGACGTGCTCGTGGTCAACGGCGACGTGCCGCTCCTCGACGCCGAGACGCTGCGCGGCCTGGTCGCGGCGCACCGCGCGGGCGGGGCGGCGGCGACCATCCTGTCGTCGTTCCCGGCCGACGCCACCGGCTACGGCCGCATCGTGCGCACGCCGGAGGGCCACCTCGACCGGATCGTGGAGCACAAGGACGCCACCGAGGCCGAGCGCGCCATCGGCGAGATCAACGCCGGCATCTACGTCTTCGGCGCAGCGGCGCTGCGCGACATGCTCGCCAACGTGACCACCGACAACGCCCAGGGCGAGAAGTACATCACCGACGTCATCGGCCTGCTGCGGGAGGCCGGCTTCGACGTCGACGCGCTCCCGGTCTCCGAGTCGTGGCTGGTGGAGGGCATCAACGACCGCGCCCAGCTCAGCGAGGCGGCCGCCCGGCTCAACGCGCTCGTCGTGCGCACCTGGCAGCTCGCCGGCGTCACCGTGCAGGACCCGGCGACCACCTGGATCGACGTGAAGGTCGTCCTGGAGCCCGACGTCACCATCCTCCCCGGCACCCAGCTCCGCGGCGCGACCGTCGTGCGCACCGGCGCCGAGATCGGTCCGGACACCACGCTGGTCGACACCGAGGTCGGCGCCGGCGCCACCGTCAAGCGCACCGACGCCACCCTCGCGGTGATCGGCGACGGCGCGACGGTCGGGCCGTTCTCGTACCTCCGCCCCGGCACGATCCTCGGCGCGAACGGCAAGATCGGCACGTTCTCCGAGACCAAGAACGCGGTCATCGGCGCCGGTACCAAGCTGGCCCACTTCAACTACGTCGGCGACGCCGAGGTGGGGGAGAAGGGCAACCTCGGCGCGGGCGTCATCACCGCCAACTACGACGGCGTGAACAAGCACCGCACGACCATCGGCTCGCATGTGCGGATCAGCACGAACACGGTGCTCGTCGCGCCCGTTAGGATGGGTGACGGAGCGTACACCGGTGCGGGAACGGTCGTCCGGAAGGACGTTCCAGCTGGGGCGCTCGCCATCACTGTCGCGCCGCAGCGCAACATCGAAGGCTGGGTCGCGGAGAAGCGGCCGGGCACCGAAGCCGCGCGCGCCGCTGAACAGAGCGGGGCAGCGCAAGAGAGCGGAGAGTAAGTGTCAGGGATCACTGCCAGCGGCCAGAAACGACTCGTTCTGATCTCGGGGCGTGCGCATCCCGAGCTCGCTGAGCAGATCGCCGAGCACCTCGGCAGTGAGCTGGTGCCCACCGACTCCCGCACGTTCGCGAACGGCGAGATCTACGCGCGCTTCGACGAGAGCGTGCGCGGGTCGGACGCCTTCGTGATCCAGTCGCACACTTCCCCGATCAACGAGTGGCTCATGGAGCAGCTCATCATGGTGGACGCGCTGAAGCGCGCCTCCGCCAAGCGCATCACCGTCGTCGCGCCCTTCTACCCGTACGCCCGCCAGGACAAGAAGGGCCGCGGCCGCGAGCCGATCTCGGCCCGCCTGGTCGCGGATCTGTTCAAGGCCGCCGGAGCCGATCGGATCATGTCGATCGACCTGCACGCCGCCCAGATCCAGGGCTTCTTCGACGGCCCGGTCGACCACCTGTTCGCCATGCCCGTGCTCCTGGAGCACATGCAGCGCGAGCTCGACCCGTCGACGCTGACGGTCGTCTCGCCCGACATGGGCCGGGTGCGCGTCGCCGACATCTGGAGCGACAAGCTCGGAGTGCCGCTGGCGATCATCCACAAGCGCCGCGACCCGCTGGTGCCGAACCAGGTCTCGGTGCACGAGATCGTCGGCGAGGTGAGCGGCCGCGTCTGCCTCCTGGTCGACGACCTGATCGACACCGGCCGCACGATCGTGAAGGCCGCGGAGGCGTTGAAGGCCGCCGGCGCGATCGGCGTCGTGGTCGCGGCGACCCACGCCGTGTTCAGCGACCCGGCCGTCGAGCTGCTGCAGTCGGAGGCCATCGACTCGGTCGTGGTCACCGACACGCTGCCGCTGCCGCAGCACAAGCGCTGGGAGGGCCTCACCGTGCTGCCGATCGCGCCGCTGCTGGCGAACGCGATCCGCGAGGTCTTCACCGACGGCTCGGTGACCTCCATGTTCGACGGCGCCGCCTGAGTTCCCACCCTCGCAGGGCACGTAAACGCCCCTAAAACCGGCGCGGTTTAGGGGCGTTTACGTGCCCTTCGCCGTTCAGGGGAGGGCGTGTGGGGCGGAGGGGATGAGGCCGAGAGGGGCGACGAAGGTCGGGTCGCCCTCGGTGTTCAGCGCGTAGCACTGCCAGCCCGGGCCGGCGGGCGCGAACAGCTCGAAGCGGGCCGACGAGCTCACCGCGTCCGGCTGGTAGTGCCGGGCGTAGACGTCGCACGTGTAGTTCGCGGTGTCGGTCTGGATGCTGATCGTCAGCATGATGCCGGGGAGCAGCAGCGCCGTGAGCGCCACGACCACGAACACGCGCGTCGCGATGGTCCGCCTCCGCCCGCGCAGCGGACGGTCCGACGGGTCGTACTCCGCCAGCTCCGGATGCTCCTCGAACGTCACGCTACGAGTCTGAAGCGCGCATCCCCCGAACGCAACAACACCGAAGGGCACGTCGTTGTCACTTCCGAACCCGGAAAGTGACAACAACGTGCCCTTCGGCGGTGGGGTTGGGAGCTAGTGCGAGGAGCCCTCGGTCTCGATCTCGGTGCGGTCGCCCGACCACAGCGTGTGGAAGGTGCCCTCCTTGTCGACGCGCTTGTAGGTGTGCGCGCCGAAGAAGTCGCGCTGGCCCTGCACGAGCGCGGCCGGGAGGTGGGTGGAGGCGAGCGAGTCGTAGTACGACAGCGCCGAGCCGAAGCCGGGCACCGGGACGCCGGAGAGCGCGGCGGTGGCGACGATGCGGCGCCAGGCGGCCTCGCCCTCGCGGACGGCGTCGGCGAAGTACGGCGCCTCCAGCAGGGTGGCGATGTCGGGGTTCTCGTCGTACGCGTCCGCGATGCGGTTGAGGAATTGGGCGCGGATGATGCAGCCGCCGCGCCAGATCTTGGCGATCTTGTCCTTGTTGATGTTCCAGCCGTACTTCTCGGCGCCCGCGATGATCGCGTCGAAGCCCTGCGCGTACGCGACGACCTTGGAGGCGTAGAGCGCCTTCGACACGTCGTCGGCGAACGCCTTCACGTCCTCCGCCTTCTGCACCTCGGGCCGCGACTGGATGGTCGCCTGCACGGCGGCGCGCTGCGCGGGCTTGGAGGACACGGCGCGGGCGAACACGGCCTCGGCGATGCCGCCGACCGGGATGCCCAGGTCGAGCGCGTTCTGCACGGTCCAGACGCCGGTGCCCTTCGAGCCGGCCTGGTCGAGGACGATGTCCACGAACGGGCGGCCGGTCTCGGCGTCCACCTGGCGGAGCACCTCTGCGGTGATCTCGATCAGGTACGACTCCAGGTAGCCCTTGTTCCATTCGGAGAACACGTCCGCGATCTGCGCCGGCTCCAGGCCGCCGACCGTGCGGAGCAGGTCGTAGGCCTCGGCGATGAGCTGCATGTCGGCGTACTCGATGCCGTTGTGGATCATCTTCACGAAGTGGCCGGCGCCGTCGGTGCCGACGTGGGTCACGCACGGCTCGCCCTCGGCGACCGCGGCGATGGACGCGAGGATCGGGCCCAGGGTCTCGTACGACTCGGCCGAGCCGCCCGGCATGATCGAGGGGCCGTTGAGGGCGCCCTCCTCACCGCCGGAGATGCCGGCGCCGACGAAGTGGATGCCGGTCGGCGCGATGCGCTTCTCGCGCTCGATGGTGTCGTGGAAGTTCGCGTTGCCGCCGTCCACGATGATGTCGCCCGGCTCGAACCGCTCGACGAGCTGGTCGATGACGGCGTCCGTGCCGCGGCCGGCCTGGACCATGATGATCGCGGTGCGCGGCTTGCTGAGCGACGCGACGAAGTCGTCGATCTGCTCGGAGGAGACGAACCCGGCCTCGGGGTGGGCGTCCACCAGCTCCTCGGTGCGGGCGTAGGTCCGGTTGAAGACGGCGACGGTGTTGCCCTCGCGCGACGCGAGGTTGCGGGCCAGGTTCGACCCCATCACAGCCAGACCGACGACTCCGATGTTGGCCGGTGCGTGGTTCTCGGGCACGGAGGACTCCTTCGTTGAGATGGTTTGCGTCCAGCGTAGCCGTCCGGCCACGCTGTGATCCGTTGTGTGACGAGCCTCTCAGCCCAGCCGGAACGTCGCCCGCGGGATGTCGTCCACCAGCCGGTGCGCGAGGGCGAACGCGTCCTCCTCGGCGAGCTGGTGCGTGACGACGAGGGACGCCAGGAAGGAGGCGTCCACCCGGCGCGACATGTCGTGCCGCGCGGGGATCGAGCAGAACGCCCGGGTGTCGTCGATGAACCCGCTGGTCTTGGTGAAGCCCGCGCTGTCGGTGATCGCCCTCCGGTAGCGGAGGATCGCCGCCGGGGTGTCCAGGAACCACCACGGCGCGCCCGCGTACACCGACGGGTAGAACCCGGCGAGCGGCGCGATCTCTCGCGAGAAGGTGGTCTCGTCCACAGTGAACAGCACCAGCCGGAAGGTCGGGTTCGTGCCGAAGTCGCGCAGGATCGGCGTGAGCGGCTCGGTGAAGGAGCCGACCGCGGGGAGGTCGTGCCCGGTGTCCGGCCCGTACGCGTCGAAGGTCGGCCGGTGGTGGTTGCGGTGCACGCCGGGGTGGAGCTGCATGACCAAGCCGTCGTCGGCCGCCATCTCGGCCAGCCGGTAGAGCATGTTGCGGCGGTACGCGACCGCCTCCGTCGCGGTGAGGGAGCCGTCGAGGGCCGCTCGGTGGATGCGCGCGGCCTCCGCCTCGGCCAGCGGCTCGCTGCCGGTGTCGATCACGCCGGTGTCGGTAGCGGTGCCGCCCGCGGCGGCGAACGCGGCCCTGCGGACGCGGAGCGCCTCCAGCAGCCCCGCGTAGCTCGACGTGTCGATGTCGGCGCGGGCGGCCAGGCGGTCGAGTCGACCGGCCCAGCCCGGCTCGTCCGGATGCATGTACCGGTCGGCGCGGAAGGTCGGGACGACCCGTCCCGTGAAGGTCGGGTCCGCGGCGAGGCGCACGTGCGCCTCAAGATCATCCGCCGGATCGTCCGTGGTCGCGAGCACCGCGATCCGGAACCGGTCGAACAGGGCGCGCGGGCGGAACTCCGGCGACGCCAGGGTGGCGGCCAGCTGGTCGTACAGCGCGTCGGCGTTCTGCGCGGACGGCTGCTCGGTGAGCCCGAACACCTCGCTGAACTCGGACTCGAACCAGAACCGCACCGGGGTGCCGAGGAAGACGTCCCAGTGCTCGCAGAGGGTGCGCCAGATCGCGCGGCCGGAGGCGGGGGAGGGTACGCCGTCGCGGGCGAGCCCGAGGTCGCCGAGCGGGACGCCCACCGCATGCAGCATCCGCGTCACGTAGTGGTCGGGCGTGATCAGCAGCGCCGCCGGGTCGGGGAAGGGCTCGTCGTCGGCCAGCATCGCCGCCGGCACGTGGCCGTGCGGGGAGTAGATCGGCGCGTCGGCGACGGCGGCGTGCAGCCGCCTGGCCAGGTCCCGCTCGGCGGGGTCGGCGGGGAAGAGCCGGTCGGGGTGCGGGGCGAGCGCGGTCATCCGCGTCCTTTCGTCGTGCGGTGCGAAGCGGGCGCGGGCCCGGTGGAGGCCCGGACCGTGAGGTGCGTGGGGAGCGTCGCGGCCTGCCTGCTGACCGGAGCGGCGCTCTCGTCCAGCCGGGCGAGCAGCATGGCGACCGCGGTGCGGCCGGCCTGCTCGATCGGCGCGGTCAGGGTGGTCAGCGGCGGGTTGCAGAAGTCGGCGCCGAAGATGTCGTCGCAGCCGACCAGCGAGACGTCGCCGGGCACGTCCACGCCGCGCTCGCGGAACCGGGCGAGCATCCCGATCGCCAGGAGGTCGTTGAACGCGACGCAGGCCGTCGCTCCGGCGTGCAGCACGGCGTCCGCCGCCGCCGCCCCCGCGTACTGGCGCGGCGCGAACGGGCCGACCCTCAAGGTCTCCACGTCGTAGCGCTCCGCCGCGTGGACGAGCGCGCGCCAGCGGCGCTCGTTCGACCACGAGGTCTCCGGGCCCGAGGCGTAGACGATCGAGCGGTGGCCGAGCGACGCCAGGTGCCCGACCGCCTGCTCGACGCCGTTGGGGGTGTCGATGAAGACGTTCGCGACCCCGCGGGTCTGCCGGTTGATCGCCACGACCGGCATCTCGGCCGCGAGCGCCGTCAGCCGCCGGTCGGTCAGGCGGGAGGCCGCGAGGATCGCGCCGTCGAACGACGGCCGCAGCTTGTGCAGCATGCCGTCCTCCAGCTCGTCGGACTCCTCGGTGTCGACCAGGAGCTGCGTGTAGCCGGCGGCCTTGAGCTGCTGCTGCGTGCCCCGGATGATGCCGAAGTAGAACGGGTTCGTGACGTCGGAGACCAGCACCGCGATGCACCGGGTCCGGCCGCTGGTGAGGGCCCTGGCCTGCGAGTTCGGGATGTAGTTGAGGTCACGGGCGGCCCGCTCGATGCGCTCGCGGGTGATCGCGTTGACGCGGCCCGGATTGGCGAGCGCACGGGAGGCGGTCGAGGTGGCGACACCGCTGGCGGCGGCCACGTCCGCGAGGGTGGCCGGGCGGTCCGTGCCGTCGGGATACCCGCGAAGCTGAGGGCTCATGCGCCCATCACAGCACACGATGGCAATTTTTGGCAATCGGTTGCAGTGCGATTGCCGGACTGCCTAGGCTCGGCGGCAGTCCCGCGGTGCGCACCTCGTCCGGGGGACAGATCCACCAGATCAACCGTCCTCAAAGGAGAGTCACGTATGAGATCACGTTTCGCGCTCGGCGCGGTCGCCGGCCTGGCCGCCATCGGCCTCGCCCTCACCGGATGCTCGTCCTCCGGCGGCGGATCGAACCCCAGCTCCACGGCCGTCGACGGGAAAGGGCGCACCCTCACCGTCTACACCGGGGTGAGCGGGCTCTATCCGCAGCAGCAGAAGGAGTGGTTCTCGGAGCTCCAGGCCCAGTTCAAGAAGGAGACCGGGGCGACCCTGGCCTTCGACACCTTCGCCAGCTCCAACGACGAGCTCACCAAGATCCAGACCTCGGTCGTCTCCGGGCAGGGCCCGGACGTCTATGCCCTCGGCACCACCTTCACGCCGACCGCCTACGCGACGGGCGCGTTCGTCAAGCTCACCGACGCCGACTGGGCCAAGGTCGGCGGCCGCGACCGCTTCGTCCCCGCCTCGCTCGGGATGTCGGGGCCGGACGCCAAGAACCAGATCGCGGTGCCGCTCGCGCAGCGCCCGTTCGTGATGGCGTACAACAAGGACCTCTTGAAGGCCGCGGGCATCGACAAGCCGGCCACCACCTGGGACGACTTCGCGAGCCAGGCCAAGAAGCTCACCACCGGAGGCACGTACGGTGTCGCGGTCGGCTACGCCGACAACTACGACCCGTGGAAGTTCATCTGGGCGATGTCCCAGCAGGGCGGCAACCCGATCCTCGACCTGAAGTCGAACAAGGCGCGCCTCGACGACCCGATCACCCAGAAGGCGTACGAGACCTACTTCGGCTGGCTCACCGAGCAGAAGGCTGTCGACCCGGCCGCGGTCGGCTGGAAGAACCCGCAGGCCGTCGCCGCGTTCGCGGCGGGCAAGGCCGCGTACCTGCCGATGGTGTCGGCCAGCTCGATGGAGGCGCTGGACTCGTCCGCCGTCGCCGGCAAGTACGCGTACGCGCTGATGCCGACCGTGACGCCGGGCAAGACGTCCAACCCGTCCGGCGGCAAGGCGGCGGCGAGCATCGTCTCGGGTGACAACCTCGTGGTCGCCTCGTACTCGAAGAACCAGGACCTGGCCTTCGCCTACATCAACATGGTGACCCGCGCCGACATGCAGACCAAGGAGTTCAAGCTCCTCGGCGACCTGCCGTCGAACGCGAAGGCCGCCGACGACCTGCAGAAGTCCACCCCGATCATCGCGCCGATCGTCGACGCGATCGGCAAGTCCGTGGCGACGCCGTTCAGCGGCGCCTGGGGCGACACCCAGCTCGCACTGACCAACGTGGTGGTGCAGTCGATCCCGAACCTGTCGAGCGGGTCGGTCAGCAGCTCCCAGCTGTCGCAGTTGCTCAAGACCGCGCAGTCGACGGCGCAGGGCTCGCTGGACAAGGCCAAGAAGTAGCGGGCCGATCATGTCCACCGACACTGCGGCCCCGGCCGCGACCGCCCGTCCGCCCGCGGAGGCCACCCCTCCGCGGGCGGGCAGGGCGCCCCGCCGGGGCCGCCGCACCGTGCAGCAGCGCAACCGGCCGCTCTGGATGCTGCTGCCCGGCGGCATCCTCATGCTGCTGGTCATCATCGTCCCGTTCGTGTTCGCGATCGTCATCTCGACGCTCGACCTCGACATGTACACGCTGCGCGACTGGGTCTCGGCCCCGTTCATCGGGCTCGGGAACTACATCGAGGCGATCACCTCCTCCTCGCTGCTGCAGTCGATCTGGATCAGCGTCTCCTTCGCCGTGATCGCGGCCGTCGTGACCCTGCCGATCGGCGTCGCCGCGGCGCTGGCGACGCAGAACGCGTTCCGGGGCCGGGCGCTGGTGCGCTCGCTGTTCCTGGTGCCGTACGTGCTGCCCGGCTTCGTCGTCGGCACGTTCTGGCACACCATGCTGCAGCCGCACGGGATCGTGGACACCGTCCTCGGCAACCTGGGCATCCACACCGGGCTCTGGCTCAACGGACCGCTCAGCTACTGGACGCTGATCGGCGTGCAGATCTGGTCGTCCTGGCCGTTCTTCTACCTGCTGGTGCTCGCCGGCCTGCAGTCGGTCGAGAACGAGGTCCACGAGGCCGCGGCGCTCGACGGCGCCGGCTGGTGGGCGAAGCTGCGCTACGTCATCCTGCCGCACCTGCGCGGGCCGATCGCGCTGGCGCTGATCATCTCCCTGCTGCACAACATCAACGGCTTCACGCTGCCGTTCGTGCTCTTCGGGGTGCCGGCTCCCGCGGACGTGAACGTCCTCCCCGTGCTGACCTACGTGACCAGCTTCCAGAGCTTCCGCTTCGGGCTGAGCGCGGCAATGGCGGTGTTCTCGCTGATCCTCATCGCGATCCCGCTGTTCATCTACTTGAAAGCGGTCCGCCTCGACACCGGCGACGACCGGAAGGAGAAGACGGCATGACCGCCTCCGCAACCACTGTCCGGCCAGCGCGCCGCCGCGGCACGGGAGACGTCTACCGGCTGCTGCCGCGTCCGCTGCACGCGGTCATCATCGCCCTCCTGCTCTGCGTCGCCCTGCTGCCGATCGTGTACGTGCTGCTGTCGTCGGTGAACTCCGACATCGGGGTCGCGAGCGGCGAGTTCTTCCCGAGCTCGTTCAACCCCGACAACTACATCAAGGTGTGGTCGACGGTCGCGCTCGGCAACGGGCTGATGAACAGCGTGATCGTCGCCGGAGGCGTCGCGATCGTGTGCGCGTTCCTCGCGGTGGCGACCGCGTACGTGCTGGTGCGGTTCTCGTTCCGCGGCCGGCTGACGTTCCTGCGCAGCCTGCTCGGCCTCCAGTCGATCCCCGGCACGCTCATGCTGCTGCCGGTGTTCGTCCTGTTCTCCTCGGCGTCCAGCGCCCTCGGCATCCCGATCATCGGCACGCGGTGGTCGCTGTTCGTCACCTACCTGACGTTCGCACTGCCGTTCTCGACCTGGGTCATGGTGACCTACCTGCGCGGGCTGCCGCGCGAGCTGGAGGAGGCCGCGCGCATCGACGGCGCGTCATCGTGGCGCATCCTGACCAGGATCGTGCTGCCGCTGAGCTGGCCGGGCGTGGTCGTCTCCGGCATCTTCGCGTTCCTGCTCGGCTGGAACGACGTGCTGTTCGCCTCGGTGATGACCAACCCGGACACGCGCACGGCGGCCGTCGCGCTCCAGGTGTTCACCGTGGCGCAGGAGGGTGGAGCCCTGCCGCTCTACGGGCAGATGATGGCGGCGTCGCTGATCTGCGCGGTGCCGGTCGTCGCCCTGTACCTGGTGTTCCAGCGCTACCTCGTCGGCGGGCTGACCGCGGGCGGGGTTAAGTGAAGAAGAGGACGAAAGAGTGAGTGAGAGAGAGTGACTGAGACAATCCGACCCACCTGGGCGCTATCCGGCTTCGGCGACGAGATCGACCCCGACCCTGCCGTGCAGATCGCGGTCCTGCAGGCGCTGGGCGCCAACCACATCGAGGTGCGCAGCGCGTGGGGCGTCAACATCGTCGACCTCGACGACGAGCAGCTCGACCGGCTCGCGGGCATCCTCGCCGAGCGCGGGATGCGCGTCTCGGCGATCGCCTCGCCGATCGGCAAGGTCGACGTGGCGCTGCCCGTCGAGCACGAGGTCGAGCGGCTGGGGCGCGCGATCGCCGCGGCCACGCGCCTCGACGCGCGCTACATCCGGCTGTTCTCCTTCTACCGCGCGGAGGGCGTTCCGGTGGAGGACATCCGCGACGCCGTGCTGACGCGCATGCGGGCGCTCGCCGACGCGGCCGAGGCCGCCGGCGTGGTGCTGCTGCACGAGAACGAGAAGGACATCTACGGCGACACCCCCGAGCGCTGCCTCGACATCGTGGAGTCGGTCGGGTCGCCCGCGCTGAAGCTGGCGTGGGACAGCGCCAACTTCGTCCAGGTCGGCGTGCCCGGCCCGTTCACCGACGGCTACGCGCTGCTGCGCCCGCACCTGGAGTACCTGCAGGTGAAGGACGCGCTGGCGGGAACGGGCGAAGTCACGCCGGCGGGGGAGGGCGACGGCCAGCTGCTGGAGACCCTCACCGCGCTGCGCGACGACGGCTACACCGGCTTCGCCTCGCTGGAGCCCCACCTCACCGACGTCAACGCCCTCGGCGGCTTCTCGGGACCGGCGGCGTTCGGCGTCGCCGGCCGCGCCCTCCGCCGCCTCACCGACCAGATCGGAGTCACCCTCGCATGAGCACGGAACCCACCACCTTGAACGTGGCCATCGTCGGCTGCGGCATCATCGGGCTGAACCACGCCCGAGCCATCCTCCGGCACCCCGGGCTGGCGCTGTCGGCGCTGGTCGACGCGATCCCGGCGGCCGCGACGGCGCTCGCCGACCAGCTCGTCTCCGAGTACGGCGCCGGCCGCGTCGCCGAGTTCGCCTCGCTGACCGACGCGCTCGCCGGAGCGCCGGTGGACGTGGTCGTCATCTGCACGCCGAGCGGCCTGCACGTCGTCCTCGCGGAGGAGGCGCTCGCCGCCGGTAAGCACGTCGTGATCGAGAAACCGCTCGACGTCTCGCTGCCCCGCGCCCGCGAGATCCTGGCGTTGTCGCAGCGCGCCGAGCAGGACGGCCTGGTCGTCTCGGTGATCAGCCAGCACCGGTTCGACCCCGCCTCCCGGGTCGTCGCCGAGGCCGCCCACTCCGGCGCCTTCGGCCGGCTCACGAGCGGGCTCGCCTCCGTCGCCTGGTGGCGCAGCCAGGAGTACTACGACTCCGGGCAGTGGCGCGGCACCTGGGAGCTCGACGGCGGGGGAGCGGTGATGAACCAGGGAGTCCACACCGTCGACCTGCTCGTCTGGTTCCTCGGCCGGCCGGTGGAGATCGACGCCCGGACCGCCCTCCTCGCCCACGAGCGCGTGGAGGTCGAGGACATCGCCGTGGCGACGATCCGCTTCGAGTCGGGAGCGCTCGCGGTGCTGCACGCGACGACCGCCGCCTACCCCGGACTGTCGGTGCGCCTGCAGGTGCACGGCGACCGCGGCTCGGCGATCATCGACGACGACCAGCTCGAATACTTCGGCACGGCCGACACCGACGGCAACCGCGCCGCGGACCTCGTGCCGGCGAGCGAGCTGCGCGGCGGCGACCGCGGCCCCGACCAGTTCGTGATCGGGCACTTCCGCCAGTACGACGACATCGTGGACGCGATCCACGGGCACCGTGCGCCCGGGGTCACCGTCGCGGACGCGTTCCTCTCGCTCGCGGTCGTCCGTTCCGTGTACCTGTCGGCCACGCTCGGCCGCCCCGTGCTGCTGGACGACGTGCTGGACGGCTCGCTCGACGACGTCGAGGTCACGACGGGGGTGCGCGCATGAAGTTCTCCGTCTTCACCGCCTCCACGCCGGACTGGACGCCCGAGGAGGCCGCGCGCACCATCGCGGCGCAAGGCTGGGACGGCATCGAGTGGCGCGTGGTCGACCAGCAACCGGCCGGCGAGCCGGGCTTCTGGGCGGGCAACCGTGCGACCTGGCCGCTGACCGGGCTGGAGGAGTCTCTTCCCGAGATCGCTCGCCTGACCCGGGAGGCCGGGCTGGAGTTCTCCGGCATCGGCGGCTACGCGGGCTGCGGCGACCACGCGAACGTCGACCGGATGCTCGCCGCGACCGCCGAGCTCGGCGCGCGCCAGGTGCGCGTCACCATGCCGCGCTCCGACCTCGGCGACTACCGCGAGTTGTTCGCCGCTGCGCGCCAGGACATGGAGCGGGCGGCCTCGGTCGCCTCGTCGCTCGGGGTGAAGGCCCTGGTGGAGCTGCACCACGAGACCATCACGCCGTCGGCCTCCGCCGCCCTCCGGCTGCTCGACGGGCTCGACCCGGAGGCGGTCGGCGTCATCCACGACCTCGGCAACCTGCTGATCGAGGGCCAGGAGCGCACGCTCTCCGCCCTCCAGCTCCTCGGTCCGTACCTCGCGCACGTGCACGTCAAGAACGTGCAGTGGCTGCGGGGCGAGCCGGAGGCGGACGGCACCGTGCGCTGGCGCCACGACTGGGCGCCGCTGCGCGAGGGCGTGGGAGACGTGGACGCCTACTTCCGCGCGCTGCACGAGTTCGGCTATGACGGGTGGGTGACCTGCGAGGACTTCTCCACCGCGGTTCCGCTCGAGGAGCGTACCCGTCGCAATCTGGCCTACCTCCGGGACGTGGAGGCGCGCACGCGCAGCGCGGTGCCGGCATGACCCAGCCCCACCCGGCCGACGTGGCCCCATCCATCGCCTCGGCCCGTCAGGTGCGCCACCCCGTGCGGGTGGCGCACCTCGGGCTGGGCGCGTTCCACCGCGCGCACCAGGCCTGGTACACGCAGCGGGCCAACGAGGCCGTGGAGGGAGAGGGCTGGGGCATCGCCGCCTTCACCGGCCGCAGCCCCGACGCCGCGCGGGTGCTCGCCGCCCAGGACGCGGTCTACACGCTCATCGAGCGCGGCCCGGACGGCGACGCCGCGACCGTCGTGGAGGCGCTGAGCAGCGTCCACGACGGCGCAGACGCCGAGGCGTGGCGTCGTGTCCTCGCCGACCCGGCGGTCGGCGTACTGACGCTCACCGTGACGGAGGCCGGCTACCGCCCGGGTTCGTCGGCCCCGGCGCGCGTGCTCGACGGCCTGCGGGCCCGGTTCGAGGCGGGCGCGGGTGGCATCGCCGTCGTGAGCTGCGACAACCTCCCGGACAACGGCGCCGTCATCCGGGACGCGGTGCTCGCCCTCGCCGAGCCCGGCTCCGCCCTGGACGCCTGGATCCGCGCCGAGGTCTCCTTCGTCTCCTCGATGGTCGACCGCATCACGCCCGCGACCACCGACGCCGACCGGGAGGCCGCGCGCCGCCTCACCGGCCTGGCGGACGCCGCGCCCGTGGTCACCGAGCCGTTCGCGGAGTGGGTGCTCGCGGGCGACTTCCCTGCGGGCCGCCCGGCCTGGGAGGCCGCCGGTGCGCGGTTCGTGGACGACATCGCCCCGTACGAGCGCCGCAAGCTCTGGCTCCTCAACGCCGGGCACTCCCTGCTCGCGTATCACGGCCTCGCCGCTGGCCTCAGTACCGTCGCCGAGGCGGTCGCCGACCCCGCGCTCTCCGCCGAGCTGGAGCGGCTCTGGAGCGAGCAGCGCACCGAGCTGCCCTTCGACGCCGCCACCGTCGACGACGCGCTCGCCGCCCTGCGCGCGCGCTTCGGCAACGCGCGCATCGAGCACCGCCTGGCGCAGATCGCGTCGGACGGCTCGCAGAAGCTCGGCCCGCGCATCCTCGACCCGCTGCGTGCCCGGCTCGCCGCCGGAAGCGAGCCCGGTGCGGCCCAGCTGGACGTGCTCGCGGCGTGGAGCCGCCACCTCGCCGGACCGGACGTCCGCGACCCGGGAGCCGCCGACCTGGTCGCCGCCCTGCGCGACGCGCGCAGCCCCCGCGACCGCGCCGCCGCCGTGCTGGCCGCGCTCGCCCCCGACCTCACCGACTTGACCGAACCGCTCGCCGAGCGCATCGCCGCGAGCGAGCCAGCCACGCACCAAGGAGCACACGCATGAGAATCACCGCTGCAGACGTCCTGGTCTCCAGCCCCGGCCGCAACTTCGTGACCTTGCGGATCACGACCGAGGACGGCTACACGGGTCTCGGCGACGCGACCCTGAACGGGCGCGAGCTCGCCGTCGCCGCGTATCTGAGCGAGCACGTGGTGCCGCTGCTGATCGGACGGGACGCGCACGCGATCGAGGACACCTGGCAGTACCTGTACCGCGGCGCGTACTGGCGGCGGGGACCGGTGACGATGGCCTCCATCGCCGCGGTCGACACGGCGCTCTGGGACATCAAGGCCAAGGTCGCCGGGCTCCCGCTCTACCAGTTGCTCGGCGGGCGCAGCCGTGAGGGTCTGCTCGTCTACGGCCACGCCTCCGGCGCCGAGCTGCCCGAGCTGTTCGACTCGATCAACGAGCACCTGGAGGAGGGCTACCGCGCCGTGCGCGTGCAGACCGGCATCCCCGGGCTGCCGTCGGTGTACGGCGTCGCGTCGAGCAAGAACGCCGCCGCGGGAGCCGGGACCGGCTCCGACGCCCGCTACGACTACGAGCCCGCGCGCCGGAGTGCTGTGCCGGTGGAGGAGTCCTGGGACACGCGCGCGTACCTCCGGCACGCGCCGACCGTGTTCGAGGCGGTCCGGAACGAGTTCGGTCCGGAGCTGCCGCTGCTGCACGACGCGCACCACCGGCTGACGCCCATCCAGGCGGCCAAGCTCGGCAAGTCGCTGGAGCCCTACGACCTGTTCTGGCTGGAGGACGTCACCCCGGCCGAGAACCAGGCTGTGCTGCGCCGCGTCCGCGAGCACACCACGACGCCGCTGGCGATCGGCGAGGTGTTCAACACCATCTGGGACTACCGGGAGCTTTTCGAGGAGCAGCTGATCGACTACGTGCGCTCGCCAGTCACCCACGCGGGCGGCATCACCGGGCTGCGGCGCATCTTCGACTACGCCGCCGTCTACCAGATCAAGTCCGGCGTCCACGGCCCCACGGACGTGTCCCCGGTCGGGCTTGCCGCCGCGATCCACCTCGGCATCGCGATCCCGAACTTCGGCATCCAGGAGTACATGAAGCACAGCCCGGCGACCCACGAGGTCTTCCGGACCACCTACACGTTCGAGGACGGCATGCTGAAGCCCGGCGACCAGCCCGGCCTCGGCGTCGACTACGACGACCTCGTCGCCGACTCCTTCCCCTACGAGCCCGCCTACCTCCCCGTCAACCGCCTCCTGGACGGCTCCATGCACGACTGGTAACCCCCCCAAGAATTCCGGAGTCGTGTACGCCGCGCAGCGGCGTGTCGCGTACACAACTCCGGAACGGATGGCTGGGGGAGAATCGCAGGAGAGGAAGGAGTGCGCGTGGGCGTGAGGGTCGTGGTGATGGGCGTGTCCGGGTCGGGCAAGTCGACGGTCGGGAGGCTCGTCGCCGACGGGCTCGGCGCGGGGTTCGTGGACGGCGACGACCTCCACCCGGCCGCGAACGTCGCCAAGATGAGCCAGGGCATCCCGCTGACCGACGACGACCGCGAGCCCTGGCTGCGCGCGGTCGGGCGCACGCTCGCGGACGCCGGTCCGGCCGGGATGGTCGTCGCGTGCTCGGCGCTGAAGCGCACGTACCGCGACCTGATCCGGTCGGAGGCGCCCGGCACGTACTTCGCGGAGCTGGACGGCGACCGCGCCCTGCTCGCCGAGCGGATGATCCGGCCCGGGCACTTCATGCCGGCCTCCCTGCTCGACTCGCAGCTCGCGACCCTGGAGCCGCTCCAGCCCGGGGAGGACGGCGTGCGGCTCGACGTCGCCGAACCCCCGGAGGACCTCGTGACCGCGATCGTGGACGACGTGCGCTCGGCTGTCGGGTAGACTGGGCAACTGAACTTCGGCGAGGGATGCGTTCGCGCATCCGTTATCGACGCGGTGGAGCAGGCTACGCAGTCTTTCCTCGCGCACCTCGATGCGTTCGAGTCGACACCCCCCCATACTGCGAGCCCTCCGGCTCGCCTGACAGCCGGCCCCGCCGGCGAGGAGACATCATGGCTGACGAGTCCAACAAGGTCGTCGCGGAGATCCGCGACAGCTTCGGCAAGGGCGCTGCCCGCAAGATCCGCGCGAAGGGCCTGATCCCCGCGGTCATCTACGGCCACGGCACCGACCCGGTGCACGTCACGGTCCCGGCCCACCAGGTCGGCCTGCTGCTCCGCAAGGCCAACGCCATCCTGGACCTCGACATCGACGGCACGAGCCAGCTCACCCTGGTGAAGGACGTCCAGAAGGACCCGGTGCTCCAGATCATCGAGCACCTCGACCTCATCATCGTCCGCCGCGGCGAGAAGGTGACCGTCGAGGTCCCCGTGCACGTCGAGGGCGAGCCGTTCTCCGGCACCATCGCGGTGCTCGACATCCCGACCATCAAGCTCGAGGTCGAGGCCACCCACATCCCCGAGCGCATCGTCATCGACGTGACCGACGCCGAGGAGGGCACCCAGTACCACGCCAAGGACTTCGCCCTCCCGTCGGGCGCCGTGCTCGCCGAGGACGAGGACCTGCTCATCCTCAACGTCGTCGTCCCGGCCGCGGCGCGCGCCGACGAGGAGGAGGAAGCCGCTGCTGCCGAGGCCGCCGAGGAGGCTGCCGAGGTGGCCGCCGCCGAAGAGTCCGCGGAGTAATCACCCCCGATGGCCAGTCCTCTCACTTCAGAGGGCCCCTGGCTCGTGGTCGGGCTCGGTAACCCCGGGCCCGGCTACGCGGCCACGCGTCACAACGTGGGGCAGATGGTGCTGGACGAGCTCGCGTCGCGCGGCCGTCTCACCTTCAAGACCCACAAGACGAACGCCACGGTCGCCGAGGGGCGTCTCGCCCCCGGCGGGCCGCGGTTCATCCTGGCCAAGCCGAACACGTTCATGAACGTGTCCGGCGGCCCGGTGTCGCAGCTTCTGCGGTTCTACTCGCTCGACCCCGCGCACCTGATCGTGGTGCAGGACGAGCTGGACATCCCGTTCGACACCCTCAAGCTGAAGTTCGGCGGCGGCCACGGCGGCCACAACGGCGTGCGCGACGTCATCGCGGCGACCGGCACTGGCGACTTCACCCGGGTGCGCGTCGGCGTCGGGAGGCCGCCCGGCTCCCGTGCGGCCGCCGACCACGTGCTCGCCGGTTTCAGCGCGGAGGAGCGCAAGAACCTCCCGATCCTGGTCGGCGACGCCGCCGACGCGGTCGAGCGCATCGCCACCGACGGCCTCACCGCCGCCCAAAACCACTTCCACACCGAGCGCTGAGCGCCCCATCCGCCGAGGGGCACGTAAACGCCCCTCAAACGCGGGCGGGTTCTAGCGGTGGTTGCAACATCCGGTGTTGAAAGGGTGGGTGTTGTGGTGGTTGAGCGGTTTTCGATGCGGGTAGTTGGGCCTGTGGT